>Ga0207720_100037_pt1 | contig 147642 bp, 142 predicted proteins | sample A23P2SouthBayCA_2_FD_187751 | JGI IMG/M metagenome (GOLD analysis project Ga0207720, IMG submission 187751) | Aerobic enrichment media microbial communities from Eden Landing Ponds, California, USA - A23 E3 (2) (SPAdes) | ecosystem: Environmental > Aquatic > Marine > Unclassified | place...
ACAAGCTAACACAGTATCTCAGAGCGTTTCAACTACGCCGAGAGCTGTTTCGGAAACCCGGCCGAGACGCTCTCAAACACGCTGTTCGAGCAACTTTGTGAAATCAACAATGTGCTACGGATGAGCGAACGCAGTATATCGGGCTGTCAGAGGCACCACTCGATACGCACACACCGCCCGGCTGGTGGCCAGTCGTTGTAAGCCATCGCCGGCGTAGTGTGTCTGTATTTGCCATGGTCTTACCCGTCTGAACCAAGTAGCGGTATGTACGGCCCTGGCTGCCGTGGTGTCCACCGACGGGCACATGCCTCTGACAGCGCTCGGCAGTCAGGGCCCCTGCCTGTCGGGCGAGCAGCCGATCGCCGAGCCTCATCGCCCGCCCTCCGTCGAGACGGGCTGTTCAGTGGCCGGTGGGTCCCAACGCCTGAGCTCGTCGACCGGCACACGGAACGTCATCAGCTCGTCGGCTCGTCGGACTGCCGTTGTCACTTGCTGGCGACGCTGGTGGTCGTCCATGGACGCCTCGAGGCGGTGAATCGTCTCGGCGGCCAGATCGGCGAGCAAGACCCCGGTGACGTCATCGGTGTCATCGTCGACGGCGGTGACGAGCAGGCGCGGGTCGCTATCGAGGTCGGTTAACACGACGAGGTTGCCGACGTCAGGGGCAGTCATGTCGACCCACCGCCCTCGGGGCTGTGACAAAGAACCCTGAGTGGGCAAGCATTCATGTATCGCCGACGCGAGGGATATGATGGACCCTGGATTCTCCTGACAGCATGAGATGGTCCACCTATCACAAACGGTTCCGGGGTCCATTCTGCGGCGACTTGAGCTACTCACAGATGAAGCCGTGAGATTCAGCATGGACTCCCGTTCTGGCCGACTCATCGTCGGCGAGAGAATAAATACTACTTTGATGACTAGAGCTCAGATAGACAACGGCTTGCGCTATATGCAGTCGTTTCGATATCAGATGTAGCGTATTCACGAAGACGATTCTCATATGGACGGACAGCTGAGGGAGCGTCTGAAGCTAACCGATAGAGGCACTCACCAGCCAGAGCTCGGAGTTGTTCAGACGACTCAGTCAGACAGGCAAGAACCGAACGAGTACACAATTCAGCCAATTCTGGGCGTCTGACTGCGATATCGGTGGCAATGAGCAGAGCACCCCGCTTTGCAACAGTTGATGGACCACTATCACGCAAGCGTGAAACGACCATCTGACAGACTGATTCCCACGGAATCTCTGCGTGGGGAACTAGTTCAACGATTTCCTCGGTGAGCTTTTTTTGTACCCACTGATGATCAGAAAGACAAATGAAGAGATGAAAGAGAGCCTCATCAGCAGGTAACACGTCAGTCTTTCCAAGCTCTGCCATCAGTTGGAGGCCAGCGTATCGGGTTTCGACGTCTGTGTCCGTCAGAGCCTCTCTAGCAACCGCAACGACACTCCGGTGTACGCCGTGGTCAGTAACGGAAGCAGCTAAAGTGGTAAGTGCATCGTAGGGGATATTAGACCCGGAATCCGGGAGCTGTGTTACCAGCGATTGGAGCGCCGCACATCGGAGTTGAGAATCGGAGAGAGTCGCGAGCCTGATATCCATTTCTTCGCGCTCGTCTGAGTCAGTCTCCAATATGAAATCTGCGAGTTGGTCGCCAGTCACGTCCGGAAGTGCACGGTGTTTTGGGCACGCTTTGAGGGCTCGTTCCATAGTGTTGATACCCCCCGCTGCTGCTGCGTAATCGATAATCGTCGATATGAGCGCACGGTATGTGACCACTAAGTCACGTTTCGGAGAACCGATATCGTCTAATTTCAGCCCTAAAAGATTCTCTTGACACGCTTCAAGCAAGTGGTCGAACAGCTGTGAAGCCTCGCCAGTCGTCTGGCCCTCGTCTACCAATGCTGTAACGACACGGAGAAGCCAATACCGGGTTGCTTCGCCGATAGCATCGTACCAGTCGGAATCGAGCGGGCCATCACCAGTACTGACGGACTCTTCGAACTCGATGAGCGTCTCCTCAATTGCCGCACTAACCTCATCAGGATGTGTTTCCGAGAGAGAGTACAGTATTGTTCCTGCGGCGTGAGCGGCCGCAGGCTCCGTGCTATTGAGCAAGACCGGGACAGTGCCCCGCGCTATCCGCCGTGGAGTATCGAGCGTTCGGTACGGACCGGTGGCGAGAGCCAGTGTACACACACCGCGTCCAGCTTCGTCCTTATGAAGCCGGTCGAGGAGCGTATCTGTGACCGGCGATATCGCGGCAGGATGGACCATCCCCACAGTCGCAAGTGCTCGCCCAGCAGCACGTCGCACGCCACGAGACCGGGATTTCAGATGCTTCTCGATCGCTCTGATAGCTGCTTCCGACACCTCGGGCTTGAACGCGAGACATGTACCCAGTGCCTCAACGACAGCGCTTGTCGCATGCCGGCTCGAATCTAAGGCCTCACGGAGTGCTGGGACCGCTTGCCTAGCGAGTTGCGGGTGCTGTTGAACGGACGAGTGGAGTGAGCGGGCCGCCCGCTCCCGAACGGTGTGGCTCTCGTCATCGAGGAGGTGCCGCAATTCCTGGTAAATCATCTCTGACTGACAGTCCGGAGAGACGAATCGCGGGAGGGTCGCGACCACCTCCCGGACGGCGTTGGAGTCTGAACACGAGTAAACGGCGATCAGCGTAGCGCTACTATCGATCAAGGAAGCCTCTTGGCGGAGCCCCGCTGAGCGAGCAAGCGCGGTCAACACCTCACTGATGGGTTGCTTCGGGGCTGACTCGGCGAGTGTGGTATGCGCGACGAGACAATGAAGAACAATCGATTCCTGAAGATCAGCTCTTGCATCGGCAAGCGTAATGAGGCGGGCGGATGCGGCCTGGGCGTGTTCAATATCGGTAGTGGCTAACTGAGCCACTAGCTTCGCAACTGTATCACGCGTTGCGTCACAGAATTGTGTATCGAAACAGTTCGGCCTGTCGATAGATGAATCCCGATCGGACGTGAGTGCTTTCCCCGCCGCCCGGACCGCCGAAGACGGATGGCGCTCGGCAAGGCGCTGCTGGGCGACGCCGTCCAGATAGGGTCCGGCGCGAAGCAGATCAGCTTCCGGCGGGGCACCGTTGGGAGCGGAGCCGTAGGAAAGCACAGTATGTCCAGGGTATGGCTCGTGGAACTGGGAGGTGTGGTTTCGCTGGATTGTCGCCGGGCGAGTCAATGTGTAGTTCGGAGGCCGTCCAACTGGCTGTGCGCGGGACGTTCTCGTCAGCAGGAATCGTGGCCGAGACAGTAGCTGCTCAACGACGGCCTGTTCGGCACCCGAATCGAGACCGTCCAAATCGATGTCAGGAGCGACGGTTGCGACCAGCGCTGCTGCCGTGTCTGGGTCCTGCTTTAGCAACAGCTGCAGACACTCCCAGAGCTCCACATCATCTGTCTCAGCAACAGAGTGCAGCATATCACGGGCTGTCGCTGTCCCCTCAGTGCCAGACAGGACGAGTGCTGTCGCCATCCATCCGACCACCACCGGCGGTGGATCCCAGCGATCGAGTCCCTCCTGTAGGAAAGTCTGTACAGCGTCGATGCTCGAGTCGGTGTCTGCCGCGACCTGTGCCAGCCCGTGTGCTCCTACTACGTCGTGACCCTCGTGTGCAGCGAGACGTTTGCGGAATACGGGAACCGCTTCCTTCAGGGGGTCGGGACTGACTGACGCGATCGTTGCGAGGATCTCCGTGGGCGATTCATCGGAGTCGTTGTAGCTACCCGAAACCAAGATCCCGCTGTCATCGTCCAGCAGCGGCTCGATATCGTTCGTGTCGATAGCATTGTACTGTCTGCCGAGCCGTATGGCTGCGCCTTGGTCGACGGCTGCCAGTCGCTCGACGTCGTCAGTCGCCCGCTGGAGGAGTGCTCCATCGTAGGTGACAGTCGTGACCAGCGGATCGGCCAACGTATGTCGCAACTCCGGATGAATACCGAGCAGATCAACGCATGTCGACACGGCTTGCTCTCTCACTTGTCGGGAGTCGTCACCGAGCAGCGATTGCAGACTCCCGATGGCATCCCACCTGCGTCGTTCGGAGCTGGTGACGATGGCGAACAGCAGGTGTGCGGCTGTGACTCTGGCATCGTCGCTCTCGACGGTCGTCAACTGCTCGGCGAGGTTGACATACCGATCGACTGAACAGAGCTCCCACACACGTCGCCCGAGATCCGAGATAGCACGGAACCGTTTGTCGCTGTCGCCGAACAGGTCCGATGCGATATCTTCCCGGCAGGCAGCCCACAGGAGATCGTCCAGCAGTAAGCGCGCCGTATCAGGGTCGTCATCGCTGCGGGTCTGGAGTGCAGTTGTCAGACATTCGCTTGCGGCCTGTCGAACAGTGCTGTCGTCGTCTTCGAGGCATGGGGAGACTACCCGGCGAAGCATCGAGAGATCAAACTGTCCGGCTTCGGTGAGCGACTCTATGGTCTCGATTGCCGCGGTCCGGGTCAACCACTTGCTGTCGTCACACCTGGCTGCAACGACCGATGTCAGCCGGCCGAGTCGCTCGGGACGGGCGGACGCAACCAAGCGAAGCGTGCGCACGACTTCCCCTCGGACGTCAGGGTGTTCGTCACTCGCCAGTGTCATCACTCGATCGAGATACGGTTCGATCCTGGTGAGCGAACCCCGGCCGAGCCGGGCCTCGTCGTCGAGAACCCCGAACGCGGTGCGTTTGAGTGCCTGTACAGCGGCTTCTCGAACGCTCGGCTGAGGGTGTGACAGACAGGCGGCCACCTCGTCAAGTTCGACGATGTTGTCCGGACAAAGCGCGAACACGATTCCGAGTGTGTCCAGCGCTTCCGTGACGACAGCCGGGTTGGCACTGTCCAGACTCCAGAGTTGGCCAGCGATGAGCGGGCGGACGGTGGACGGCTCTGTGGCTGCGATCCTGGTCAGCGCCCACGCGGCTTCCTGTGTCGAGGCCTCGAACGAGTTATCGATCGCCGCAACGAGCGGATCGACGGCCGGTTTGGCGACACCTGGTGCTTGGACACCGATTTCGCCGAGGACAGCATGTACGACTGGTCTCGGGCCCTCGTATGCCCAATCCCCGGCCCCCGCCGGTGCGAGCGCCTCGACAACCGGTCCTAGCGCTCGTGCGTTGATTTGCGCGAGCGCGTTGAGTGCCTCCAACTGATCTTCCGAAATATACTGTCCGTGTTCCAACGAGTCGACAAAGCGGTCAGCAACATCGACAACCCGTTCCGGACACTGGCGAACTGCTTCGGCGGCAGTCCACAGCGCCCGGGTCCTCGTCTGGTGTATCTCAGCATCGATATAGGGTAACATCTCATCCACGACCTCGGATGGCTGTCGCTCTCCGGTTCGCAGCGCCACCCGTGCGGCCAACGGAGTCGTCGCCTCCACGGCTAGAGCTCTCCCGTGAACAGTTGTCTGATCAGTTGTCGGAGTGTCCGGCCGAGCCGTACCCGCTCCGTGTGCACGACTCGGTCGAAGTAGGCGGTGTCATCGGCCGGTCGTGAACCGACATAGACACCGAACACCGGGAATGTACAGCTGTCAAGGGCGTTTCTGTACTTCTCCGCGTCATTGGGATACCCATCAGTCACGACAATCACGAACGGATACGAGCCCCGTCCCATACCGATCCGTTCGCTGGCAACGGTCACCGCATCCCCGAGTGGTGTTCCACCGGCTGCACGGCCTGTCATAAGCCTCCCAATGTTCTCCTTGGGTGCAGCCCCAAACGGTAATTCCAGGCACGCATGGCCCTGCCACAGGGAGAGCACGGAAACATCGACACCGACCTGGAACAGTGCGTGGGCGAGCTGTCCGACAGCCTTCTCCGCGGTTTCGACCACGTCCCCGGCCATCGACCCGGACCGATCGAGGACGAGAATGCAGGAATAATCCTTCCTTCCCCCAGTCTCCCTGCGAGTAAACACCCGCTGCTCTCCGTTGTACCCGGCGACCACCCGCCTGTCGTTGAGACGGCCAACTCGATACCCGGGCGAATCTCGAGGCCGCCGCTCTCGTCGTAATCGGGTCCGGAGATCTGCGACCAACTGTTGTGACCCGTTGCCAGCCGCTTGCCACCGGCCACGGTCGCCACCGTCGTCAGCGGGTTCGACGACAGTGATACTGGAGATATCGGTGTTCTCGTCACGGACCAACGTCAGCAGGCGCTGTGCTTCCTGGACAAGCGGTGATGATGACTGTGACGAGCCGCTACGCTGTCGTATCGTCCGTCGATGTGTGCTCTGTTCAATACAACTCTCAGCGGGGGTCCCCGGAGGCCCGCCCTGCTCCCCTTGACCGTTGTTTGACCTGCCGTCCGCCTGGGTCGTCTGGACGTGTTGCCGTGCCCTCTCACGACTCGGGAGGTGTGTTGCGGGCTTGGAGGACCAGCTCTCGCATGCTTGCGTGTCCGGAGGCTTGACTGGCACTGTCTGGACACGGCGGCGTTGGAGCGGTGGCAATGACTCGAAGACACTCCGTGCTGTCTCGAAGAACTCAGCGGCGTACTCGACGCGGGACGCCCCGTCTGGCTCAGAGAGCATCCTTGTCATGAACTCGTCGATATCCGCGACAAGTTCTCGAAGCGCATCGTCATGGCCACCCAAGATGACACGTTGCAGGTTCTCGTCGTCGAGAATCGCATCGAACCGACCGCTGTTGACGTACCCCCGATCCAGTAGCCCGATACTCAGTGCTTCGAGCACTGTATACGACTGGACCGGCTCGCCGGCAGCCTCCATCTCGAACAGTTCGACGTACTTCCGGTGCCGCCGGTCAGCCCGCTCAGCAAGCGTCTCATTGAGCAGGAAGAGGTCGTCTGTGACGTTGAATTCACTGGCGATCTGTGTCTCGATAACGCCGTCCTCAGCAGCATTGTAGATCGTCCGAAACAGTTCTCGCCACCGGGTATCGAGGCCCTCTTTCACCTCGCCAAACCGCTCGAAATCCGAATAATGGACGTGCCCGAGTTCATGAAACAGGAACGCGACCTGAATCGTGCGATCCCAGAGGCGGGCCGGCATCTCGAGATCGACCTGTTCGTACTCTCGTTGTGGAATGAGGATTTCGTAGGCGTCGTCGTCGTGCGGGGTTGGTCGCGCCAGTGCCTCCTCTTCACTCAGCCGAACCGTGAGCTCGACGTTCCGGTCGGTGCAGAGCGACCCGATCCGTTCGAGATTGCGTCGCCGTGTTTCGCTCGCCCGGTCCGGGAGACCGAGTGTCCTGAGTTGCTCTTCGTCAGTGTTGGCTGTCAGTTCCATTCAAAGCCGTTTGGCGATCAGCGTCCGGACGAGCGACTCGTCGAACTCATCGACTCGAGCGACCAGTTCGCTCCGCGCTGCCTGTTTCAGTGTCATGAAGTCCTCTTCGATGAACCGGGCAATCCGTACTAGTTCTCGGGTCGTGATTGGCGTCGACAGCTCACCATCCATGTACGCTTCGCGAAGCCGGTTCGCGAACGACACGAGCGTCTGTACTTCGCCCTCACGAGCGCGCTCCAGCTCTGTTCGGTCAAAAATTAGGTCCACTTCAACAGACTCCGGGAGGTAGTCGAGCTTAACGTGCCGGAAACGGTCCTCAAACGCATCGTTGAGTTCATATGTCCCTTGATACCCAGGATTGGCCGTCGCGATCACACGAAATTCTTCATGTGGCGTGAGCTGCTCACCAGTCTGTGGGAGTGTCAGCGAGCGTGTGGCCCGCTGTTCCATCACCGCGTTCAGCGCAGCGACGGTATTCGCGTCCGCTGCGTTGATCTCGTCGAAGAGAATCACACCACCCTCGCGGACAGCTCGGGTCAACGGACCGTCGATCCACTCCGTCACTGTCTCGCCGTTGTCCGAACTAACCAGGTGCAGATGACCCAACAGGTCTTCACGATACGTCGTTTCCGAGAATGTGACTCGGTAGAGCGGCCGGTTCGTCTGTGCACAGATATACCGTGCGAGAAAGCTCTTTCCAACGCCTGGCGGCCCCTTCAAGACTACGTTCATGCCTAACTCCAGTGCCCGGGTGACGACCTCCACGTCAGTCCGTTCGCCGGAGAGTGTCCGGTGGTGGTACTCCTCTTTGGAAACCGATGGGACCTTCTCGTGCTCTACGTCCTCCAGCACGGCGAACTCACTGAACGTCTCGCCGGTGCGTCTCCCGACGGTCTGTATGTCGTCCAAATCAGTTGCTGACCGATTGTCGGTCATCGGGTACAGAACGCCCCGACGCGACATCGTCGACTACAATCAGACATGGATACACGTAAACAATCTGTCACGGATTAATAAATATTTTCCAGTTCGACTGATCAGTCAACCCGACATGGTCGACCTTCCCCACACTACGCCAGTCACGGAAGACAAAATTCACCCACAGGCCGACCTTCACTCCTTCGAATCGTTTTCGATATCGGCCTGCCGGCGTTGTTCTCGTGCACGCTTGTGAAGACGGTCAATAGCGTCGTGGATGGTCGTCTCATCGACTTCGAACGCACCTGCAGCGTACGGTATCGACATCTGAATGGCGAGGTATGTCATCCGTGCGTCTTCGCTGGCGCGCGCCACAGACGGGGGAACACCCCGGTCACCGGTCTGTGCCTCATCGATTCCACCGACCAGCTCGTAGATGTCAGCATAGAGCCGTGCCCCCTGCGGAGTTTCGAATGCCTGTTCCTCCCCGTGTGGCCCCTCAAAGTGGTACAGGTCGGGGTAGTTCCGTTCCTCGTGGATGATTCGGTAGTCGCCGTTGTACGCTTCGATGACGGCTTCTCGGTTACTATTCATGATCACCCTGTCTCGCTGTAGGCGCTATCCCCAATTCGATCTCGAATTAAATAAACGCGGGCCCCAAACAACTCTCTGAGCCCGGGCATGCTGTTGGTTAAGGCCGTGCTCCTTTCGAAGCCAACCAGGCGGCACCCCACACGTTACCCCAATCAGGAAACTATTCCCCGAAATAAGAACTATATCTTTTGCCCTGCAATCCCGAGTATGTCTGAGACAGACGCCGCCGATGGTCCACCCCCCTTCGAGGATGCGTTCAGTAGCGACGACGTCGAACAACGCATCTACGGCACAATCCTGCAGACCCGGAAGCCGACGACGGCGGGCGCGATTGCCGACAGCGCCGACTGTGACCCCAAGACTGCCCGGAAATACCTTGACTGGTTCGATGATTTGGGAATCGTCACTCGACACGATGGCCATCCAGCCACCTACGAACGGAATGACGCGTATTTTGCGTGGCGACGCATCAACCAGCTCGCAGCCGACCACTCCGTCGAGGACCTGCAGGATCGCGTTCGTGAGCTGACGACGCGCATCACCGAGTACGAGGCGACATACGACGCCGCGTCACCGGCCGCAGTCGACGCCGTCGCCGCTGCGGAGAGCAGCGACGAACAGACCATCGACGACGTGTACAGTGACCTCGCCGACTGGGCAACCGCCCGCCAGGAGCGTGACTGCTACGAACGCGCGCGCCAGCAACGCACGGATGGTGAGCGCGAACAGGCGTCCGGGTAGCCTGCTCGATGGTGCCACCAACAGGCGATGGCGGGAGCCCTGCCCCCATCGATTACCCCATCCTCGAGTTCCTCCAGTCGCGGCTCCAAGCGACGAGACAGGTCTCCCGAGCGACCGTCACGGACGCCAACGGCCATCTGGAACTCCACGTCGTCTTTGCCCCGTCGTACTACCCAGCAACCGTCGACGAGGCGCAGTTGACGGTCCGTTGGTACACGAATGACGACTTCAAACTCCACTATCGAGAGCAGCACTCAGACCACGCCTGGGAGTGCCGGTGGGACCGACACCCGAATCCGCACACTACACGAGACCACTTCCATCCCCCGCCCACCGCCCCGACGCCCGGCCAGGACGTATCGTGGCCGGACGACCATCGTGACGTCGTTGCGCTCGTCCTCAACGAGATTGAAGACCGAATTACGGCCCTCTGGAGCGAGTAAAGGTACCGGTCTCGCGTGGAGTGTTTATCGCACCGTAAGGCGTGCAGCGCGCGACAGCGTGCGTGGTGTGACTCATGAGCATCGTACCTCTGGCAACCGAGAACTGATGGAAGCACTACGCTGAGTACTGTCTATCCTGCAAACAGATCAGGATCATCTACGCAGCCTGCTTCTGGCAGGATTGTCGCTAACCTATTCAAGGAGTAATAGCGGCTTCTACGAGGTGAACGAAGAATCAACCGAACAAACATTCTAGGGGGTTGATGACGCTACCGCATATCGGCTCGTCTGACCCTCTGATTCCCGCTAAGAGGGCAGATTTCGTTCGTTGAGCACCCGTCACCGAAGAGTGGAGGATTGTATAGCACTCCATGGTTCACAAGCTGGTTTCGAACCCCCGGTCGTCAGTTTTTGAATCAAACAGACAGACAGACAGACGTGCGTCCGTGAACAAAGGCATACTAACATATGTAACAGTTATCTGTTACAGTTGTCTGGGGTGTCTAATTTCCATCGGCGAACTTCCTACAGCAGTGAATTGCTCGGGGCCAAGCCCCAAGGCACTCGCCTTGCTCACCTGTAGATGCAGTTCTGTGAATTGACTGTATAGGAGAGTTGGTACTGTCTAGTTCTGGATGACCTCAGCTGGCGTTTTTCCGTCAAGAGCTTGGTTCGGCCGTTCGTGGTTGTAGTGGTGTCTGAAGCGTCGTAACCACTGTTTCGCGCTGGATTGACTGCCCGTCCAGAAGGAGTGAAAGCGGTCGATGCGCATGGTCACAGTCTGGAACCACTTTTCAATGTGGTTCCGGATTCGGTAGTCGAGTAGACCGCTCAAATCGTGATGTGAGAGGGCAGTCAGATAGCCGCCAGCATCAACGAGAAACACTGAATCGGCGACATCGTGTTTCTGAGTGAGCCGATGCAGGAACGCCGCCGCGGGGTCCGTCCCGCGGCGGCTGAACACGTCAACTCCGAGAAGCAACTTTGATTCAGTGTCGACAGCGGCGTACAGCCACTTCTTTTCCCCGTCGATCTCGATTTGTTTCTCATCGATCGCGACCCGCGACGGCTCCGCCGTCGGCGGGTCGCTCTGCGCTTCAGACAGTGTATGCACCCAATTCCAGACTGCTCCGTGAGATCGATCGACACCCAGCAGGTCTAAGATTGCAACCGTCTCCCTAATCGACAGCCCCGCAGTATGGAGACGCACCCCAAACCGCCGGACGGGTGTCGGGGTGCGCTCATTCTCCCAAACGTCTTGGCTGTCCTCATCTAACGTCTCTCTGAGGAGGTCTGCGAGTTGCATAGGCACTTCTCGCTACGACCTCCTCGCTTCTCAAACTCGCTCAACTATAGTAGCCATTGAAAATCAATACACACCTGATCGCACGACAGCAGTGCGATCAGTGTGTAAATCGTTTCAATTGTTACTATAGACAGTGCCGCATATACATACGTATCGTTTAGATTATATCTAAACAAATACATATCTGACTATATCTTTATTGTATATGGATCCAGAGAATTTTATATTGCGGAATGTCGTCGATGCGATGACCGAGGAGGAGGTATCGGAGTTAGCGGCGAATGCGACTGGTAAGCGGGCCTACGTTGGATGCGAGCCATCCGGTGTACTCCACTTAGGACATATGCTCACCGCGAACAAACTCATTCGCTCTTGCGAAGTAGATTGTTGATTGCGAGAGCTGCAGCTGAAAGTCGAAGAGGGCAAGCGCACCGCGCCAGCGGTGCCCGATATGTTTCCTATGAGCCGATTCGTGTCGGAATCGGCTGCAGCGGACCTGCTCCAACAGGTTCGCTGGCGTGACGGCGTTGAGTACCCCCGCTGCCGTTTCTGACCGGAGTGGTCTGCGAAAGAGTTGACCCCTCTGGAAGCGTATAGTTCTCGATGAATACCAGTCAACGCAGTCACTTAACGCGGCATTTGTCGGAAAGAGAGCTTGATCAGACCATCGAGGAAGCACAAAAGGCGGACGAGACCCGTCTCGTCCGGCGGCTTTGTTTCATCAAGAATCTCTATCAAGGCGATACGCGCAAGCAGGCAGGTCGACGCGTCGGGATCTCTCGATCCACGACGGGTCGGTGGGCACGCGCGTGGAATGAGAGTGGAATTGAGGGGTTACGCCCACGCTTCGGCGGCGGTCGGCCGCCGAAGCTCTCATCCGAACAGTTCGAGGAACTCTGTGCGATCCTCGAAGACGGCCAACCGTGGACGCCACAGGCGATTCGCGCACTCATCGAAGACCGCTACGGCGTCACCTACCACCCCGCGCATCTCAGCCGAAAGCTGCGTGAAGCCGGGATGAACTACGCCAAACCACGTCCAATGGATCCACGTCGTCCAGACGACGCTGAGGAGATTTTCGCCGAGCGCCTCGGACAGGCGCTCGGCGTGGACACAGACGAAGATGAGGAAGACGATCCAGTCGTCTTCGGATTTTTTCGATGAGGCGTGGCCACAGCCGTTCGAGAATTCTCAGCGGATGTGGTCGTTTGATCGGACGGTTCAGATAGCGAAACCGTTGGTAACGTTTCCATGGCGGTCGATTGGCTTCTACGCGTTGACTGGCAAGAGCGTAATCACGTACAAAAAACGCTTGGTGAAGGAGACGATTGTCGAGGCGCTCGAAGAGATCCGCGAGCAGAATCCGCGAGGTCGGATTCTGCTCGTGGCCGACAACTATGGCTCTCATCACGCGAAACTCACGCAGGAACGGGCCGACGAACTCGGCATCGAGTTCGTCTTCATCCCACCGTACTCACCGACACTAAACGCAATTGAACCGCTGTGGAAAGACCTCAAGCGAGAGATTTCTCCAGAGATCTTCGAGGACAAAGACCACTTCCGCGAGTTTCTCACCGAGACATTTCTTCGGTTGAGTCATCGGCTGAGTTTCGCTGTCGATTGGATCGAGACGTTCCTTCCCGATGTTCAGAAGTTACGCTGATCACTCTGTCAGAAACGGCAGCTATCGGGTGTATCAGCGGTATTTGTGTAAGAATTTCGGTCGCACGTTCAACGACAAAACCGGTACGATCTTCGCTCACTCAAAGCTCTCGCTGAAGGAGTGGTTCTTCACGATCTACGTGTTCTTACGGTTTAACACGAGTATTCGGCAGATCGAGGCGGAACTCGACCTTTCGTACAGAACGGGAGACGGCGCGTCGAGCGCTCTGGCGAAGCGCTCGACGCGCCTTCGATCACGCTGTCTGGACCGATCGAAATTGGCGAAGTGTACGTGTCTGCCGGTCTCAAAGGCCGCGAGCGCGACCAGGAGTCGCGCTCGCGTGGCCGTGTCTACGCGCGGGCGTGGTTCGTACGACGGGGACAAACCGCCGGTGTTCACGCTGGTCGATCGTGGCTCGGACGATCGGTACGTCGTCCCAGCGAAATCCGCCAACGAATCGACCGTTCGACTCCTGCTCGCTGACCACGACGAGGAGTCGCTGACCGTCTATACGGACGGATTTCGAGCCTACGAGCCGCTCGAAGAAGACGACGCATTCACCCGCGAATACGTCGTCCACGGCGACGGCGAATACGCCGACGGCGACATCCACGTCAACACTTGCGAGAGCCACGCGTCGCTGACGCGACGGTGGCTCTCGCCCCATCGAGGAATCTCGAAAGACAAGCTAACACCGTATCTCAGAGCCTTTCAGCTTCGATGCGAACTCTACAGAAACCCAGGTGACGAAGCGCTCAAACATGCTCTCGACGCTGCCCTCTGAAAATCAACAACGTGCTTCACAAGAGCGTTGCCCTGATTCGACGCCACCATTTTGCACGCGTAGTCCAAGCGTCCGAACTCCTCAATCGCGGCACCGAGTACCGCCTGGACGCCGTCGGATTCCCGCAAGTCACATGAGACCGCGAGTGCGCGACTTCCAGTCTCCTCATGCAGATCTGCCGTTTCCTCGTTGCCCGCTTCGTCGATGTCGGCCATCACGACGTCGGCCTCTTCACGGGCGAACGCGAGCGCCGGAGCGCGGCTGATTCCGCCCGCTGCTCCGGAGACGAACGCGACCGTGTCGTCGAAATTGAATTTCTCGCTCGTCGGAACGGTATGGTCTTTGGTATGGGGCATCGAATACACCAGTTGTGGTTTTTGAAAATTGTGGGCCTCTCACTGGTGTAACATCCTCCGCGTCGTGAACGGCGGGATTCTCTCGCTTAATCAAGATAGTGGCGGATCCTCGTTAGCGTGGTAGCCGAGGAACGACGGGTCGGTACTAAGGATCAGTGTCGATTTCGCCGATTCCACTCACCCCCACAGTTCGACCCAAATGTTAATCTAATATCGTCAGAATGATACAACATGGGACTCAGGTCGCTCCTGACCAAATTCAGGGAGACTAAACTGACTGTTGAGGACGTTCAAAAGAGTGTCATCGAAACGGAGCGCGAGTGCAGCGAACGGATCCAGAAACTGATCGATCTCGACGAGGAGTTCAGTACGGGACTCGCAGCAGGTGCAGATGAGGGGCCTGAGCTAACACGGCAGTCGATGGAACTCAAACAACTGTTCGTGAAATTTCGCGCGGAGTGGAATGTTCTTGTGGAGAGACTCCGAACCTTCCAGTTTCTACTTGTTATCGAACGAGTGATTCCCGACGAGACAAACGAGACGACACCGATCGAAGAAGTAGAGGGCCTAGACACCGGTATCTTGGGGCAGCACAGAACTGAATTAGCACACCGTCTCTTCGAGATACTCGACCGAGACGAGGTCGGGGAGACTGTGGACCGCATTAGCGACACTGCAGAGCAAAAAATACCGTTCAGAGAACAGTTGGTGACCGCCGTTCTGGATTATAAAAAGGGACCGGCGAAAGAGCGCTCACTCGATGCTGTCGAGTCTATCGAGTCAAATACCAACGAGCGACGTGAACGGATGGCTGAACTGCTACGACAGGAGAAATCGTCATCTGTCCATCTCTGGGACCTGCTCGCAGAATTTGAAGATTCTGGATCGAACGACACCTGACAGGACGAAAACAGCACACCCTGTACCCAACTTTCTTTATGTTGCTAGATGAGTGCCACGTATGGTTCAATGTCCAGACTGCAGACATACAGGAGAGGCATCTGCCGACTGGCTCGTGACGGTCGACAACGGAGCGACGACTGCGACTCTCGTCGTCTGTCCGAGCTGTGACACCATCCTCGGGGGCGGCGGCGGCGTTGCTGAGGGGAGTGGCTCACAGGCGGCTAGCGACGGGACGACCTCGTGGTCAATGGTGGCTGGCGGCCCCAAACGGACCGGGTTCAAGCCAGAGGTTGCTGGGCCACGGGAGAGTGCCGACTTGGAATGGGAACAGCACAAGGGTGGAGCAGTCGCGTTCGCGCCCGCCCTCGTCGACGACACGCTGTACGTCGTGAACAGAACCAGGGGTCCGTCGCACGTCACGGCACACGACCGCACGGACGGCGGCGAACAGTGGCATGCGGAGACGGAGAGTCAGATTACCGCTGCACCGGCAGTCGCCGAAGACAGCGTCTACGTGGTAGACAGGAGTGGCACGCTGTATGCGTTCGACGCGACGGACGGAGCGACACGGTGGACGGCGACGCTCACCGAATCGAACGACAGGCCCGCTGCGCCGGTCGTCGCCGATGGGCAAGTGTACGTCACGACCCGGGAAGCGACGATCCACGCCTTCGACGCGACAGACGGCCACGAGAACTGGGTCGTCGAGATGGGCAGCGAGGACTACTTCTCTGCCGTGGCGGTCGACGACCGCATCCTCTACGTCGGAGGAACCAAAGCGACAGTCTACGCCCTCGATTCGGACGACGGCAGCGAGATCTGGCAGTCCGAGACCCAGTACGGCACGTCGTCGACGCCGGCCGTCGCGGGCGGGACCGTCTACACTGGGAGTCAGGACCGTCACGTCTACGCGATCGACGCCGCCGACGGGTCCGAGCAATGGCGGTTTGACGCGGGAAGCCACGTATACGAGACGTCCGTCGACGACGACACGGTGTACGCCGCGACCGAAGACGACCTGCTCGTCGCGCTCGACATCGAGGACGGCACCGAGCGATGGTCGTTCGAGGCGGAAGGCAGGTTCTCGGCGACGCCGGCAGTGACTGCAGAGACCGTCTACGTCGGGAGTGCCGACGGCGCCATGTACGCGCTCGACAAGGCGACGGGTCAGAGTCGGTGGACCTTCGAGACAGACGACGGCATCAAGGGATCGGCGGTCGTCGCGGACGGGACGGTCTACTTCGGGAGTGACGACAGGCATATATACGCGCTCTCGGAGTAATCCCGTCCGCGGAGTAGACCCTATTTGGGAGGGGACGAACGACACCCCCACATTGATTCCGCAGCGTCCCGAGGTTCAGGTATCGATGTCGGACACTACCGAGTCGGAGGGGGTCGTCGGACGGTACGAGCGCGTCGCGGTCACCGGCACCAGCGGCCGCGAGGAGGTGACGGCGAAGATCGACACGGGCTCCGATCGGAGCACGGTCGGTGAGTCGGTCCTGTCGGCGATCGGTCGGACGGGCACGGTCGACGACGTCACGACGCGGTCGGGGGACGGGACCGAGACACGCGAGATCGTCTGTGTCTGTGTCGAGTTGCTCGACCTGCAACGGAGGAGGAGAGTCGTCGAGGTCGACGTCAGCGACCGGTCAGCCTACACCGGCGACGTGCTGATCGGGGCCGACCTGCTGAGCGAACTGGAACTGGTCGTCGACGTGACCGACGACGAATGCCCCACCTGAACAGATGACACTCGACGAGATCAGATCACAGTTCGATAGTGACGAGCGCGAGACACGCATCGAGGGCGTAGCAGCGCTCGCATCGCTGGCGAAGGATCGCTCGTTCGAGCCGACCGGAGACCACGGCTCCGAACCGTTCGATCTCGCCCTCGAGGCGGCGAGCGCCGACGATTCCGAAATGGCCTACGAAGGAACGAAGGCGTTGAGTCGGCTGGTCAAACACGGCCCCACCACGAGCGCACTGACGACGATGTCCGTTCCGGAATCGGATCACACATACACGGACGAGATCGCGATGGTTGCGGCGGCGAATCTCGAAAGGAGCAACCCGGGACGGGTCCGCTCCCGCAGTGCGCTCGTGATCAGTCGGCTCGCCTCCAACGGCGTCGACGGGGTCACGACGACGGACGTGATCGACCGACTCGTCGATCTACTGGAGACGGGCGAAAAATCGATCCGGAAGCGGCGGGCCGCTCTGGCACTGACGAACCTGGGACACTACGACCAGGACGACCGGGCGTTCGTAAGGGCAGAGATGGCCAGGGCCGTCGACAGTCTCACAACCATCGCGGCAGCCGACGACGAGCTGTTGCAGAGCGTCGGACTGCGCGCCCTGGGATTCATGGGCCTGTCGGAGCCCGAAGCCGCCCTGCCGGCGACCGAGCTCCACGACGTCGTGCGCGACCACGAAAACCGTCCGCGCAACGTCAATCGCGCGATCCGGTCGCTCTGGCAAATCGGCCGGACGCACCCGTCGGTCGTCGTTCCAGTGCAGTCGTCGCTGGAGGAGCTACTGCGGTATCGCGAAGCGGACGCGGAGGCCGCCGACCACCTGTCGAAAGACACCGGCCAGCTGGCCAAACATGCCCGGTACGTGCGTTCCAACGCCGCGATGGCGCTTGCACAACTCGCGCGGGATCACCCCGAACAGGTCTCAACGGCTGCAGTAGAGCGGAGCGTCGACCTGCTCGAGCAGCGAGACGGAGCACTCCACCGAGCCATGCGACTGCTCGGGCGCGTCGACGAGACCCATCGGGACGTGCTCGACGACGCTGGCGCGGTGCAGGCGGCCCGGGAGTACCTGACAGACCAGCGTGGCTCGGAGACGACGACGAAACGCCACACGAAAGCCCGCGGCTACGCTGTGTGGCTCGGGACCCGTCTGGCGGCCGACGACCCGGTCCCGGAAGCGATGGCGGAGACTGCCCTCGACTACCTCGGGGCGGTGCCGACGGGAGAGCGTACGGCGTTCGGACCGATGCGGACCGAGGCGCTGGCGACACTCAGCCGGACGGTCCCCGAATCTGTGACAAACCACGACGAGAGCGTTGACTGGCTCTGTCGACGGGCGCGAGAGAGTCCGGCACCGGCCGAGCGCGCCGACGCCGCCACCGGGCTCCTCGTGCTCGTCCGCGCGGATGCGACGACGCCGGACCCCGTCACACCGGTACTGGAATCTCGGCTCGACGAGGAGCCGACGCCCCGTGTACGTCGGCTGCTCGCGCAGGCGCTTGGGGCGCTGGCAACACCCGCGGTCCGCGGGGCACTCGCAGACAGAGCAGTTGCCGAGGAGAGGCCCGACGTGTCGGCGGCCATCGAGGCGGCACTCGGACACGGCCGGCCGTCGACCGGTAGCCATGCCGGCGGGGAACATCCACTCGCGCCGACGGCGCTCCCGACGGTGGCCGCGACGGCGTACACCCCCTGGATCCAGGAGACAGTCGACTGGGGGGACATCGAACTACACCACCGGATTCGGAACGGCGGGACCGGGACCGTCCACGAGGCGTCACTCCACCCACCGGAGGACGCATCCGTAGAAACGCCCCAGCGGATCGCACTCAAGCAGCCACTGGAGCCGTCCGGCGGAACCGTCGGCGATCTCTCGGAGTACGTCGGCGAGGCCCGAAAATGGGCGACCGTACACGACCACCCCAACGTCGTGACGATCTTCGGATGGGGCATCCAGCCCAAGCCCTGGATCGCGATGGAACACCTCGGCGACGGGGAACTGGGAGAGTACGCCGAGACACAGTCACTCCCGGTCTCGCAGGTGCTGTGGATCGGCGTCAGCGTCGCCGATGCACTCCAGCACGCCCACTCCCACGGAATATACCACCGCGATATCACACCGGCGAACGTGCTCCTCCAGCAACGCCGTGGGTGGTCGATACCGAAACTGGCCGACTGGGGCACGGCACGGAAGCGACACGAGCTGAGTCGGGACGACACGGAATACACGCCGGGATACGGCGCGCCGGAACAGCGACCGGAAAGCGAGTTCACACGTGAAGTCCCGCCAGGGAAGACTGACATCTACCAGCTCGGGACCCTCGTCTACGAACTGCTGACCGGGCAGAATCCGTTCCCCGTCGAGGCGGTCGTAGAGAAACAGGATCACAGGCCCGCCCCGCCGAGTGATCTGCGTGACGACGTGCCTGCGTCCGTCGACGACCCGCTCCTGGCTGCACTCTCACCGGAGCCCCGAGATCGTCCGGAGACGGCCGCACGGTTCCGTGACACGCTGGCCGAGCTGTGGTAACTCAAAACGAGATTACAGTCTCCACGGATAACTAGTAACGTGTACCACTACTGTCGGGCATGAACAGACGAGAGTCACTCGCCGTGGTCGCGGGGGCAGCCGCGACACTCGCCGGGTGTAGTGGGTTCGCTAGCAGTAGCAGCGATTCGTCGACGACGCCGGCAGCTGACGGGGGAGAGCCCGAGGGGCCGAGATCCGGATCGACCAGAGACCCGGAGACGCTCCGCGTGTGGACGGCGACGGACCGCCGGCCGCTCTGGCTCGCCGATCCGGACGCGGAGAATGGGGGGCCGCCCGACAGCGAGCCGCCGGACGCGCGAACACGACTCGATCGTCGTCGACTCCCAGTCGCGCGCCGACCGGCTCTCGATGGCGGCCGCCGTCGATTCGGAGCCAGTCGACTCGTTTTTGTCGGCGACCAACTTCGAGACGGAGACGCTGTACCTGGAAACCATTCAGGTGCGTTCGTGTTTCGAACTGGTGCTGTGCAAGGTCTCGTGGCAACCAGACGAGGTCTCGACCGACTACGTCCGCCACGGGCTCCCCTACGATACGCGCTGTCGAGTCGACGAGCACGTCTTCGAGACGCGCCTCATTCGGCTCCCGGAGCGTCTCAATACCGACGAGGTGAACGGCTACTCGTCGTCCGTCGGGGGCGGCGGCTGTGGCAGTGGGGGACCACGCGCCGTCGCCGAGGGTGAAGGCGGGTCGGGTGAGCCATCAGCCACGTCGACTGCCACCGGCGAAGCGGAGACAGCTACGTCGACGGGAGGTGACAGTGGATTCGACTTCCGAGGTCGATCGACCATCGCTGGTCGCCCGTCTCCGCCCCGAGGGCGAACAACGTGCCGTCTACCGACGGGGCCAGGACCGTCTCGTCGACGACGGCCACCGTGCTCCTGATCGAGCCACTAAGCGACGTTTGCCAGCGGACAGTGCCGTCCGTAGGGTCAATAGCATAGACGTCGTTCACATTGTTCCCGACGAACAGCGAGTGCGTACCGGCGGCGAGTGACCCCGGGATCGATCGTCCGGTATCCAGTTGCCAAGAGATCTCGCCCGTCTGGTTCGTCGAGCGCGTACACGTGGTCATCCCAACAGACGACATACACCACACCGTCAATCACCACCGGCGATGACCAGACTGGGCGATTCGTCCGATAGGTCCACACGGCCTCACCCGAATCCTGGTCGATAGCATGAACCGCGTCACCCTTGGTGCCGACGTAGACGATTCCGTCGACGACGGTCGGTGCTGACTTGATTTTGTCACAGTCGTGACTCCAGACCTTTCGACCCGAATCGGTGTCGAGTGCGTACAGAGTACCCCCGCGCCCACCGACGTACACCGTTTCGTCGGCGACAGTCGGGGATCCGTAGACCGGTCCTTCTGTCTCGTACGTCCACTGGAGCCACCCACTCGATCGGTCGAGGTTATACAGATCGCCGTCCCAGCTACCGGCAAAAACCCGCTGGTCCGTGACGGCAGGTGCTGACGAGGTGGACAGACCAGAAGGACTCGTCCAGATAGTATCGCCCCTCTCGGCATTCAGTGCTCTGAGTGTGTCGTGGTGAGGCCCAGCGAAAACGACCCCATCCTCAACCGCTGATGCGATCCCGACGGGGTCCGAGGTCGAGTGGGACCAGACGATCGAAACGTCGCCTCCGGTTCCGTCTGCTGGTGCCGTCGTTCCAGTTCGTGCCAAACAGCCACCGAAAGTAGGGCAGCCGGAGACTGGCGCCGTGTTTGGGTGTACAGGACCCCAGTCATTGATGTCGCCCGTCTCGCCAGAAACACCACTGTGGTCGCCACCTGACGCCGTGTATGAGCCGGCACTTTCGTAGGCAGCGACACGATCCGCCATCGGCTCAGTTCCGTGGTGTGATCATCCTGGGATGCTTCTTCTGAGTGATCGCGGTCCGTCATGGGTTCGGTCTCACCGTTCGAAATTCCCTCGTGGTCGCCGGGCGAAGCTGAATACGAGCCCGGATTGTCGTAGTCGACAACCCGGTTGACGATATCCGAGTCAGGCTCAGTCTCTGAAATCCCTGTACCCTTGTCCTGATCGTTCCCTGGATCCGTGTTCGGGGAACGAGATGAAGACACCCCCGCCTCCCTGGCCCGGCCCCCGTCTGACCCGTCAAGCCGTTGAGTGACGATCGGGGGGAGGTCGCCGCCGACTCGGAGCGCGTGCAGGGTGTTCGCCACGACCTGGATCGCGCTGTATCGATCCGTCTTCTCCCGTTCGAGCGCCGCCAGTACCGCCGCGTCGACAGTCGGATCGAGCGCCGGGCGTTCAGCACTCGGTGGCGTGACCGGGTCCGACGACATCGCGACCTGCATCGCCTGGAAGCGACTCTCCGGAGCGAGGGGTGTGCCCGTCAGTAGCTCGTACAACACCGCGCCGACCTGGTACACGTCAGTCAGCGTATCGGGTCTGCCGAACTCACCGGCGTCGAACTGCTCCGGAGCGGCGTACGACGGGGACAGGCCTTCGACCGTGCCGGTCTGGTCTGCCAGCACAAGAGCGAGTCCCCAGTCGGCCACTTTCGGCAGATCCCAGACGCCGTCAGGCGTCGAGCGAAACAGGACGTTCGCGGGCTTGACATCGAGGTATGCGATCCCCAGACTGTGAGCGACCGCGATCCCACGGCAGAGACACTCCCCGATCCACAGGGCCTCGTGGATGGGGAAGCCACCGTCAGCGTCCGCGATTCGGTCGGCAAGCGTTCCCCCATCTATGTACTCCATGGCGATCCAGGGCAGTCGCTCACCAGTGTCGACGACGCCGACGACGTGTTCAGAGTCCGCGAAACGGGCGCGTTCTCGCTCGGTCCGATCGACGGTCTCCCAGGTCTAGGCCTGCGAGAGAAACTGGTCGATCTCCTCGTTGCCGAGCGTGCCGGGAGCCAGCGGCTCCTTGACCGCGACCCGAGCGGGCGGCTCCCCGTCGTCCAGTTCGACCACGGACACCATCGCGTTGCCGCCACGCGCGACCTGCTCGCTCGCCCGGATCAACTCCGGCGAGAGGTCCCGTCGCGGCGGGCTCCGAAACCGATCGACAGTCGGGTCTCGATCACCCATCGACGGCCCGGAGTTGAACGTCTCGCCTGATAAACCCGACCGCTCGTTCGCACAGGGCGTCCCAGAACTCGTCGAGGCGCTGGAGGACCGGTCTGATATCTTCCGGCCGGTTCTCGGGTTCGCGCTCCAGGCACTTCAGGATCAGCTCGTCCAGCGGCCCCGGGATGCCGGGACGGATCTCCGACGGGGTCGGCGGATCCTCGGCGGCGGCAGGAGCCGAGGTCTGTCCGTACGGGTGGTCGCCGGTGAAGAGGAGAAACAGCAGGATTCCGAACTGGAAGACGTCGACCCGTTTCTGGTAGCGTTTTCGCACGCGGCGAGCGTGCTGTTCCGGTGCCGCGTACCGGGGCGTGTACTCGGCGATCGTGTCGCTCGGCCCTAGGAGTGCACTGGCGGTGCCCCAGTCGCCGATCTTCGGCACGTCCCAGCCGTCGTCGACGGTCCGAAAGAGGACGTTCTGGGGCTTGATATCCCGGTGAGCGACCGCGAAGTAGTGAGCCTCCTCGATGCCGCTCGCGATGCATCGGGCGGTCCAGAGCCCGTGACAGAGCGAGTCGACCCCGCCCCGTTCGAGGAACTCCCCGAGATGTCCACCGTCCATGTACTCCATCGCAATCCAGGGCTTGCCCTTGCTCTTGCCGTGGTCGACGAGACTGACGACGTGGTCGTGGTCCTCGAATTCCGCCCAGCTCTCAGCCTCTTTGAGGATCCGGTCAATGCGGTCCTCGTCGGCGATCGTCCCCGACGTGTCCGGCACCTTGACGGCGATCGTGGTGCCGTCCGAGAGTGTGTGCTGTACACTTCGCTCTTGGCTCCGGTCGCGATCCGGTCTCTCAGCTTGAACGACAGCACGTCGAGTTCCGCCGAGACGTCGACGGAGACCGATACTACGTCCGGAATCTGCTCCGGAACGTCGTCACGGGCCGTCATCGAGTATTCCCCCGTCACCAGATCCGATCAGGTAGCCGTCGCCACACGTCTCACAGCGGTCCCCCATGGACGCGGCCGACGGATCGAAGGCCGCGCCGCAGTTGGGACACTCCAGCGAGTCGGTATCAGACGTCACCGCGACGTCGGCACCAACTGATTCGTCTGGAGTTCTGTCCGTCGTCGATTGGTCTGATTCGGGTGTGAAATTGCGAATCGCACCGACCAGCGAAACGGCGTACGGCCAGACAACACCGGCCAAAACGAGACCCCCGGTGAGTGCGGCAACGCCGCCCAGCACGCCGAGGACGAGGTCAACGTTGGCAGCGAACGTGCTGATAACACCAGTAAAGAGAGTGCCCGGCGTCCCCAGGGGGCCAGGTCCGGGTCGCGGTTGCCGGTAGCGGACCGTGACGACGTCGTCAAATGACTGGCCGTCCGTCCCGACGACGATCGTTCCGTCTTTGGTAAAGACCGTCTCTGAACGCCAGACTGAAGCGTTGGAACTTTGCACGAGCCTGCCGCCCCGGTTCCGGGTCTCGAACAGGACTTCGCCACCGTACTCGAACAACGCGGTCGTCGATCCATCTGTCGACGCTGTCGCCCCGACAAGTTCGTACTCAGAGTCGCCGGCGATCTCCCGTCGCCACTGCTCCGTTCCGGTGCTGTCTATCCGGACCACCGCTGTCCCACTCTGAACGAGCACGTCTCCCTGCCCGATCAGTTCAAGGAGGACCTCCGGGTCGTCGAACGGATCCTCGTTGCTCGGTTCGAACGTCCGGTCGTAGACGACTTCACCGTCGTCGATGACGATCACAGTTCCGTTCGATGTCTCGACGACAGTCATCCCGTGTGAGTAAATGTCGACAGATTCGTTCGATCGGGTCGGGATCGACGTCTCCCACGCGATGTCGCCGGATTCGTCGATGCGCACGATCTGGTTGCGACAGGACCGATTCGGGCAGAGACCCCGCGCGACAACGCCATCTCTTGTCGCGACGACGTCGTACTGGTCCCGACTCTGGCCGGTGTGTACCGTCTCTCCATCGTCGTCAAGGACGACGAACGACGAGCCATCCGCACCGAGTTCTGGGGTGTCCACGACGATGCGATCGTCGGCCGCGTGAACAGAATCGACCGCACCGTCACTGAATTTTCGCTACCACACGACCTCTCCGTCGGGGTCGACACGTGACAGGACGGAGTGGGAAATATATCCCTCTCGATTATTCACCCAATCCACCGTCACGAGACTCCCGTCCGAGAGGGTGTCCCAGCGCTCGATGTTACCGCTTCTCTCGCGGGTCCACTGCGATTCCAGTGAGTTCGAGAACGAGATCGTTTCCGAGCGCGTGACGAAGTAGTAGCCGGAATCCGGGCAAGAGACCATCCAGCCGTCCGCCCAGATTGTGCTTGTCTCCTTCTGGACAGTCCCCTGTAGTGTACCGTTCCGGGTGAGTTGTATCAACCGGTCTGCTCCCGATAAGGCTGTCTGCGGGACGATCCCATCGTCCCGCACAACAGCCGATTTGAAGGACTCGTTGGTCTGGCGGGTGATCGTCCGCTCCCAGAGAACGTCGTTGGTGCCGTTAAGCTTCCATACGACCAGCGATCCGGGATCACTCTCCGTCTCGCCCTGACGCGAAGCCACGACATAGAACGCCCCGCCATCGACCGGTTCGCTGATGAACTCGACCGTCTCGTCGGCAGTCACGTCACCGATCGTGTTTCGCTCGGGATGGGCGCCCTGTTGTACGAGGGCAAGCGTGGAGAGTGCCCCAGCGGACAACGCAACGAGCGCGAGAAACACGACGAGGCGAGCCCGTTTCATCGAGAGAACGTATCGAGGTTGAAATAATAAAAGTGACTACTACCGTGAGGCTGGCGTTCTCTCGAGTTAGGTGAAATCTTCGCGAACGACCGACTGATCGTGGGCGCATTGATGCCTGATGATCTGGGGAGCCCCCCTCGGGTGAGAACCGGCTCACCAAGCTTGGTGCGGAACCACCGCCCCCGAGCGAGTATCGCGATGGGGTGCCCCCGGAGCTCGACGAGATCGTCCTCACTGCCCTGTCGCCGTCGCAGACGGATCGCCAGGAAACGATCTGGTATCTCCGAGACGACCTAGCGTCTCTCTGGGGTTGAGGGCCTCCCCACACCCAACACCGGGCACCGTTCCCACCGGTCGTCGGACCCACAGAGATGGTTTGAATCACGTGGTACTCGGAGGGATCGGAGTCGCCCTATACGCCACAGTGTGAACTTTGTAGTCAGCAACTCATCGCCGAAGCGGTGGGCTTGTCGGTGGATTCCCGTTCTGCCGACACTTGATCCGATAGTGCGCTCTTATGTAGAACTGTGGAAAGACCCGATAACGAGACAATCAATGGTTGACTCAGCGGATTGGCCAGCCAGAGTAAGTGAGCGAACGATGCCGAAGGTGTGAGCGGCCTGTTCCAAGCCTTGCTCGGACAGGCCGCGGAACTTCCGTAGCCACGGTTGAACAAGCGAAAAGAGGCACTCAGCCTGGTTAATGTGGACGCCGTCGGGCGATACGTATCTCTCTTTGTGTACGACTGTTCGGTGGTTACGCTCCATCTCTCTGTAAGCTTGGAGTCCATCGGTCCAGACCTCTCCCAGTCGCTGGGAGAGGTCTTCAGCCTCCTGAATAACTGGCCCAAGATCACCGCTGAAATCGACGCCGAGTTGACCGCGGATCACGCGAAGCGAGTCGCGGCACGCCGCGACGAGCGTCAGCTGATCACCGTGGCGTCCTCGCCAGCGTGATCGGCCTGTTTGGGACGAGCCGCCGCGCGAACGGCTGTTCCGCGGCGGCTCTTGGCTTTTGTAGTCTGAGCAGACTTCGCCAGATTCGTCCACTTGTGTCGGTCCATCGACGGTCTGGTTGATCAGTTCCCAGACGACGGGGAAGCCGCGCTGAACCGCGGCTTCCACCTCTCGAATCGCCGTGTAAACCGTTTTGTAAGCCCGACCGAGCAACGGCGCGATCTGGTTGATGCTGAGCAATGTATCGGCGTAGAGCGTGAATGCGAGGAGTACCTCGCGCAGGTGAGGTGCTTCTCGTGAAACGGCGTTCCGTAGGTGTAGACCGCCTTGAAATTGCAGTCACGGCACCAAACGCGGTCGAGATACGGCCACGTTTGAACGGAGTTGTGCCCGCACCGTGGACAGGACGTATTCTCCCAGAATTCCTTGAGTCGCCGCTCAATGCGGGCATCGAGCGGATCGGTGTCGATATCGACGACGCCCAACTCGATCAGCTCTTGAAATATTGCGCCGAACGCCGGCTGAGCAGAAGACATACTCCCAGATTATGGCCGGCTCAGTGTAACTACAGGGTCTTTCCGTAGCTCTACACAAGAGCGAAGGCTCTTACCGAACTGAGTGAAACAGCACTCTGAGAATTACAGCATCCCAACATACGCTAGTTGCTATGTACAATCAAACAGCCTTCGGCGGGATGCTGTAGGATATTGTTGACCCCATCATCAATAGTGTTGGGCCCATAGCCGCTCAATGCGAGGATCGAGCGGCGCTGTAAGCAGGCATGGAAACAAGCTCCTTGCCCGGAATGTGCTGAAACCGCCATCCAGTCGGGGATAACAGTCCCCGGGTCTGGTCACCAACTGCCGCAGTGTCTTCTCCTATACCCGCAACACGCTCTTCGAAGGTCGCACGCTCACTCGTGGCGAGATTGCCATTGCGATCGTCCTCTACGCCGACACACTCCTCAGCATCCACCAGATCACCCAGTTGTTCGAAACGGTCTACGACACGGTTCATTCCACGATTCGAGAGGTAGAAGCCGCGCTCAAAGGCAACTTCTACCTCGTCTGGGTGAGTATCCAACACAGCATCAACGGCCCGACCCTGATAGACGAAACCGGCCACAAGTGTTCCCGTTAAAATGGACAAACGCCGCTGCCGGACGGTCTCTCCCGCGGCGGCCCGGGTGCGCCCGGTCGTTCAACGCTAGAACGGAGCGCCGGGCAATACGATGACGCTGATCGGTGCCTGTCGTGACCCACTTAGTGATTCGCGCTGAACCGGGAACCCAGCCCGAATAACTCAGACCTGCGGTTGATGATGCCGAGATTCTTTTGGGGAAGCTTTAGGAAGTCTGCCACGACAGGTGGTGCGCGTAAGTGCCACTCGTCTTCGAAACCGAGCCGGCCGCTCTTTCTCTCCGAAGGATGTGTCACTGATGACGGCACTCATGTCAACCAAGTTGGATGTCTCTGATCGCTTGTAAATCCGTGCCTACAGAAGTTCCGCAGCCTCTCATAGCATATATTAAAACAGTCTGCCCGAACCTACGGTTTCGTACGGATATCAAATCTTGCTGGAGCACTGCTGCACGGCCTTCTTGACTGCTTTGTCGTTAACGTGTTTCGCTGAGTAATCCATGAGCCTAATCAGAAACAGTTGGGGCATGGTTATAACTCTCACTTTTTGATACAATGTTGCTAACTAACACGATCCTCATCGGAAAGCGCATAGACGTGTTTATCTTTACCTCCGATATAAATAGTCCCGGCGGCCACTGCTGGTGACGAGTACACCCAATCTTCTGTCTGGGTGTGCCAGCATTCCGTCCCATCTCCGGCTTCCAGTGCGTGGACATTGCCGTCGTCACTCCCGAAATAAATGAACCCGTCGGCCACTACTGGCGATGATTTTATTCGAGAGCCCGTCTCAACCTGCCATCGTTCAGTGCCATTAATGGCATCTATCGCGTAGAGGGACTCATCATGGCTCCCAACGTATATAACTCCATCAACCACTGCCGGCGATGACTTCACCCAGCCTTCTGTTTCGAAGCGCCAACGTTCCGTCCCGTCGCCAACATCCAGCGCATAGACGCGATTGTCACAACTCCCAACGTAGACGGTATCATAGGTCACTGCCGGTGAAGAAACCACCCAGCCTTCTGTTTCGAAGTGCCAACGTTCCGTCCCGTTAAGAGTATCTAGCGCGTAGACATGGTTGTCACTACTCCCAACATAAACAGTGTCATTAACTACAGCTGGCGACGACCCCACACAACTGTCCGTTTGGAAGCACCAGCGTTCCGTTCCATCGGTGGCATCCAGCGCGTAGAGGCACCCGTCGTGGCTCCCGACATAGACGGTGTCGTCAGCTATGGCTGGCGACGATTTCACCGGACCGTCCGTTCGGAAACGCCAGCGTTCCTCTCCATTACTGGCATTTAATGCGTAGACGTTACCATTTGAACTACCGATGTAGACAGTGCTGTTAGCTACCACCGGTGAAGAGTCTACTTTGGCATCTGTCGGGAAGCACCAGCGTTCTCTTCCATGGTCAGCACCTAACGCATAGACATTTCCATCCATACTCCCGACGTATACAGTTCCATCTGCCACTACCGGTGAAGATTTTATTTTTCCGTCTGTTTTGTGTTCCCACCGCTTGGTGGGTGACTCCTGTGGACCAGTCGTAGATCGGCACCCAGTACGTGCGGGGTTGCCTTGGAACATCGGCCATTCTACGGGCATCCGAGCGGTTTCGGAGGCAAGATATCCTCCGTGTGTATTAACAATGATAATATCATTGAGGGTGAGGGGAGTATTATCATCTGTTCTAGGCATCTCGATGGCACCGTAGCCACCAGATTCATCATACAAGGTGACATCAGATTTGAATGTATTGCCCTCGAAATGTTGCTCAAGCTCAACTTCTTGCCCCTGCTTGATCGGAGAGGCATCAGTAGGCTGAATCTTGTAGAGGGCTCCTTTGCTTGACTCATCAGCACTCACGAAGCCATAACCCTCGGATTTTCCTAAAATGTCAACGACACCCCTCAATCTCGTATTATCTGGCTCATCAGTCTCGATTACGCCGCCACCTTTCGACACGTCTTCATTGGGATTATTGATCTTGGTGCTTGTGTCGACAATGGTACGCCCTTTATTTTTCGAGCTAATCCGGCGAGCTACGACAGGAGGGAATGGCTGGTCAGTACGGATTGCTTGAAGTGCCTGTTCGAATGCCGTGATATTTCGATACCGGTCAGTTTTCACAGTCTCGAGTGCCAGCATAACAGTAGTATCAATCGCGTCACCCAGATTACTACGATGTGACCCAGGTGGTTCGGGGTCATCGCCATGAACAATATCATACATTACACTGGCCTGACCACCAGTATATGGAGGGTTACCTGTGAGCAGTGCGTATACCAGTGTCCCAACTTGGTAGATATCAGTCAATGTATCAGGGTCGCCAAACTCGGCTGGTTCGAACTGTTCCGGGGCGGCGTACTTTACAGAAAGCCCTTCCATGGTACCAGTCCGCTCAGCGAGAACTCGCGCTAATCCCCAATCAGCGATTTTGGGTACGTTCCATGCTCCGTTCGGTGTCTGCCGGAAGAGTACATTAGCAGGCTTGAGATCTAAATGCGCGATACCATAACTGTGCGCGAGTTCGACGCCACGACAGACACACTCGCCGATCCACAGCGCTTCTTCGATAGGCAGACCGTCTGGATTAGCTTCTAACCGGTTACCAAGGTCGCCACCATCCATGTACTCCATTGCAATCCAGGGAAGTTTGTCTCCAGTGTCAACCACACCGACGATATGTTCGGTGTCACGCCAGCGTGGTTTTTCTCGCTCGCGGCGATCGACAGTTTCCCAGGTGCCAGCTTCCTCAAGAAATGACTGAATATCGTCCCTAGAGAGTGTTTGTGAGCCGCCTAGCGGCTCTTTAATTGCGACCTGGTTCGGAGGCATATTTCCTGGGACATCCACCCGGTAGACGATAGCCTGACCGCCGCTCCCAAGGGGATCCTTCTCAGATTGTATCTCTTGGTAATTCAGTGACTGCCGTGGGGGGCTCTCAATGGTGGTGAAATCGGGTATTTTCTCGTCGCCCATTACCCATAATATGTCAAGCCGGCCTAATTAACCCTATTGGGGCACTGTCTAGTTCTGGACGACCTCAGCTGGCGTTCATCCGTCGAGTGCTTGGTTCGGTCGTTCGTGGTTGTAGTGGTGTCTAAACTGTCTGAGCCACTTTTCGTGCTGGATTGACTGCCCCTCCAGAAGGAATGAAAGCGGTCGATGCGCATGGTCACAGTCTCGAACCACTTTTCGATGTGGTTCCGGATCCGGTAGTCGAGTAGACCGCTCAAATCGTGACGTGAGAGGGCAGTCAAATAGCCGCCAGCATCAACGAGAAACACTTTCTCGGCAACGTCGTGTTTCTGAGTGAGCCGGTGCAGGAACGCCGCCGCGGGGTCAGTCCCGCGGCGGCTGAACACGTCAACTTCGAGAAGCAGCTTTGATTCAGTATCGATAGCGGCGTACAACCACTTCTTTTCGCCGTCAATCTCGATTTGTTTCTCATCGACCGCGACCCGCGACGGCTCCGCCATCGGCGGGTCGCTCTGGGCTTCAGACAGTGTATGCACCCAATTCCAGACTGCTCCGTGAGAGCGATCGACACCCAGCAGGTCTAAGATAGCAACCGTCTCCCTAATTGACATCCCCGCAGTATGGAGACGCACCCCAAACCGCCGGACAGGTGTCGGGGTGCGCTCATTCTCCCAAACGTCTTGGCTGTCCTCATCTAACGCTTCTCTGAGGAGGTCTGCAGGTTGCATGGACACTTCTCGCTACGACCTCCTCGCTTCTCAAACTCGCTCAACTAGACAGTGCCTAGAATTCCAAACTGCCAAGCTCTAAACTTCCACGACGAACAGTAGTTGAGACTGGCTGTCTCGATGCATATGGCAGTCTGGCACAGTTCATAAATAGTATGAAGTCGTAGTCTAGGAGAGAACGATGGCACGAATTACCGGTTCTTACCCAGATGACCTCGACCTCCTCATTGAGGGTGCTGTCGAGGCTGGTGTGTTCGGTGGCAAGAGCGATGCGTTGCGCGAGTTCGTGCGTGAATACTTCGAGGACCACGAGAACGAACGGATTGCAGCTGCGGTCGCCCTCTACGAACGCGAGCGGATCACACTCGGTGATGCTGCAAGACTCGCTGATGTCGACCGCTGGACGATGCGTGACATCCTCCGTGAGCACGGTGTTGAACTTCGCCTCGGACTCGTTGACGAAGACGACGCAGCCTACGAGGTAGATGCAGCACGCGAACTCGAATTTGATGATGAGGACTCGTCTGATGAGGAGCCACGTGCTAAATGACAGGTAACGATCTCCCAGCGAACCCGAGCGTCTTGAACACGACTGTCCTCTCGAATTTTGCGTACATCGATCAGCTGTGGATAGTAGCTGACCTTTCTGGAATCTGTACGGTACCAGTCGTTCGTGAGGAGCTCGAACACGGCGTTGCTAACCACCCATATCTTCAGGAAGCACTCGATACGCTTGATGACGAAATCCCAGTTGCGGCGATTTCGGATACTGTCGCAAACAGAGAAGCCGTTGTTGGGGAGCATCTCGATCCTGGGGAAGCACAGGCGTTCGCCCTTGCCGACGCACACGACGGTCGACTGCTGACAGACGACGGAGATGCCCGGTCGTTTGCGAAAGACCAGGGCGTGACCGTTGTGGGGTCGGTTGGCGTTCTGTTGGCTGCAATCGATGCTGGGAGGCTCAACGAAGCCACTGCTGACGAGTGGCTGTCGAAGTGGATCGATGAGATCGGCTACTACGTCCCGTATCGAACGATCTCAGAGTATCGGTGACGGGCTTGTTCGGAGTTCAAAACGCCTGATTAGAAATCGTCGAATATCTGCTTGACTCTGCCGAGGACCTCGTTCACGTCGACAACGTGTTGACAGATCTGGGGTTCGACAGTCAGCATATTCTAGAGATGCTCAGCCAGCGCGGGTTGTCGTACGTCGTCCCGAAACGGATGCAGATGAGCGAGAAAGCCAAAGCCAAGCGACTCTTGCAGCGAGGCCAGGATCGGAACGAGACCGACAGGAAGCTCCATCTCGGGAAGAACGAGTGCCACGAGACGACACTGATCTACCGCCAGAAAGAAGACTCTGAGCACGGGGACCACCGGCAATACTCGGTGTTTATGACGAATACCAGCAGTGCCTTTCTCACCGAGTATGGGTATCGCTGGGAGATTGAGAGTGGCTACAAATCGATCAAGCGATTCATGGCTGCCACCACGTCGAAAGATTTCGGGTTGTGGTTCTTCTACTTCGCGTTCGCGTGTTTGCTGTACTCGATTTGGCGTGCGGTGGATCTACTCGTGCAGGTCGAATTGACCGTGAATACGAACACTCGCCAATTGTGACAGCCGACAACACGCTGACGTTGCTGAAGAAGGAGACAGGAATCGGGTAGCAGGGTGCTTGGTTCGGGTTAGCGCGGTGTTTGAGTGGCTACACTGCTGGAAGTCTCGAAAATTTGCCCATTTGATTGGCAACGTACCAAGATTCGCCATCTGGAGAGTAATTTGAGGCAGCTCTCGCGGACTGAATCGGCTAAAAACACGCGTCACAGTCCCGCTAAACCCCCTGTAGTCTCAACTTCCACGACGAACTTTCCATATATCAATATACAATTTACTAGTCACGTATAGGACCGGATTCTGAGCGTAAGAGTTCTAAGAACCCCGATATCGTAGTTTTAACATTCTCGTCAGTTACATTTGTGCTTACTCGAATAAGCACAAGTGGATTTTAGTGGGTCGCCGCCCTCGAGTCAGCCATCCCAATGTCCGAACGCCAGCCAACCGATACTGAGGCCCACAAACCCCTGGAAAAAGCCGTCGAGGAGTGGGTACAGAAGAAAGCCAAGCCTGGTGGCGGCGGGAACTACGCCCGCGAAGCCGACCGTGTCCTCACGGCGTTCATCGACTGGACGCCCGACTCCGTTGAGACCGTACGCGATATCTCGCGACGAACAATGATGCAGTACGCCGAATACCTTCACCGTCGAACCGACGCACGCGTCGTGGATCAGGACGATGAGGCAGGTATCACAGGACGGACTGCGCAGCAATATTACGCTCTTGTCCGCGCGTTTTTCACCTACTGCGTAAAGTGGGGATACCGCGAAGAGAACCCCGCGGAGCACAAGCCGGCTCTGGAGGAATTGCCCGATGCGTCACTCGGCGCGAACAGTAACCGCCAGCAGTTCTGGAGTCCGCAGGAGCGAACGGCCTTTGTTCAGTACGTGGATGAGCGTGCGCACGACGCGATCTCCGAAGGGGGGAGCAACGCTATAGAGGAAGCGCGGGACCGAGCGCTCGTCTACCTATTTGCGTATTCTGGCGCGCGGAGCGCTGAACTTCTCCGTGATCCCAATGATTCGCGCCGGACAGGTGTCACATGGGCGGACGTGGATCCCGAAGCGGGTGTGATTCGGGTACTGGGGAAGAGTCAAACAGCCGGTGAGGAGGTGCAGTTACCAAGTCAGGCCCGCTCGGCCGTACAGCAGTATCGCAAGATTCTGGACCCACCGACGGAGGAGTGGCCGGTGTTCCCGACACAGCACGCGCCGTCGCTATACGAGTGTGCGCGTACGGAGCTTAGCAATCGCGTAGATAGCTTGAAGGCCGAACTCGAGGCAGACGGTCCAGACGCAGTTCTACGTCGGTATGAGATTTCCCCACCATCGATCACCACTGAGACCGTTCGAAATATCTTCCGCCGCCTCTGCAAGGAGGGTGAGATCCCCGTTGAGGGTGAGCACGAGTACTTGAAACCGCACGGAGCGCGCCGCGGTGCTGGCGAGGCCCTCTATCGGGCAGAGGGTGCTTCAGCGGCTCAACGTGCGCTTCGCCACGAAGATCCGTCCACTACATCAAAAATGTACAGTCACATCGAGGCGAGCGAGCAGGCGGAAGTCGCGAGTGACGCATTCGAGAAAATCGACGAACAAACCACGACCGAGGACGATGTCAGCTGAGAACTTTTCGTTTTCCCGATTACGTCCGGAACGAGCGAGTAACGCCTTCAAATCCCACAACCGAGGGAGCAGACGGGACTCCGTCGATATCTCGGCAGTCTTCGAGTCCGATGATTTGGAAGTGTGCCCAATTCAGTACGAAACGACGGCCCAGAACCACTGGGTCCAAATCTACGAGCATTGTTCAAACGAAAGTTTCGAGCACCTACGGTTGAGATTGTATTCGCGGAGTGTCTAAGGGGTTGACCAGGACCACTCCACCCCAAACCCGCTCTAGATCTCAAATGCGTCTGTGTCGCCAGGATTCCGGGGGGTGAGCTCGGATAGCAGAGATCACTGAGTTACAGAGCCTGTGAGTTACAGAGCCATGGAATCACTGAATCAAAGATTCAATGACTCTTTGATTCCAGTATTCAGTAAATCATAGACATCGTTGAGTTGACGAATATTTGAAGTACTGAATCAATGAGTCACTAAATCAAAGGGATAAGGATTCAATGAATTACTGACTACGAGAAGTACAGAGTCACTGATTCAGTAACTGCCAGTAGCAAGCTCCAATCCCCGAAGGACCAGCAAAGCGAGGATTCCAGAATGTGTTGAATCAATGAATCACTGATTCAGTGATCCCCATCAAATCACCCTATAAGCACTTATTAGCGGTTTATAACGGAGAATAAAGCACTTTAGCATTCTCAGGCCGGCATTCGATGTCTGACGTAGATTTATGAGTCATTGAATCAATGATCGAACCATGACTGAGTCACCTCGTGGATGGGGCGTCACACCATCGACCGGTATTCCCACGATTGCTTTCGGCAATCAGAAAGGCGGGACTGGAAAGACAACGGCGACGATCAATAGTGCCGCGGCACTGGCCACTCGCGATCACGATGTTCTTGCAATCGATATGGATCCGCAGGCCGACATGACGAAAGGGCTTGGACTGGGTCCAGGCGATGACAACGACCCCTCAAGCCCGAAGAACGACCTTCCAAATACACTCGCTACGGATGATGAAAACCTCCTCGACGTCCTCGTCGACAATCCGCGCACGCACGACACGACACTCTCAGAAATCGTAATCCACAGCGACGAGTATGAACACCTGAACTTCGATCTCGTGCCAAGCCACAAGGACATGGGGCTTGCCCGGGACTGGATGGATGATGCAAGTGCTCGTCTCTCGCTAAAAACTGCCCTCGAAAAGTTGGTGGACGACGGCTACGACTACGATTTTATTTTGATCGACTGTCCACCAGATCTCTCAGTTCTGACGGATGCAGCGTTTATTGCGGCGCAGAACGTGTTCTTGGCCGCACAAACCCAAGCCACATCACGAGATGCTCTAGACGATCTCTGGGACCAGTTGGAATCCATCGAGGACAACCAACAAATCGAGATTGCGATCGTGGGATTGCTGGCAAACATGTATAGAGACGATGGTCAGTCACAGAAGTTCCTAAATGCATTTGACGAGTCATATGCGTCACTAGCGCCGATCTTCAAGCTTCCAATGCGGGTGGCGATACAACGCGCGTGGGACAACGGCTGTGATATTTTCGAATGGGAGGACGCGAACGACCAGCAAGTCGAGCGTGATCTCTTCTTGGAGGTTGCTGAGACAATGGAACGGGCGTTCGACAAAACGCAGGTGGAGGTGTAAGTATGCCCCGAGGAATGGACGAGCGATTTGAGGACCCGTCAGAGGAAGCAGAAGACGAAGAAGTTGCCGGCAGCGACGAGACGACAGAAGAGACGTCGGAAACAGAGAGACAGGACCGCGAATCTGCAGCCGCCACAGAAGAGCGATCAGGTCAGCAGAGGAGTGCTGAGTCGGTAGATACTAACTCCCCCACTGAGGAGACAACCGAAACAGATGATGAACCGTTGAACATCCGGGAGGACTGGGACTCGGCCACGATATACGTTGAACCGGAACAGAGCGAGGATATCGAAGTCACATTTACGCGGCTAAAAAAACAGTTGAAGCGGGAGGACGTCACGCTCGAAAAGAACAAGCACTTCTACCGAGGTATTTTCGAGATAGCATTCGGCGAGCACCGCGAGGAGACGAAGGAAAAGATCCGGGAATTAGCACAGGAAGACATCGATCAATGATTCACTGATTCTTGGATTCGAAGATAGTCAGTTAACGGTACAACCGTACTCCCGACCACGGTGGTTAACATAGTCGCCGCTCCAGAACATCCCGGTCGACGTGACGGCTATCTGTTCGATACCGAGGTCAACGCCGAGGACTGTGCTGTTCTCGGCGTCCCTTCGTCGGATATCCCTGACTCCACGTCGGCCTTCGTTCCAATGTGGAGAAAAAAGGTGTCCGTCGCGTCGCGGTACTGAATCGTCACACCCGTGATCTCGTACTCGTCGTTTCGGAGGTACTTCGTCTTCGGGTTGTCACCTTCCAGCGGTAGGACGTACTCGGCTTCGACACGTCCGTATACCGTGGAGAGGGACACGCGGTCGTCGTGGAACGTCGCACTCCGTTTGTGGTACCGGACGGAGGGCGCGTAAAGTGCGGTTTCGACGCCTTCTTGCCGTTCTTTCATCGGGCGATAACGCCTTTGGTGGCTTCGGCGGCGCGGTTGCGTTCGGGTTGAACAATATTCGCCTGTAGGCGCGTCTGTTCGCGCACGTCAGAGTACGTCCGGTCGTGGAGTTTGCTCTTGGACGTAGGTTTGTAGTCGTCCTGCCATGCGTCGCGGACGACGTAGTTGCACGCCCACAGATACTCCTCGATGGTTTCGTGGAGGAGAATTGCGTCGCTATCGTCTACGTCGAGTTTGACGACGATCGTGCGACGCATCTCCGCCATATTTCATATGTACGGGTATTGATTCATACATACTACGGTGCAGTAGAGGAGTCAGACTGGCGTTTCTCGGCGGTTGTTTCCCACCACGCCAGCTTCCTGCCACGGGTTTAGTGTGGGTTTCTTCCTTGAATTGCTATGAAGTCGCTGGAGCCTGTCGCCTGAAGAACTCGCTTCTCAGTGGGGGTTCGTGAAGGAAAGCACCTGGATGATTCCTACGGCGGGTTTCGACCTGCGTTGAGTGGTTCATACGAGTCGATGTGGTAGGCGACCCGCCAGAGTTTAAGAACCGCGCGGGTGACCAATTCTTCGGGAGATTGTGCGATACAGGACGCTTCGACCTCGTCTTGGTCAGAACTCGCATTCGGTGGTGGGTGGTAGTGTTCTAATCCGGAGACATGGATGTAGTCGCCTGCGTGTGGGTGCTTCCCCCAGCGCAGATTCACTCCTTCCGTGTCCGTGTAATGGAACTTGTAATCATCTCGTGTCGTCCACTGGATGTCGATTCGGGCCTCATCGGCCGCACATAGTCCGTCGTCAAGCACAACTTCGAGGACGGATGGATGGAGGTAGTCGTCGAGTTCAGCTGTTGCGAGCGGTTCCATCTCCTCGACGACGTCACGAATCGTCAGTAGCGCCGGCCGATCCGTAGCCCCCCGAAGAGTATGGGTTTCTGCTTGGTCAGAAGAATCCCGCATTACTCACGCAGGGGCGCTGTCGTCAGTCGACCGACGGTCACTGTCGACGAATTGCTCGGCGTTGCCGATCGAGAGGGCAGCGTTCGCGAACGCGAGATTCCGTCGGAGCGTCTTCCACTCACGAATCGTCTCTGGGTCGATCTCGTCCTGTGGGGTTCCGGGCTCGGTAAGGGCCTGGTTCGTCTGGTTAACGGCCAATTCTTCGGGTGAGTCGACACCGAATTTGGACCGATACTCGGTGAGCTGCTCGCGCATTTCCTGGATTCGCGTCACGAGTTCGTCGGTCGAGACATGCTCAAGGATGTCGGCGGCCTGTTCGACGACGAGTGATTCAGGTGAGCGCCGATAGAGCGTGCCGCCCTGGTCGCCGGGTGTCGTCTCGACAAACCCCTCGTCTGCGAGTGTGTTCAGGTGCTTTCGAGCGGTCTTTGGCGCAGTTCGTGCATCGTCAGCTATGGCATCAGCTGAGACGGGGCTGTACGTATGCGAAACGACGTGTCGAATGCGCTCATAGGGTGTCGTTTCTGCCTCCCATTCCTCGCCGACCGCTTCGTTGACGTCTGCAAACTCATCTGGTGGGCTTCGGTCGTTCATATAGAAACGCACGTCTCAGAGGAATATAGTTCTTTGGCAAACTCTCATATTACTTCTTCTGAAGGGAGAGTACAACGACTGAGTCCAACCAAGTGAATCCCGGAAATCGCTCAGAGATAAACACCAGTAGAGACGTTCTTGAAACCATATGTTGAAATCCGGAAACGACACGCCATCGCTTATCGGCGACTAGACCGTCATAGAGACACAGATGCCGTTCAGTATCGATTTTCTGGACGACGGTCGTGTTCTGGAGTGGGAAGCAACCGCCGACGGTGCCGTCGCGACAGAACAAAATAACTACACTCCACGCTTCTACGTCGCCGCTCGTGACCCAGCGTCCGACCTCGACCTCACGACACTCCAGTCGGTGTACGACCAGCACCCGGACGTCGTCGCGACCGAGCTGGTTGCGCGACAGTCCGGGTTCCGGCGAGACGAGGAGACAGTCCTCCCCGTCGATGTCGCCCACATCGACCGTGTCACTCCACTCGCCCAGCAGGCGCGTCAGCTGTCGGAGTATCCGGTCGGGAATTTCGCCTGTTTCAACGTCGACTTCTCGCGGGAGTTCCGATACTGTCTGGAGACCGGCGTCGATCCGACGCCGGCGAGCGAGCTGTTGACGCTCCGGCTCAGCGTCCCAGTGACCGAAACGAGTAACGACGTCTACGGGGAGTTGTCCGTCGCCGGCGACACTATCACTGGCTCGCCGACGAATCTCCTCACCGTCGTCCAAGGGGCGCTCGACGCACACGATCCGGACGTCCTGGTTTGCTCGACGAGTGATATCGTCCCGACTCTTCACGAGATGGCGACGGATGCCGGCGTCGACGACTTTTCGCTGAGTCGGTGGCCGGACATCGACTACCAGCAGCTCGCGTGCCGGTCGACGTACACGAGTTACGGTCGTGTCGGTCACTCGCCAGCGCGGTACAACGTGCCCGGACGGGCGATCATCGACGAGTCGAATACGTTCTTCTGCGGGGAGACGAACCTCGACGGCGTCCTCGACCTCGTGTCGCGCTCAAAGAAGCCCGTCCAAGAGCTCGCGTGGGCATCAATTGGGAACGTCCTCACGGCGATCCAGATCTGTGAGGCTCACGACCGCGGCGTCCTCGTTCCGTGGAACTCCTGGCGTCACGAATTTTTTAAGCCGATGGGCACGCTCCACGATGCTGACCGCGGGGGGTTCATTTTCGCGCCCGAGGCCGGCCTCCACGAGAACGTCCACGAACTCGACTTCTCGATCCTCTACCCGAACATCATCTGAACCAGGAACGTATCGCCGGACGTCATCCGGTGTGACTGCTACAGCAACCGCGACGACGTCCCCGGCGTCGGGTACTCGATCTGCGACGAGCGGGGTTACCTCGTCGACGTGCTACAGCCAATCATCGACTCTCGCGACGAGATCAAGGCGGCCATCCGCCGCAAAAAGGGTCGAGACGGCCCCGACGAGGACCACCTGGCGGAGCTCGATGGACGGTCCGGAGCGCTGAAGTGGATACTCGTCGCCTGCTTCGGCTATCAGGGATTCAGCAACGCGAAGTTCGGCCGTATCGAGTGTCACGAGGCAATCAACGCGTTCGCTCGCGAGATTCTGCTGACGGCGAAACAGCGACTGGAAGCCGGCGGCTGGCGGGTCGTCCACAGCATCGTCGACTCCATCTGGGTGACCCCGGACCCTGACGTCGACGACGAGGACCGCGAAGACCTCAAAGCACTCGCGACGGCAATCACGGAAGAGGAAGAGATCCGGTTCGAACACGAAGCCCACTACGACTGGGTGGCGTTCGTGCCGCAGCGCGAGAGCGACGCCGGCGCGTTGACGAAGCACTTTGGGAAGGTCGCCGGTGACGACAATTTCAAAATCAGGGGCATCGAAGCCCGACAGCGCTCGACCCCACCGTTCATCGAGGATGTCCAGCAGGACTGTCTCGAACGCCTCGATGCGACTCGATCTCCGGACGCCGTACTCGACTGTCTTCAGGACGCGATCAACCGCCTCCACGCTGGAACGGTGCCGGTCGAGCAACTCGTCGAACGGACTCGGGTCTCCAAGCCGCTGGAGGGATACACGCAGAACACACAGAACGTGGCGGCGCTGAAGCGGGCTCGAGAGCAGGCCTCGCCATCCGCCCGGGACAGGACATCGAGTACGTGGTCGTCGGCGACAAGAAGAGTTCGCGAGAGCGGGTCGCGTTGGCCCACGAGGAGGTAGAGTCGTACGATGCGTCGTACTACAAGACGCAACTCGTCAGAGCTGTCGAGAGGGTGCTGGCACCGCTTGGCTGGAATCGGATGGAGATTCGTCGAGAACTCGCAGGGACACGTGAGCCGGAGCTAACCGATTTCTAGTGACCGAGCAACGAATAGAGAACCACGGTCACACTCCCTCCCCCCGTCATCGATGTGTAAAACCGAGAGAGAAGGGAGGGGGGTGACGAGAGAAGAACGGCGAAAACCGGCGATAAGACCACAAACATAAAAAAGAATGTCTCCGCAGTCGAATCTATATTCTTGTAAGCAATGCATATTGTCTGACGAAGTTTTATGTGTAGTGCATTATAACCGAAACCGTACCGGGATTAGATGTGAATATTAGGAGAAGTGAAACTTCGACTAATCAATCACGGATATCTCCATCACGCCTCTCGTCTTCATACACGATCTCCCTTGTCTTCAACCGTCTCATGGCGTCAAACCCGACTTTCTTGATTTGTTCCACGTGAGTTCTCCCTTCCACCCCCTGCTGTTTACACATCGATGACGGGGGGTGGGGGTCATGAGACTCCGTATCTTGATCTCGTTTCCAGTGGGTTAGAAGGATCTGATGCGGAAGTGGCTGCTCCGTGTTCGCTGACTCACCGACTCCAGTTCAGGACTCTCTCGACCTCTCCCCCGCTACAATCTCGACTTTACACATCGAAGACGGGGAGTGTGTCCTCCACCGGGTGCTCGCCAGGATTCTTACTCCTCGTGAAATTCTTTCAGCTGTGCATTCACAACTGAACTGAGGAGTTCTTCCTGCTGGGCTATTCCTTCCAGGCGTGTATCATCGACAATCCGAGTCATCATCGCTTCAGGATCGCCCGTGAATGTGAACTCCATATACATCCCGCCGCCTCGTCCGCGGCTTTTCCGGGATGTTGAAATCAACCCGTATGTCGAGAGTTCTTTGACATATTTGACGTACGTTTCACGAGTCATCTGGTCCGCATCGAGTTCGTTCGTGACCCACTGATAAACTTTGAATCCAACTGGGCTTGGGACGGAACTACCCGTCCGACTCGAGTGATACGCAACGGCTGCGGTTGCGTACAGTGAAATCTTCTTTTGTGTCGTAAGCCCCTCAACGAGCTTCAGCGACCGGTCTTTGTCAATCTCCTCCTGAGATTCTCGGACGTGGTCCTCCGTGACCACTTCATCTCCCCGTTCGTCTGCCAGGTCACCGGCGCCACGGAACAGGTCGATCGCCTTCCGTGCGTCACCGTGACTTTGTGCGGCGAATGCCGCCACGAGCGGAATCACGTCGTCGTCGAGAGCATTTTGACGGAACGCATCGCGTCGATTTTCGAGAATTTCGCGCAGTTGGTTCGCGTCGTAATCTGGGAAGTAGACATCACGTGGATTGAACGAGCTCTCGGCACGCCCGTCAATGTCTTCCATGAATTTTGGATCATTCGTCAGCGCTGCAACGGACACACGGCCTTCGATTTCGTTCGTGTTACTTGCCCGCGATAACTGATAGAGCAGTTTCGAGTATGCGGGTTCGTCGTTTTCACGCCGGCCGACCAAGAGATCGATCTCGTCGAGAATGAAAATGACTGAATCGTAGTGCTCGTTGATGAGTTCGTACAGACGTCGGTACTTGCGCTTCGTCGATACGCCGGTCTCTGGAACACCGACTTCCGTCGCAACGTCTTGGGCGACAGTTTGGACGAGTTCGTAGACGGCCTGATCGAGCGTATTGATTGGCTGGCAGTTGATATCGATAACACCGAAACGTTCGCCTTTGGATTGACAGAGCTCGATGATCTGTTGCGTGACGGCCCCGATGATGAGTGACTTACCTGTTCCTGCGGGACCGTACAACAGCATATTCGGCGGCCGATTTCCTTGGAGAGTCGGTTTCAAAAACGAGACGACGGACTCGAGTTGGTCGTCCCGGCCGACGATTCGCTCCTCGTCGATGATCGTGTCAGGCTCGACGAGGTCCCGGTTGACGAAAACCGATGCCTCCCCCTCATCATCGAGCATATCACGAATCGACCGCTGAGCGGTCTCTTCGGTAGGTCCCTGATTTTGGCTTGAGTCTCCGGCAGCATCCTCACGGGCGGATTCTAACTGCTGTCCATCCGATATAGAACTAGTTTCTTCATCAAGGGTGGATTGGTCCGCCCCTTCTTGATCACTACCGGTCATATGTCTGCTGTACACCGGAGCATTAAAAAGATTAACCTCTATCGATGTTTATTTGCCCGCTGTATCGAATACTTCGCCCGAATTCGGCGTTTTAATGGATCGTTGGTTAGAACCGACACCGAAGTACATTCCGTGGGAGGCCCCCCCCGTCATCGATGTGTAACGAAGAATCGGCGGTCCGTATGTGGATTTGCGTATCTGTGATTGGGTTTAGTTGTTCCACCCCCCGTCATCGAAGTGTAAACGCAGGTTCGACCATCCCCCCATCATCGAAGTGAAAATCGGTCCAGTCTCCGTCTCTCTTGATGTTCAACGTTCGAATCTCATTTCGCACACGGGGTGTTCCCGTTCGACTTGTTACTCAATTCATCTCTTACACGGAGTCCGGTACGTCTGCGTCTTCCCACAGGCTGTAGGTCTCCTCCGATATACAAAACCATCCTAATAGCGCTCTATCGTCGGAATACGGCACATTTACACTTTGCCCACGGGGTGTGTGGCGAGAACCTATCAGTTGATACACTCGTGATCAGGGGTGTGGTCTGTCTCAAATAGAAAACCATGCTTCAACTGTGGAACCCTGTTCGACTGTTCGTGCGTAAAAAACGGCTCTATCGACTATTAACGGCATAATCTAATCTCAAATTCTTTCTCGTTCCCACCGTTTTCACTCTGGATGAGGGGTGTGTAGTTGTCACTTTTCCAAGTGCACCAAAATCAAATAGCACACGGGATATGGGAACTCTATAATCGGACGTATTGGCCCCTCATTCGTCCGGATTGACTGGCCCTTTATATTTGGACGTGACTTTGTCTCCCTCTCGCCACTGCCAGTAGTAGTAGCGGTTGTCGTTGATCTGCTTGATCGTGATCGTGGCCTTCGACGGGACGTCGTCTGGGAAATCATCGGGTCGTTCTTCGATCTCGTTCTCATCTGAGTCCTCTTCGAGACGTGCCTCGCGAGCTTTGTGCTCACCTAACTCTTCAGCATAGCGGGCAACGTGCTGGAGTTGCTCAGAAGAGTACTCGTTGAGTGTATTGACGAGGTCTGTCGGGAGTTCCACCGGCGGCGTCGGTGGCTGGTAGGACATCAGCGGTCGCCTCGTGTTAACCAACAAAACGCGCACTGGCATAGATTTGTTGGTTAATTGGATATCGTCCCGTCACGCGCTGAAGAGTGCGAATAGCAAACTATTCACAAATGGCTACCAAGGACGCTGCCGATGTCAAACCGACGGCAATCAAAGAACCCTCACCGTAGAGAAGGTCGATAATATCTCACCGCACGGGAAACCGCGACGTTCACGGCACGGAGGATGTCATCCAATCCGTCTGAATACGTTTGTACAAACGCCTCACCATTTGACGACCGAGGTGAGCGCTAAGAGTCTGTATTCCACTCTCACCGATATAGTTATTAATACATCGGTGAAATTGGAATATATGAGAGAAGCGGAGATACGGGTTATCGACTGTTTGCGGGATCAGTCCTACTCGGTTGGCGAATTAGCTGATGCAATCGATAAAAGTCAGAGCTGGACGTCGGAGGTCGTTGGCGACCTTGAAAACGCCCATCTTGTAGACCGAACTGACGGCGTCCAATTGGCCACCACATACGAAGCATCACTGCTTGCCGAGCTCCTCGACCGTTACGCACTCGAGAACGTGCTGATAGGGACGAAAGAGGACATTTTGGGTGCGCTGCTCGGCGGTCCGAAGACGATTTCGGAGTTACAAACACAGGGCTTCGCCAAGTCCACGCTCTACAAGCATTTGAACGAGATCCAGGAGACCGGTGCGATCGCACACACGGATGAGGGGTATGCTATCACCGATGACACACTTCGGTCGTTCCTCGAAGCTAGGACCCGAACGACACCGTTCGAAACCGAATACCGCGCGAACGGCGACCGACTAGTTGCGACGAGCAAGGACACCGTCGATGGGACGACGACTGCGTTCTCGGTGTTCACTCGCTACGGTGTTGACTATCACCCAGCGAAGACCTACGTCTATCAAGGTGATCGGTCGCTGGGACTCGAAGAGGTTCTGATCCATGCGGTGACCGTCGCTGAGAACAAGAAACAGATGGCGATGGCTGGCGTGTTCTATCTGACGCACCGCGCAACCCTCGACGCCAGCGACCTGTGGCGACTCGCAAATAGGTGGGAGTGCGTCGAGAAATGGGCAGACCTCTTTGCATACATCGACCAGCGGGAGGTCCACCACAATGAGCTGTTTCTCCCGTGGGAGGAATTCATCGATCTCGCGAACGACTATGGGGTCTATCCGCGCGGCCAACATCCGGAAGATAGCCTTCGACGGGGGCTCGAAGAGCTTGGCGACCACCTGGAGACGCCTGTCGACGTGTATCTTCTCGGAGGCGGCAACCTCATTCTGCGTGGGTTGAAAGATTCGACGAAAGATGTCGACATCGTCGTTGAGGACGGACAGACGTTCCTTGCAATCGCCGAATCACTCCGGGACTTGGGATACGAGGAGCGTAGTGACTTGGAAGCGGCATACAATCAGCTTGATCCCAGTATTGTGCTGGAGAAGGAAGGGTTTCCGCGCTGGGATCTTTTCGTGGAGGCGGTCGCCGGCCAACTCCAGTTAACGCCGGCGATGATCGAACGGTGCGACCAATCATTCGAGTACGGCAATCTTCACGTACATCTGCTCTCCCTGACCGACATCTTCGTGTTCAAATCGATTACGGAACGCGAAGGCGATCTCGAAGATGCCGCACTGATCGCCAGACAGGCCGACCTCGACTGGGAGAGCATCTTCCAAGAGATCAAGACCCAGGAAGATCGCACTGGCCAATTCTTCTCGTTTGCTGTGCTCGATAAGCTCGATGTCCTTGACGAGCGGCACAATATTGTTGCGCCAATCACGGACCGGCTCGTCTCGTACTGTCTCGAGAACGCGTTGCTCGTCTCGCTGGACGCCCCGAAAACAATCGAAGATCTCCGAGAAGAGCTGGATTTCCCCGATCACCAGATCTACAACAAACTCCGGATGCTCGAAGAGGAGGGACAGATCACTGTCGACCGTAGCGGTCGGCTCAATACGTACCAGCGAGCTGAATCAACTGACCGTTAACTCTGCACTACGAGTATACTCTATGGGCGAGTCGACGACATATGGACCTGGAGGAGACCGTCGGTTATCTCGCCGAAGAACCCGATCTGGAGCGGAGCGACCCCGTTCGTGAAGTCGGTCAGTCCGTGGCTGATCTTCGGGACTAACGACAGACCATCGCTCCTTTTTTCTGACAATCACTTCTAATCCGGACGGGGTGCGTTCTCGTACTTGACCATCTTCTCGGGCTTGTCGGAGATGGTATCGTAGATCTGCTGGAGCGTCTCTTCTGCGGCGAGCAAATTGTGCTCCTCCAAGAACTCCCGCCCTTCCTCCGTGAGCCCGTAGAACTTCCAGGGGTAGCCCTGCCGGCATCGGTCGTCGCCCAGAGCGACCTCCTTGACGATGCCGGCGTCGATGAGTTTCTGGATGTGCTTGTAAACGGTGGCATCGCTCACGCTGGGGTTGAGCTCCTCGAGTTCGTACATCGAGGGCAGCTGGTCAGGGTGCTGGAGGATGTTGTTGATTATCGCGAACCGCGTTTGTTGGGTGACGAAGTGGACGAGTTCGCGGGATTTCATCCCCTCACCTGTCCCGAGGTCGGTGCTTATACGTCACAGCACACACCCTGACAGCAAGTAGTTTACCCATGAGTAAATCACTCTATAGTAAGCCACACCAGATTTACTTGATGATTTACTGCATTGGCGATTCAAAACGAACGTAACGAGCGCAACGAGTTTATTGAACCTGCCGTGACGGTTGCCTACTGACGGGAGTATCTTGGCACCGCCTGTAGTAGAGGGGTTTCAGGCCTCGATCTCTGTCACGCGTGTGTAGTTGTCGTCCAGTGCGCTCGCGTCTTCTGGAAGGAGCGCGACCAAGAGATACTGGCTGTAGCTTTGGAAATATTCGGTAAGTTTGGCGATCCGCTCTGCGTCAATTGCTTCCAGTGAGTCCAGAAGCATGAATGGGACTGTCTCGTAGACAGCGTGAGTCAGATATCCGGCCAGGGCGAAAATGAGGCCAGTAACTTCGCGTTCACTTTCACTGAGATGGTCAACGGTATCTTCGTAGGCCACGCCATCAGGCGTGTTTCGCACAACATGCAGCTCAAACACCGATTTTGAGACTTTCCGGCGACCTTCTCGAACCTCGGTCTCGCGCTGTTCAAGCCATATCCGGTCGATGTTATCGTACGCGAGTCGATCAAGAATCGCGTCCATATGCCGATTGAATTCTTCGACAGCATCCTGTTCAATTCGCTCGATTTTCGTCCGGAGATCCGCTATTTTATCTTTAGTTTCCTCAATCTCGGCTTTGATTTGGCCTTCACTACCAATTCGCTCTTCAATATCTGCTATTTTTTCTTCTATCCGTTCGCGCTCGTTCTCTAGCTGACCTAAATTGTACTCCAGTTGGTTCGCTTGCTTGTGGAGTGACAGCACTTCGTTCCGTTCTTCGTCTTCCTGCTCGTCGATCTCGTCCTCTGTGGCTTCGATTGCATTAGTGAGTTCGTCTCTGCGCCGTTGCAACTCCGTGATGCGGCCTTTGCTTTCGTCGATATTCTTCTCGACCCGCTGGAGTTGCATGTCGAGCTTTTCACGACGCCGCTTCTGCTGTTCAAGTTCTTGTTTTTGTTCCCTGAGTGACTCGATGTTCGACTCGATGTTCTGTACCTCTTGGAACTTCTCTTGCCGCACATCTTGAAGTTGGTCAACAGTTGCGTTGATTTGTTCGCGTTCGACTGTACTCCCACACGTCCAACACTGAATCGTCTCATCCGGGAGAAGCTGGTCTGTAATCGAGTCGTCGTTGACCCCATCGAGTTCGACTGTCGAGATGACGCCGTCCTCCTCTAGCATATCCTCGTTGAACTGGATGATGCTTTGGAGTTCACTGAGTTTGGCTTTGACCTCCTGCTTTCGTGTCCGGAGCTGGTCAAGCTCAGATTCGATATCGCCGAGTTCGCCGGCTGGGACATCAGACAGTTCTGACAGTTCTTGCTCCAGGTCGTGATATTCAGCCTTCAGCTCTGACAGACTGTCCTGTTCAGTCTCTAGATCGTAGCGGACGTCCTCGAGCTCTCCACGTTTCTGTTGTAACTCATCGAGTTTCTCTTCAAGTTCGTTCTTCTCCTGCTGACGCTGTTGTACGTTGGTGTCTTTCTCCCTGAGTTCCGATTCCAGTTCTTCTAGCTCTGTCCGCTTCTCGTCGATTTCCTCTTGGAGATTCACCCGCTTTTCTTCCAGCGACGGGAGTTGCCCCTTCAAGGAATTGATCTCTTCCAGTTCCTGCTCTAAGTCATCCTGGTGTTGGTTGAGTCGATTGAGTTCGTTTTGAATCTCGTCGGTATCGACCGGCCGCATGATAATCTCTCGGAGGTCATCGTTCTGGGCGATGGCCTGTCTCGCCTCGTTGTTCTCCAACAGGAATGCAAAGAGATCTGCGACCGTCGTGTCCTCTAAATACGGTTCGCCACTTGTAACGACCGCCGTTCTATCCCGTTCGAGGGTCCGTGTATACGTTTCGCTGTTGATAGTCAGTTTGACGTGGCCCTCGTCGGCGTCGCCTTTGACTGCGGCATCGTCGCTCCCGAGTACGGCCATCACTGCGCTCAAAAGGGAAGTCCTATTAGTGGCGTTGTTCCCGACCAGCAGCGTCACACCTGGTTCGAACGCCACAGTCGCGCGTTCGATTCCGCCGATGTTCTCAACGGAGATCTCGGCTTTTTGTCCCGTCTGTTCCGTGCTCATACTGCGCTATTCCTCCCCGCTATTATAAGATTTATCGAACTGCTGTCGTCTCTACCTATACTGCCGATAGAGCGAGTAATCGGCGCCATACTCAGGATTATTCGCCTCCAGATTGAGTACAGTCACACTTCTTGTCATCAAGGAAAGAAATGACGTCCTTTTGTGCTCCACAGCGCTCACATATGACGCGGATGTCTACAATGATCTGAAAATCGTCCACCGACACAGCACCCGACTCTTTCAACGTAGCAATCTTGGTTTCAACTACGTTCGAAACACGACTTTGCAGTCGCTGGATCATCTTTTTTGTCGATGCTACGGGATCGGTGTCGTTATCGTAAGTTGCGTCCCGATATTTTGTGAGATAGGTTCGTATCGACTGGTACGATACGAAATCATTTTTAAGTTGATCAACATCAATACCTTCTCGCTCTAGTCGTCGTCGTACCCGTGTCTGATTCGCTCGGCTAACAGAATCGTCTGTCAACAGCCGAAATGTATTCTCTATCTCTCCATCCAGCGTTTGCATATCGGCTTGTTCCATCTCCTGTTTCAGGAGTTGTCGATTGAAGAAGTCCGCAAGCGAACGAAGGCTTCGACGCCGGTCCGGATCATCTGTTGTCCACAATTCCTCCAGTTGCGGACCGATGCCCTGTAAACCGTACTGCTCAATGAGGCGTGCGACTTTGCTTGAGCGTCCCCTTGAGGAACTCTGCTCGTCGTCTGCGGAGGTCATATGCCTGAGAGGGCACTGAGACAAAAATGTCTTTCTTCTCTATAGATACCCATTATATCATACCAAAAACGAGAATAATAGGAATTCAGTAACAAAAAGAACAATCAACCCTATTGTAGATGTGTTTAGTAAGAAATTGAGTATCATCACTAAAACAGGAAATAATAATCATATCTAGCAACTATAGAAGATATAGTGAAAAATAATTAACAATAGATAAAAATTGAAGTCTACCTTTCTCCAGGAAAAACACTCAATTCCGCTCAGTTACTTCAGTATTATATGTTTAACAGAATAGTTTGGTATCTTATGAATAGTCTGATGAGGGTTTAGCCGCAAGACTCTGGCGGACGACACGTGGGATGTGCTATGGTTCATTACGGAGACACAATGGCGGGGCGTATCCCCATAACCATAACAACGTTACTATTGTTATGGAAATATCTGGCTCCCTCTTTGGACTGCCTTCCTCAACATGCTATATGATATCACTCATATTGAATTTTACTAATAGATTCTTCGCCTCCATGATGGTATTCTAGTGTTTGGTCATATATACTACGTTAATACGGATGTGAATCCTATAATTTTCGGAATTATTGACCGTAACAACCATAATAGATAGACTTCTGTATTTTCATTCATTATACTAATCGTAAAACTGGTGCTGACGTTCTAAGCTATGGTGAGCCTCCTCCGGACATCTACCCTGGTAAATCACTTCCTCTGGGTATGGATTCGATGGTTGGGTCTGGGTCCTATCATCAATCCGTTTCGTACGTCGTTTCTGGAATTTTTCGGTGTGATATAGCACATTCAGTGGCCTGCCACCTCTTCACATACTGCTTTACAGGAACTGAAATCAGTGTAATTCGACCGAGACTCTGTTCCTTCTGGTAAACAGAATTCTATGTTATTTATTATGGGTTAATTATATACCGAGACCGTTCATAGGGAGTGTTATGACCCAGGATCCCAACGCTCAGGGCCGTTCTGAGGGCGGGCCGCGAGTCAAGGCGGTTGAGACTTCCGTCGAGATCATCGAGACAATCCAGAGCCTTGGTGGGGGTAAGGTAACAGAGATCGTCGATAAAACCGATCTGTCGAAAGGAGCGGTGTATAAGCACCTCTCGACGCTCAGGGCCCATGACCTCGTAGTAAAAGACGGTAGTCAGTATAACTTGGGCTTCCGGTTTCTCGATTACGGCGGTTGGCTTCGGTCACACTACGTGGCCTCTGAAATCATCAAACCACAGGTGCGAGAAATCGCTGAGGAAACCAATGAGGTTGCGATGTTCGCGATTCAGGAAAACACCCGTATAATCACGCTGTTCAGAGAAAACGGGAACCAGGGCGTGTCAACGCGGACACGCCTCGGCCGTCGGCTTTATCCACACCAAACTGCAGGGGGAAAGGCGATTCTCTCACAACTCCCTGAGGAGAAGGTTCAGTCCGTCATAGAGACGACGGGACTCCCCAAAGCAACCGAGAACACGATTACCGAGGAGAGCGAACTCTACGATGACCTTGACACCATTCGGGATCGCGGCTACTCGTTCAATAGAGAGGAGAGCACGAAAGGGCTGGTCGCCGTTGCGGTCCCACTCGCTCCTGATGACACCGTTATCGGCGCATGCTCGGTTGCGGGGCCACGTCACCGGATGGACGAGAGTCGCCTGGAGGACGACATCGTTGGGTTGTTACTGAGTGCAGTCAACGAACTCGAACTGAACATCACTCACTCTCAGGAATCCGTTCGTATGCTACGGTCACCCTAAGGGTGTCTCGATCTCAGGGTTCAACGAGAATCTTCACTTCTTCACGGCCCTCATCCAGCAGTGCTTCGAACCCCTTTTCGACAATATCGTTGAGGGCGATTCGCGAGGTGACCAGCGGTTCGGGATTGAACGCACCGGTTCCGAAGTTCCGAAGTGTTGTCCCGAACTCACGGCCTGAGAGTGGTCCGCCCTCATACGCGGCCGTTCCCACGACCGCTTGCTCTGGCATCACGATGTCGTTCGGATTGATCTCGATTCCTTCCTCGAAGAGACTCACAATGGTCGTTGTCCCGCCGGATTTTGTCGTTTGGAGTGCCTGATTGACTGTCTGCTTGACACCAGCCACCTCAAACACGGTGTCGACGCCGCCGTTTGTCTCGCTGGTGATGTACTCGACGGGGTCAGTTTCGAGCGGGTCGATTACCTCGTCTGCACCACACTCCGCTGCGAGTGCCCGTCTCGTCCCTTGCGGCTCAGAGACGTACACCGGGCCTGCACCGGCGGCTAGTGCAGACTGTATGACGGTCAGACCAATTGGTCCGCTCCCGTAGACCGCTACGGAGTCCCCAGCACCTAGACCTGACTGTGCGACGGCATGAACGCCGACTGTGAAGGGTTCGACGAGCGCAGCGAACTCTGACGGCACGTCTTCTGGAATGGGGATGACCTTCTCGGCGGACACGACAAGGTTCTCCGCGAATCCGCCACCGCCGCCAGAGAGACCAACGAACCCACCACCGGTGCAGAGTCGGTAATGCCCTTCGTCACAGTATCGGCAGTTGCCACACCAGATGATGGGATTCATGACGACCCGCGTTCCGACGTCTATGTCAACGTTTCTCCCGACTTCACTGACCGCTCCGGTGAGTTCGTGTCCCATCGTCACCGGTAACTCTTCACCGGTGACCGGGTGGGGCTCGTCCGGAATCGTGACTGGGCCACCGACGTACTCTCCGAGATCGGACCCGCAAATACCACATGCCGTCACGGAGATCCGGACATCGTCCGGGCTGACGCTGGCTGGTTCGATGTCCTCGATACGGACGTCTTCCTGAGCGTAATAGCGTGCTGCTCGCATACTAACCATCAGTTGCGAGGCACACGCAATAAACGTTGAGGGGAAGCCGCTGACCCTGAAAACCGTCACGTCCTACGTCAGTTGGTTTCGAGTGGGGGGAGTATTTCGGCGATGCGCTCGACGTCGACTTCGAGCCAGTCGGGGGCTTTGAGTTCTTCGCCGTAGTTTTCAGGGTCCTGGTCGATATCGAAGCCGGGACCGTCGGTGGCATACTCGAAGACCGCGCCACCGGGTTCAGTGATGTACCGCGAGTGGAAGTAGTCGCGGTCCTTCGTCGAGGTGGTGATGTATCCATTTTCACGAAGCGTGTCGCTGACCTCGTCCTGTTCCCAGTCGTTCGCGACGCGGTATGCGACGTGGAGGTACGTGCCGATGCCCATCTTCCCCTGGGGAGCGTTGGGGCGAATCAGGACGTCGACAGTGGTCGCACACGGAGCATCGCCGGGTGCTTCGTAGCGGATGCGGTCGCCGGCCTGTGGGTGGGTGGCTTCGCCGACGCGGTCCCAGCCCATCGTCTCCAAGACGTCCATAGTGCCGGCGGGATCGTTGGAGTGCAGGGTCGTGTTGAACATGCCGCGAACGGCGTGTTCTTCGGGGACATCGTTGCCGTCCGCGTAGGGTTCGATATCGGACTCACCGGTGACCAGTTCGAACGGCAGGCCATCAGGATCGGTAAAGGAGATGGCTGTCTCATCGAATCGTTCTTCGACGGTGTAGTCGACGTCGTGTTCGCCAAAGCGGTCGGTCCAGTAGTCGACGGAGCCTTCGGGGATAGTCAGACCGACGGCGCTCATCATACCCTTGCCGACCATGCCCTCTTCCATGGGCATGTTGGTCATCGGGAAGTACGTAACAATCGTACCGGGGGTGCCGTGTTCATCACCGTAGTAGAGGTGATAGATTTTTTCGGGGACGTCGAACCGAACGGTGCGTTTCACGAAGCGCATCCCGAGGACGTTCGTGAAGAAGTCGTAGTTCTCCTGTGGGTCGTCACAGAAGGCTGTCACGTGGTGAATGCCTGGTATCTCTGGCATGGTATGATACAGCACAACGTTGCAATTGATGATTAATAATACTTTTTATCAGCTACGTAGCGTGATCCAGTTCGCTTTCGGTGTCGCCCCGTCTGGTCAGACGAGCATGAATCGAGGTGACCTTGGTGGATGTCACACCGGCTGGATTCGAACTGAGTCACGTTTCAAATCGTTCGAGCGGCAGTTCGTGTTTTCAGCACGCCTTGGGGACCACTCGACTATTCTAGTGTCGCCTGTATTAGTGGGCTGGACTTAGATATCGAGCGAACCGGGTTCATACGCGGGGAGTGGGTCGGTGCGATGAACTTCTTCGGGTGCAAAGTCACCCTCTGGCCAGTATTCCGGCGACTCTTCTAGGTTGAACCCGTTGTGTATCTGGACTGCGCCTTCGGGTTCGCCCCACTCGGTGTACTCGATGTCTGCACCGTACAGGAGGTCGAATGTTCCGGTCCGTGTCGATTCGGCGATATCTGTGGGGTCAGCGGAGCCTGCTGCTTCGATCGACTGGGCGATCAGCTGCACGGCAGTATATCCGTTAACCTGCGCGTGGTCGAACAGGCCACCGTTTTCCTCGTTGAACGTCGTCGCGATCTCGGCGTAGTCGTCGCTGTACATGTCCGTTGAGTTGAACGATGCGAAGGCGTCACCGATACTCTCACCGATGGCGCTGTAGTCCGCTTCCATCGGCGTAATCGCCCCGAGGAACAGGTCGACATTCAGTCCGATTTCGTTCATCTGGGGATACAGCGAGCTGACTCCTGCCGGGTGACCGGTGCCAAGGAATACTTCGATATCGTCGGAGAACTGCCGCAGCAGCGGGACGAAGTCCGTCTCTGGAATCGGTGCCGTGTCGGTCTCGAGGTTGATGCCGTCGGGGAAGTACTCTTCTACCGCGGCGCTATACTCGTCGCCCCAGACACCGTCCTCGTAAATGACCCCGATGTTGTTGTACCCTTCATCTTCGATAATCTGTGCCTGTGCCCTGCCAACGGTCGGTGTCGCCGGGAGCGCCGTTCGGAACGTATATTGGGACTCCTGTGGGACGACCTCGACGGCACCTGCTGCGTGGAGGTACATCGGAACGCCGTTTTGTTCGGCGACTCTGCTCGCTTGAATTGCTGCCTCGGACGCGCCCGGGCCGATGCCAGCTACCGCGTTGTCCTGCTCGATAGCCTCTGTAAACGAGTTTGCTGCCGCTTGGCCACTACTTTCCGTGTCCACACTCCGAATCTCGATCTCACGGCCCCGGACGCCGCCGTCTGCGTTGATTTGCTTTGCTGCGAACTCCGCGCCTGCCTGGTGACGCGGCCCGTAGACGGAGAAGGGGCCGGAAAGCGGCTGTAGCGAAGAAATTACGATTGGCTCGTCGCTGTTGGCGCTGTTACCACTGTCGCCATCGTCGCTGTTACCGCCGTTGTCGCCGTTATCGCCGCTGTCGTCGCTACTGCCGGTGAGACAGCCTGCAACTAACGTCGCTGCCATGCCCGCACCTGTTGTTTTCAAAAAGTTACGCCTCTTCGACCCCGAATGGCTATCTCTGGTCATACTGCTCCTTTCTACCGCGAGACGGCAAGTATTTATAATTTTGTATAATTCCGACATAATATTTGGGAAATATAGACAATCATTGATGAGCGATTTCTCAATGCTTGGTGCGAGGCAGACGAAAGACACGGTATCACGTCTGGTATCGCCTCTTTCACCGCCTCTTTTCTCTTCGGCGAGTTCACGGCGGGGGCGCAGTCCTGGCCGGAATCTGGATGCTGGGCGACTCTGCGGAGAAAACCGGCGATCCGGAAGGCGCACTACGGACGATCCACGGACGCTCCATTACCCCGATAGCACCGGAAGTTCGACGTGTGTCGGGTACTCGCTGTCGTGATACAGCGTATTCTCGGCGACTTCTCCGGCCCTGCCGCCGTAGAGTTCTTCTCCCGTGTTCCGATTCACGTCGTACCGCGGGAAGTTCGAGGAGGACACGTCCAGCCGGATCCGGTGACCCTCCTTGAACACGTTCGCTGTCGGGTAGAGCTCGAATTCGTACTCGTAGACTTCTCCTGGCTCGACCAAGTCCGATTCGTTCCGGTTCCCACGATATCGAGCACGGCAGATCGAGTCCGTCAGATTGAGTGCGAACCCGTCGGTGAACTCGTCGCTTGGCGGATACTCGTCGATGAGCTTTGCAGTGAAATCCGTGTCTGGAGCCGTCGTCGAGGCGTACAACGTCACGTGAATTGGGCCCGCGATTTCGAGGTCCTCGGTCAGCGACTTGGTTCGGAAGACGACCACGTCATCACGGCGTTCGAGCGGACCATATGGCGGGTCCGCACCGAACGTTTCCGGCCGCGTCCGCTGGTCGTACCCGCCGCTGCCCGTGATGTTTATAAGATGGCGCTCTTCGAGTGGGTACTCGAGCAGTGACTCTTCGCGCTGCTCGAAGGTGACGTACGACGAGCAGTTCCCGCCGATGGTCGGCACCGGGTCGCTGGGGTCGAACTGATAGGTCGTCCCAGCCGATGCCGCCGCTGGTGCCGTCCGGTCGAGCGACCCGTCCGACTGTGCGTAGAACGTTATCGACTCGCTTTCGGGGAGCGGCCAGTCCGCTGCCGTCCGCCACTCCCCTCCGTGGTAGAGCCGTCCCTTGGCCTGGCGCGAACCGTCGCCGGTCCCCATCTGGAAGTACTGGACCAGCGGCGCGTCCCACGTGTCCTTCCCCTTGAGGTAGTGGTCGAAGAACCGCAACCGCGTCTCTTGGTAGTTCCGGAGGGAGTGCGTACCAAACTCGACTTCCCCGGAGTACGTCTTGTTCCACGATGAGAGTGGATACTCGTTCCACCCGTGGGTCCAGGGCCCCACGATGAGAAACTGATCGGATGACTTCCGTTCGGACAGCGCCTCGAAGTTCTTGCAGGTCCCGAGGGTGTAGGAATCGTACCACGCTCCGGAGTATACAGTCGGAACGTCCGCCATCTCGTCGTAGTACGCCTCGGGATTGATGCCGGGTGCGCTCCACAGATCGTCCGCGGCATCGCCCGTCGTGAGCATCTCGAACAGCCACTCCTCGTACCTTGGGAGGTGCTTCAGCGGGGACTGGCCGCGCTGGAGTGGTGCCTCGGCGAGGATGTCACGAACGTCGACATCGGCGAAGTGCTGTTGCAGGTCAACTTCTTCCAGGACTTGCTTGGCGAAGCCGCCGCCGAGCGTGAGCGCCCAGCAGAGCCAGCGCAACTCGAACGCGCCGTTGTGCCGGAGCGTTGCCTCCCGACCGTTGGCCGGTCCCTGATTGACGAACATCGCCTCAAGGTGTGGCGGGTCCTGCGTCGCGAGCCCACTCTGGACCCACGCCCCGTATGAGGACCCAATCGTCCCGACGGTGTCATTGCAGTACGGCCGGTCTGCGAGCCATTCGACCGTGTCGTAGCCGTCCTCGGGCTCGTTGACGAACATTTCGAACGTACCACCGCTGTTGAAGCGCCCGCGACAGTCCTGGATGGCGACGACGTAGCCGTGCTTCGCGAACCATTCGCCGTGTCGCTCCATCTCCCCTCGCTTGTTGTACGGCGTTCGACTGAGCAGTGCCGGTAACGGTTCTTCGACGACATCGCCGTCTTCTGTCGGCCGGTAGATATCCGTCGCGAGTTCGACCCCGTCCCGGGTTTTGACCATCACGTCGAACTGCGACTGTACACCATACGACGATTCGGAACGCATGGCTCTACGTGTGGCTTACCTGTACTTAAAAATACGTTAGCTCGGGATCAGTCGAGCAGTTCCCGTGGGTTCTCGTAGACGACCTGCCGGATGTCATCGATGTCGACACCCATCCGGTACATCTCGAGAATCGTTCGTTTGAACGCGAAAATATCGCTTCGCAACACGCCAGCGCTGTCCGTCTCAACCAGAATCCTGTCGGGGCCGTATTCTGCGACGATTTCCGCGACATCCGTTGGCGAGACACCAAGCAGCCACGGATAACTGACCGTGAAGCTCAGGTAACAGTCCGTGTGCTCGAGAACGTACGGCGCGATTTTCTTGTCCATATGCGAGAGCACCATCCGGTCGCCCGGGAGTCCGGCGTCGTCTTTCAGTTCGACGTCAATCTCGACAGCCTCCCGCTTCGGATAGTCCGATGTCAACACGGGCTCTTGCTGGAGGCTCAGGTCCAGCTCGTACCCCGGAATGTTCCCGCGAATCCTCTCCGGGAATTCAACGTCTTCGAGGTCGGCAGGAGTGTGCAGGATCGCCGGAAGGTCGTGGTCGGCTGCGATTTCGAGCTGCCGCCGGGTCACGTCTTTCTGCTCCTCGAGCGACCAGCCGGAGACGTGCTGGGCCTCCGTGAGCCCGATTTCACCGATGGCAGCGACCTCGTCGAGGTCGGCGTACTCCGGGATGACTTCCAGCAACTGCTCGTAATCTTTGACGCGGGCTCCGGTGTGGATACCGATCCCGACTTTCGCATCGAGCAAATGAGACTGTCGAATCTGCGGAAGTCTGTTGAGCGCGTCATCCCAGAGGTATCGGACGTCTTCGGGCTCGACAGGCTTGTACGGCGTCCAGTAGTACCCTGCACCCATCATCACCATCGACTCACAGCCACTGAGCGTGAACTTCTCCCGGTCGTTCCAGGAGAGCGTCTGCGCGTGGTTGTGAATGTCGACCCACGGGATGCTGTTCAGCTCTGTGGGAATCGACTCCTCGCCGCCGCCGTGTTCGAGGGTGGTCGGTCGCTGCGTCGGATATTCTTGGGCCATACCTACTCAATGTGCCTGCACGTGTTTGTAAGCTCCCCTAGCCCGTCGACCCCGACGGTCATCGTGTCCCCGTCCTCTAGAAGAACCTGCGGGTCACGGAAGTACCCGACACCGTCGGGCGTTCCGGTGAATATTACGTCACCGGGTTCGAGCGTAAACGCCCGGCTGCAGAAGGCCACCAGTTCGGCGACTGGGAAGATGAGGTGTTCCGTGTTCGACTCCTGCAGCCGTTCGCCGTTGACCTCCGTCCAGATATCCAGTGACCCGATGTCGTCGATCTCATCGGGTGTGTGGATGTACGGGCCGAGGGGGGCGAACGTGTCGAGGCTTTTCCCGCGAACCCACTGTTCGTCTGCTAGCTGAAGATCCCGGGCAGACACGTCGTTGCCGATGGTGTAGCCCGCGACGTACTCGAGAGCGTCCTCCTCGTTGACGTTCCGTGCCTCTTCGCCGATGACCGCAACGAGTTCGCCCTCGTAGTCGACAGCCTCGGTGTAGTTCGGGTCCCACTCGACCGCCTCGTCGGGGCCGCACACTGTCGTCGGGAACTTCGAGAAGACCAGCGGTCGCTCCGGTATCTCCTGGTCGCCTTCCTCGGCGTGGTCACTGTAATTCAAACCGATTGCGATAATTTTCCCCGGGTCGGTAATCGGGGCGACTGTCTCGACGTCGGCTTCTGCGTGGAGTGCCGTCCCAGTCTTTTCGGCGTAGTCGACTGCTAGCTGGACCTTTCGCTCCCAGTTCCAGATTTCGAGCACCTTGTGGGTTGTAGCCGGAAGATCGACACCTGCTCCGCTGCCGGCCTCCGCTAGATCGACGATTCCTTCGTCGGTGACGACGCCTGGCCACGATTCTTCTACTGCTGTCTCTCTGAATTGTCCGAGTTTCATGTATTGTTACACATTGGTCGTGTAAACGCTTAGAACAGTCCAATACCGACAGCATACGTCCACGTCTCCCCTCCGACTGCCAGAAGCACGAGCGTCCCGCCGAGGAGACCGACGTTCTTGAGGAAGTGGTTCAGTTCGTTCTGGCGGTCCTCTCCCTCGAGCGACCAGAAGTCGTGAAACAGCGGTGTCGCCACGAGGAGGAAGACGGCGAGTGCGCCTGCCGAGATGACCGGATAGATACCGGCGATGATCCCGATTGACGCCAGCACCAGCAAGACGCCCGACGAGATGACTGACAGCGACGGTGCCGGGATCCCTTTGTACTGTGCGTACCCGACGCGCCCCTCGTAGCCTACGAAGTGATTGTATCCATTGTACAGAAAGAGGGCGCCGAGTAGGACTCGACCGACGAGCATGAATTCTCCTTCGAGGGCCATTATCGGCTCCCTCCGAAGACGGTGCCATTTGCACGCACTGCGACAGTAGTACTTGTGAACATCATCGTTCGATACTCAGGGTCGGATGATAGGCGTTTTGCATATTGTCATATGATTTTAACGTATGGGTGAGTATGACACTCTCACTCGAAGCGTCCTAATGAGAACGTTCTGTTCTCCGTGGTGCTCACCCGCCGTAACCAACGACGGCATAGCTAAGTCTGTCACACTGTCGTTTATTCCATCATCGGTGTTAAGTACGCTCACGCGGTACCGTGTGGCAATGCGACTCGGACAATACAGCACGGACGAGACGGAGCAGGTCTGGTGTGGGACACGCACGGCTGACGGCACAGTCCTCGATCTTCACACTGCCGGCGACGCTATCGGTGTCGAGATTCCACGTCGGCTGTCGGCATTGCTTGAGACGTGGAACTGGCAGGAGCGGGTTGCCCTCGTCACGGAATATGCGAGCGAGACAGACGAACATCGATACACTGCCGATGAAGTGACCCGGCATGCACCGGTCGACGACCCGGAGAAAGTGGTCTGTGTCGGCCTGAACTACGAGGACCACGCCGAGGAGGGCGACAATCCGATTCCCGATGAACCGGTTCTCTTCTCGAAGTTCCCGACGACCGTGCGCGGACCAGACGATGAAATCACCTGGGATCCGGACTATACAGAGCAGGTGGACTACGAGTCCGAACTCGTCGTCGTTATCGGCGACGAGGCAAGACACGTCGACGAGCAAGACGCGAGAGACTACGTAGCCGGCGTGACGGTCGGGAACGACGTGTCCGCCCGGGATCTTCAGCACAGCGACGGGCAGTGGGTCCGTGGGAAGAGCCTAGACTCCTTCGCGCCGACGGGCCCCGAACTGGTCACCCTCGACGAGGTCGAGGATGTCCATGATCTGAATATCTGGACCGAAATCGACGGCGAGCGACTGCAGGATTCCACGACGGCAAACCTCAGTTTCGATATCGACACGCTGGTCTCGTTCTGCAGCCAGGCGTTTACGCTGAAGCCTGGCGACCTCCTCTTTACAGGGACACCGCCAGGTGTCGGCGTCTACCGCGACCCACCGGTACTCCTCGACGACGGGACGACGGTCACCGTCGGCGTCGAAGGCGTCGGCGAACTCACGAACACCTGTCGACACGAGTGATCGGCTGAAAAACCGTGGATTGATTCTGTTTTGCTCTCTAGAAATCGGGAATCGTTGCCCCGTGTACGCTACACTCTACTTCAGTGCGGACTCTAGGTCAGCACCGATGTCGTCGAGTGCCTCTTGTGAGGGGTCGAACTCGAACGGTGCCGCCGCCATCTGGACGAACGCGTGAATCACGTCGTCATAATGGTAGTGTGACACCTCGACCCCAGCCTCTTGGAGTCGCTCGCCATAGGCGATCCCCTCGTCACGGAGCGGGTCGAACCCACCTGTGACGAGTGTCGCGGGTGGGAGCTCGCTCAGGTCGGCAGCCAGGAGTGGCGACGCATAGACGTTCATCTGATCGATGTCGTCTTCGAAGTATTGCTCGTCGAACCATGCCAGGTCCTCCGTTGTGATGAAGTAGCCGTGGCCGTTCTCCTCGATGGATTCCCAGTCCTGATCGGCAGAGACGGGTGGGTACAGCAGGACCTGATGTGCGATCGACGGTCCGTTCCTGTCCCGTGCCATTTGCGAGACGACGGCAGCGAGGTTCCCACCGGCAGAATCGCCGGCCACCGCCAGATTGTCGGTATCAAGGCCGTATTCACTTCCGGAGTCGGCAACCCACTCCGTCGCCGCGTACGCATCTTCGACGGCCGCCGGGAAGGGATGCTCGGGCGCGAGTCTGTAGTCGACGGCGACGACGCCAATATCGATGGTATTTGCGATCCGCCGACAGAACTCGTCGTGACTGTCGAGACTGCCGGAGACGAAGCCGCCACCGTGGAAGAACATCGTTACTGGGAACGGCTGGTTTCCCTCTGGGAGGTAGATACGAACGTCGAGGTCACCACCCGGCCCGTCAATTGTCTCATCGATTACCTCTCCGACCGGTTCCGGGTCCTCGACTGAGAAAACGTCGGCTGTAATTGCCCGTACTTCCTTGACGGGGAGTTCGTGGAACGCCGGTGCGTCTTCCGTCTCTTCCATGAACGCCTGTAACTGCGGATGTGGTTCTTGGGCTCGCATCACGCTAACACATGTCCTCCTCCGTTATATAGATCCAGGTGAAACCCGCCGATATCGAAACTGTGCCTTCTGACGGTCTACTTACAGGTCAGTAAAGAATACGACGGGACGTCAGAAACCCGACCGTCGCAAATCAGTTGGTTTCGAGTGGCGGGAGTATTTCGGCGATGCGCTCGACGTCGACTTCGAGCCAGTCGGGGGCTTTGAGTTCGTCGCCGTAGTTTTCGGGGTCCTGGTCGATGTCGAAGCCGGGGCCGTCGGTGGCGTACTCGAAGACGGCTCCACCGGGTTCGGTGATGTACCGCGAGTGGAAGTAGTCCCGATCTTTCGTTGAGGTGGTGATGTACCCGTTCTCGCGAAGCGTGTCGCTGACCTCGTCCTGCTCCCAGTCGTTGGCGACACGGTACGCGACGTGCAGATATGTCCCAATCCCCATTTTGCCTTGTGGGGCGTTGGGGCGAATCAGGACGTCGACGGTCGTGGCACAGGGGGCATCGCCGGGTGCTTCGTAGCGGATGCGGTCGCCGGCCTGTGGGTGGGTAGCTTCGCCGACGCGGTCCCAGCCCATCGTCTCTAAAACGTCCATGGTACCGGCGGGGTCGTTGGAGTGCAGGGTCGTGCTGAACATGCCCCGGACGGCGTGTTCTTCGGGGACGTCGTTACCGTCCGTGTAGGGTTCGATGTCGGATTCGCCGGTGACCAATTCGAACGGCAGGCCATCCGGGTCTGTGAACGCGATTGCGGTTTCGTCGAATCGTTCTTCGACGGTGTAGTCGACGTCGTGTTCACCAAAGCGGTCTGTCCAGTAACTGACTGATCCTTCGGGAATTGTTAGACCGACGGCGCTCATCATACCCTTGCCGACCATGCCCTCTTCCATGGGCATGTTGGTCATCGGGAAGTACGTTACAATGGTGCCGGGGGTCCCGTGTTCATCACCGTAGTAGAGGTGATAGATTTTTTCGGGGACGTCGAACCGAACGGTGCGTTTCACGAAGCGCATCCCGAGGACGTTCGTGAAGAAGTCGTAGTTCTCCTGTGGGTCATCACAGAAGGCTGTCACGTGGTGAATGCCTGGTATCTCTGGCATGGTATGATACAACATCTCCTACAAAAGACTACGTAAAAATACTTTTTGATGGCTTTTTGTTCAGTTCTCAGTATAGCACCGAGCGGTTCTCGCTCACATCTTGGTTTCAGATTGAGTGTCGTAGTGACGGCAACTCACTGCGTGTAGACGCCATCGGGGTCGAGTTCGTTCCGGATGAGGTCGATCTCTTCATCACCCGGTGGCTCCGTCTCGACGACATCAGACCCGAACTGTAGGTTCCAGCCGGTCGCTTCCTGGACAGCTTTCTCGGTGACGCCGGGGTGGACCGAATCGAGGTACATCTCGCCGTCGTCGTCGAACCGCATGACTGCCTTGTCGGTGATGACCGCATCAGGGCCGCCGCGCAGGCCCAACTCTTCCCGGGTCGTTTCCCCATCGATATACCCTGGACTCGTGACGAAATCGACCTCTTCCGGGAAACGACGTTTGGTGTGGGGTGTGATGATTATTGTGCGGTGGGTGTTGCTGGCTATTTCGCAGGCCCCGCCGCTACCGGGGAGCCGGACTTTGGGGTCGTCGTAGTCACCGATGACTGTTGAATTGATGTTGCCGTAGCGGTCGATCTGTGCGCCGCCGAGAAAGCCAACGTCGATGCGACCGGCCTGGAGATAGTAGCCGAAGCCCTGAATCATCGGGACGATGCTCTGGGCGTCAGTCGCTAGTACCGGGTCGCCGATCGACAGCGGGAGTTTCGAGGGGTTCGAATCGACGGTTCCCGACTCGTAGACCATCTCTAGGTCCGGGGCGTGGGTCTGTTTCGCCAGGTTGCAGGCGAGGTTCGGGATGCCGACCCCGACGAGAGTCGTGTCGTCGTTCTGGAGTTCCTGTGCCGCCCGCGTTATCATCAGTTCGGTGTCCGTATAGTCTGCCATTGTCAGTACTCTCCCATGTCGATGGGGGTGCCGTAGTTCGTCTGTGGCTGCAGGTCGAGGAACTGCTCGACCTCAAGCTTCTCCAGGTATTCTGTCCGGTCGTCGACGCCATAGACCCACTCCTCGAGCCATTCTTCGGTTGACTCGTGGGTCTCTGTCTGCCGGTCCCACGCAAGGTACGCCTCGTTGTCCCTGTCGTAGTACCCCTGTGCGTAGGAGGGGTGTGAGCCATATGGCTCCTCGACGACGTAGTCGACAACGGTCTGCGGGATGAGTGTCCGGTTGGGGTCGCTGCGGATAACCTCCGTATCGACGAGTTCCTCGACGCTTAAGATGACGGTGTCCGCGGCGAAGGCCGCCTCGATCATCTCACCGACGATCCCCCACAGCTGGGCACTCCCCTCAGTGTCAGCGCGCTGAGCACGAACGACAGCGACGTCCGGGGTCAGCGGTGGGACCACCGGAATCTCCCCTGGGGTGTCGCCGAAGGGATTCTCGACGAACTGGATATTGTCGTTGTGCTCCGGGTAGTCCGACCCAACGAACGTCCGAAGCGGGAGAAATGGGAGGTCCTGTGCGCCCGCTGCGAGCCGGGAGACGAGGCCGAAGTGCGAGTACTCGTCGATAGCAAGTTCGGTCGGCACGCCGTCCTCGACCGCACGCCGGAAGGCGCGGAGGCTCCCAACGCCGGGGTTGCCTGCCCACGAGAACGTGACGCTGCTCGCACAGCCCGCGGCGATCATCTGGTCGTAGATGAGGTCCGGCGTCGCCCGCGCCAGCGTGAGGTCGCTGTATCCCTGTCTGATTATCTCGTGCCCGGCGGCGAAGGGGATGAGGTGCGTGAAGCCACCGAGGTAGACCGACTGTCCGTCTTCGATGGCCGACGACACCGCCCCTGTCATATCTGTCACTTTCGTCATGCTACCGACTCCGTTAGTACTGTTGGCCGGCCGTCTGCGAGCACCATAGATGACGGTATCTTTCCTGGTACAATAAATCTCGGGGGCTGACCCGGCTTTCGCTGCTTCCGGCGTTCCGACGAGGAGGGGCAGTGATCGTTGACGGTTGTCCCGATGGAGCCGGTACGAACCAGGAAGCCCCGCTCGCCGAGATACCCCCGAGAACGTGTTCATGACAGTCGCTCCAGCTGAGGCGGTAGCATTCTCTATCGCGCTGGCAACGAACTGCGAGGCGGTGTCAAATCAGGGGTCGGTATGCACTGCTGTGGTTCGGAACCGGTCAGGGACCGCCGGTGTTGACCCAACCGCCGTCGACGAGAATCCCCTCTGCCGTGACGTACGACGAGAGGTCGCTTGCCAGGAAGACGGCGACGTTCCCGATGTCCGCTGGCGTCCCGAGCCGGTCGAGCGAGGTCTCGGCTGCCCGGGCACGGGCTGCCTCCTCGGGGTGGTTTTCGGCCAGCCCTGTTTCGTCGGTAAAACCGGGTTGGATCGCGTTCACCCGGACGTCCGGCCCGAGCAGTTCCGCGAGGCCGAAGGTCATCGACTTCATCCCGCCCTTTGCGGCGCTGTAGAGGATAGATCCGGGCTCGACGAATCCCTGCTCCGCAGCCGTGCTGGCGATGTTGATGATAGAGCCGCTGCCGCGTTCAACCATCCGTTCGCCGGCGGCCTGACAGCCGTAGTACGCGCCCTTGAGATTTACGTCGATGAGCGTCGCGAAGTCCTCGTCGGTCGTCTCGAAAAACTCGACCGGGTGGACGATGCCGGCGTTGTTGACCATCACGTCGATGCCGCCGAACTCCTCGGCCGCGTCGACTGCCCCGACCAGGTCGTCGTAGTCGGTCACGTCGCATTCGACGAACAATCCGCGCGAATCGGTCTCGTCTTGAATGGCCTCCAGCGTCGGCGTGGTGTTTGCCGTGTTTGGGGTGTCCTGAATGTCGGCGACGACGATGTCGGCCCCATGGTCGGCTAATTGCAGTGCGATTCCGCGCCCGATGCCGCTCGCACCGCCAGTGACGACGGCAGTCTTGCCGGTCAGAAGGTCTGACATGCGTTCACAATCTGTCGGTTCCGGTATTAAAACTACGGTCGAGTGGCCTCGACGAAAACATCTATGGGCTCCCGTTCTGTTATACAGTAGCATGGTAACGCACACTATTGACGGTGCTGACGGCGTCTCGTTGGCAGTTGAGGAGGTTGGAAGCGGCCGGCCGGTCGTCTTGACCCACGGCTACTCTCAGAGTCGGCTGTCGTGGCGCAACCAGTTCGAGTCCGACCTGACCGAGGACTTCCGGCTGATCGCGCCGGACAACCGCGGTCACGGGGAGTCGGACAAACCTTACGATGCCTACGACGACTCGGACCTGTGGGCACGGGATCTCGATGCGGTGTTCACGGAACTTGACGTCGATGACGCCATCTTGGTGGGCTGGTCCTACGGCGGGCTGGCCGTTCTCGACTATCTCGAGGCCTTTGGCACCGACCGGATCTCCGGGCTCAACCTCGTCGGCGGCGTCTCCGAGATCGGGACCGAGGCCGGCAACGCACGCCTCGGACAGGAGTACCTCGGCCTCATGGACGGATTCGTCTCGACCGACGCCACGGAGAGCGTCCGGACCTTACAGGAGTTCGTCGATCTCTGTGTCTACGACGACCTCTCGTCGGCCGACCGGGCCTACATGCTCGGATACAATGTCGTCGTGCCCCCCCGTGTCCGTGACAGTCTGCGGGACAGAACCGTGCGACACGATTCGACGCTCGCTGCCCTCGACATCCCGGTCCTGATTATCCACGGTGAAGAGGACGCTGTCATGCTCCCGACGTCTGCACGGGAATACGAGGAACTCGCTGACGACGCGACGCTGTCGATGTATCCGGAGACTGGCCATACGCCGTTCTGGGAATCGCCTGACCGGTACAATCGTGATCTCCGGCAGTTCGCACGCGACCTGTAGGGCAGAATCTTTTTGGTCCGGTCGGCGGGATGGTAGTGTATGCCACCACTGCCGATCACGAGAATCGAGACTGTCGGTGAGCGAACTGTCGCCATCGAAGTCGAGACGCCGCCGGACTTCGAGGCCTATCCGGGCCAGTTCGTCCTCGTCCGTGCGACCGTCGACGGCGAGGAGGAAACTGGCTACTACACGATATCCTCGCCAGATGTCGCTGGGACGTTTGAAATGACCGTCGCGGTCGATCCCGACGGGACGCTCGGCCCGTGGCTCGTCGAGCGTACGCTCGGAGAGGAGATTACGGTCGAGGGTCCCTTCGGTGATATACAGTATACCGGAGAGAGCGATGCCCTCGTGTTTGCACGCGGGCCGGGCATCGGGCCAGCAGTCGGTATCGCTGAACGTGCTCGGGAGTTCGGCCACGACGTGACTATCGTCCACGGCGGACCCAACCCACCCCACGGGAAACGGCTCGCTACGCTGGAAGACCGCGGCGCGACCGTCATTCGCTCGGACGACCTCGGCTCGACTGTCGAATCGCTCGCTCTCGGGTCAGCCAGCAACTACGTGTTCGGGTTCCAGGCGTTCGTCGACGAGACGACGGAGGTACTGACTGCTGCGGGTATCGACCTCGACAACGTCGAGATCGAGAGTTTCGGTCCGGCCTGACCACAGCACACTCGCTCGTTTCCGCGCCGTCGTCTCGCCTGGGGTCCACAGCGGATAGTGACCCCACTGATGGAAACTGTTTTACTCCCAGGACGTACAGGTCAGTGCTATGCAAGATGTATACGTCGTCGGAGCGGCGCAATCCGACTTCGGTGCATTCCCGGAGGAATCGTACCGCTCGCTGTTCGCGACAGCCTTCGAGCACGCGCTCGACAGTGTTGACGGACAACTGGACCGAACTGACATTGATGAGGCGTTCCTCGGGACGCTCGGTGTCGGCGGCCGCCAATTGGGGCTGAGCGGACCGAGTGTCACCGAGTACGCAGGGCTTGACGGGACGTCCACGACGCGCGTCGAGAACGCTTGTGCAGCCGGTGGCTCCGCCCTGCGCCAGGCGGTCCAGTCAATCCGTGCCGGTATGGCAGATGTCGCTCTCGCCGGGGGTGTCGAAATCATGACTGACATGAGCGGCGATCGGACCCGCTACTGGCTCGGCGTCTCTGGCGAGACCGAGTGGGAGCGAATGGCCGGGACGACCTTCGCGGGCGTCTACGCACAGATGGCCGACGCTCACATGGGTGAACACGGGACGACGCGGGAGCAACTCTCCACCGTTGCCGTCAAGAACCACAGAAACGGTGCGAAAAACCCCCACGCTCATCTCCGATTCGAATGCTCGCTGGAAGACGCCGTCAACGGGACTGTCGTTGCAGACCCGTTGAACCTCTATGACTGCTGCCCGACGTCGGACGGGGCGGGCGCAGCCATCCTCGCGAGCCGTGAGGTTGCCGAAAAGTTGACTGACGATCCGGTCCGAATCACCGGGAGTGGGCAGGCAAGCAGCCGTGTTGGCCTGTTCCAGCGGCCGTCCTTGACAAGCATTCCGGCCTCGCAGGCGGCCGCCGAGGAGGCCTACGACGACGCCGGCATCGGTGCTGAAGACGTGGACTTCGCCGAGGTCCACGACTGTTTCTCCATTGCGGAGCTGCTCGCCTACGAGGACCTGGGTTTCTGTGCACCTGGCGAGGCCGGTGCATACATCGAAAGTGGCGCGACCGAGCCCGACGGGGAGCGGCCGGTGAACCTCTCGGGTGGTCTCAAGTCTAAGGGCCACCCAATCGGCGCAACGGGCATCGGCCAGACCGTGGAAGTGTTCAAACAGCTTCGGGGCGAGGCGGGCGACCGCCAGGCTGACGGGCTCGAGCGCGGGCTCACGCACAACGTGGGTGGCTCAGGCGGCGCTGTTGCCGTCCACGTCTACGAGGGAGGGTGGGCATGACCGCAATAGAGAATGTCGGGTCGTACCTGCCGACCTACCGCATCACGGCTGCGGAAATCGGTTCGGCCTGGGACGGCTTTCGCGCCCGCGGAATCCAGGAAAAGCGTATCCCTGGCGCCGACGAGGATGCGGTGACGATGGCTGTTGCGGCCTGTAAGGACGCGCTCGCCGACGCATCGGTCGGACGCGACTCACTGACGTCGTTGCGAGTCGGAACGACGACGCCGCCGCGGGAGGAGGGTGACATCGGTGCCACTATCGCCGAAATTCTCGGGCTAGAGGACGACGTTGAGGTATCAGTCCACACACAGTCAACTCGTGCCGGAACGCGGGCGCTTCTGGGGGCAGTCCGGACCGAGGATCCAGCGCTAGCGGTGGCGGCAGACTGTCCGCGCGGCGATCCAGACGACGCAATCGACCACGGTGCGGGCGCTGGCGCAGTCGCCGCAGTGACCGGTGACAGCGGTCCGACTGTCCGAGAGACCGTGACGTATACCCGTGAGTTCCCAGGTACCAGGTATCGGCAACGCGGGTCCGAGTCCGTCGAGACGTACGACGCGACTGCCTACGAACGTGAGGCATACACAACGGCCATCGACGGCGCGCTGGGGTTACTCGACAACGTGCCCGCCGCGGTCGCACCGACCGCGCCGGACGGGAGCCTCCCGGGACGCGTCGACAGATTAGTCGACGACGGTGCTGTCTATCACCTCGCTTCGGAGCTAGGCGATACCGGCGCAGCGAGCCCGCTGTTCGGCCTCCTGTCCGCGTGGGATGCAGGCGAGGAGACCGTGGCTGTGGTCGGATACGGCGCAGGGTCGTCTGTCGACGCAGTCGTCGTCGAGGGAATGCTCGATGTCGACTGGACGCGCCCGGCGACGGATATCTCGTACCCGGAGTATCTCCGAAAACGCGGCCACGTGCTGTCCGAAGGAGGTGACCACTGATGGGGGCGTACCTGAGTGTCCCGACGTGGTGGCGTAACCTCGACGGTCGGTACCGGCTAGTCATCGGCGAATGCCAGGAGTGCGGTGGGTACACGTTCCCGGCTGAAGGGGCCTGCGTCGAGTGCAACGCCATCGATGCGCTGACTCCGGTTGAGCCCGAGGGTACCGGAACGACCGTCGCACAGACGATAATCGAGAGCGGTGCGCCGCCGGAGTTCACTACCCTCCTCGACGCCGAGGGTGCAATTGGCGTCGTTCTCGTGGAACTTGACGAGGGTGTTCGTGTCCCAGGCATGCTGACAGACTGTGATCCCCACAATATCGGGCGTGGCGACCGTGTTACTGCGGTCGTCCGCCGAATCTACGAACAGGAAGGTATCACCCGGTACGGCGCGAAGTTCCGGCCAGATTGATCCATGATACCAGTCACCAAAAAGTATAAGAAACGCCTCGTCACACAACTGATTAGGATTCGATAGATCATGGTCGCCAATACACTCGTACGCATAGGTGCATTAGCAGTTGATGGGCTGAGCCTGGGCCTCCTGTACGCGATGCTGGGCCTCGGAATCACGCTTGTCTTCGGCCTCGGTGGCATCCTGAACCTGGCGTTGGGCGTTTTCACCGTCATCGCCATCCTGCTGGTCGTGGAACTCACGGCGAGCGTTCCGGTCGCACTCGCGGCAGTGTTGGCAATCGCGCTCACAGGTGGTTTGGGAATTGTTCTCGAACGGTCGGTCCTGCAACTGGTCTACCGCTCCGAAGGCGATGACCGTCTCCTGCTGGGTATTTTTACGACACTCGGGCTCTCAATCGCCCTTCAGGGTGCGCTTTCGCTTCGCTATACTGGTGAGTTCGCCGTCCCAGTGGAGATTCCATCCATCGAAGTTTTCGGCGCGTTCATCCGGGGGAGCTCCATCGTCATCATCGTCCTCTCGCTGGTGATTCTGTTCGCGATGTACCTGTTCTTCAGCAGGACCTACACCGGGCTCGCAACGCGGACTATCATGCAAGACGAGACCGGCGCGGTCTACTGCGGCATCGACACGAGCCGGATGCGGACGTTCGTCTTCGTGTTGAGTATCGTCATCGCTGCCTCCGCGGGCGTCCTTTACGGGCTATCTTTCGAGACGAACGTCGCCGGGGCGTTCAACCTGACCATCACTGCGGTTATCGTCTCTATCGTCGGCGGCGTCACGAGCATCCTTGGCGTCGTCGTTGCGGGCGTCGGCCTGGGCATTCTCACAACGTTCCTGAGCGCGTATCTCGGTTCGTATATCTCGACGATTGCGCTGTTTGGGGCCGCGATTGTCACCCTCGTTCTCAAACCGGAGGGAATCCAATGACGCGGGACTGGTATCACCTGTTGCCTGTTGCCGGTGTTCTCGCAGCCATTCCACCCGCCTTCTTTGCACCGGGAGAAAGCTACCTCGCACGTATTTTCATCCTGATGGTCCTCTACGCTATCCTTACGACCGCGCTTAACCTCGTCTTCGGTCACACGGACCAGTTACTCCTGTTCACGGGTGCGGTCGCGGCCGTCGGGGCCTATACGACAGCACTGACGGCGCAGTGGCTCGGGATCTCGCCGTGGTTCTCACTCCTCCTCGGTGCGTTGCTTGCGGGCGGCGTCGGTGTCGCAGTGACCTACGTCGCAGCGGTTCGAGAACTCACTGTTATCGTCATCTCGATTCTGACCCTGGCGCTGCAGTTCTCTATCATTGAACTGGTCAACAGTCTTCGTGACATTACCGGCGGCGTCACGGGGCTGGCCTTCGACGGGCTCACGATTCCGCCGCTGGTGAACCTGCCGTGGTTCACCGGAGATATTGTCCTTTTTTACACGCTCGGCGTCATGTTGCTCGGCATGCTGGCGGTCTACCAGTACTTGATGAACTCTCGATATGGATTGGCCTTCGAGATGATTCGCCAGGACGAGACAGCAGCGAAGTCGGTCGGACTGAACGCCGTGAAGTACAAGATCATCGCGGGCTTTGTCGCCACATTCGCCATCGGGCTCGTTGGCCCATTCTTCGCGCAGCTCTCAGGCTTCGTCTCACCTGGCACGTACCAGTTCAACAACATTGACGTTCTCATCCTCATCATGCTCATCGTCGGTGGCCTCCGGACAATGTACGGCCCGCTCGTCGGTGCGGCCATCATTATCCTTCTGAATGAGCAACTCCGGGCGTTTGCCGAATTTCGCTCCATTCTGTTTGGCATCTTGCTCGTTGTCTTGTTCCTGTATTTCCGTGACGGGGTCGTGCCGTTTGTCGATGAATACCTCGACAAGTGGGATGTCAAACGACGCGCACAGGGCCTCATGCCGGGTTCGCGGGCCTCCGAGCGATAGGGCCACGAATCCTGCAAATCTCTTTATTTTCCAGCTGCACTCATTTTCTCGGCGTCACGTACTCTGAGAACTGTCCGGGACCTGCCCCAGAATTTGTGTGAATATTCGGTGATGTTGCCGAAGGCCGTGCAATTTCACCCGCTTAGGTAGCTTTCTTTGACATGGTCGCTCTCAAGGAGATCGGTCCCGCTGCCCTCGGTTGCAATGCGACCGTTCTCGAGGAGATAGGCCCGATCCGAGAGGTCTAGTGCCCGGTCAACGTGCTGTTCGATGAGAATGACGGTTGTGTCCTCGCTGATTTCCTCGATTTTGTCGAATACGCGCTCGGCTAACTGTGGTGCAAGCGCGCCGGAGGGCTCGTCAAGGGCCAGTATATCCGGGTGTGCCATAAGGCCACGACCGATGGCAAGCATCTGCTGCTCTCCGCCGCTGAGGGTACCGGCCTTCTGCTCCCGGCGCTCATCGAGCACCGGGAACATGTCGATGACCTCCTCGAAGGTAGCACGGAACTGCTCGCGCTCCGTATAGGCGCCCATCTTGAGGTTCTCGTATACGGTGAGGTCGTTGAACAGGTTCCGCTTTTCGGAGATGTGGACGAACCCTTCTTCGACGATTTTGCTGGGGGACAGAGCTGTCGCGTCTTTCCCGAACAGTTCGATGCTTCCACTGGTCGGCCTGAGAACGCCCGACATCGCCTTCAGAAGCGTCGTCTTGCCAGCGCCGTTGGGGCCCACGATGGCGACGACAGAGTCGTCGTCTCGAATCTCCAGCGAAAGGTCCCACAACACCTGCAGGTCGCCGTAGTGGACGTTGATATCTTCTACTGAGATCATGTCAGGCCTCCGCCCCGCCGAGGTATGCATCAGCAACTTGGCGGTTCTGTTGGATCTGGCTCGGCGACCCCTCTGCGATTTTCTGCCCCTGATTGAGAACGATTATCCGGTCAGTCGCGTTCATGATGGCGTCCATGACGTGTTCGATCCAAAACACCGAGATGCCGAACTCGTCGCGCGTCCGCTGGAGATTCCGGGAGAGTTCGTCGAGTTCCGTCGGCGTGAGTCCGCTCCCGATCTCGTCGACGAGGATGAGCTTCGGTTCCGATGCCAGCGCGCGGGCGAGTTCGAGTTGCTTCCGGTGGGCGATTGTGAGGCTGCTCGCGTCCTCGTTGGCCTTGTCTTCGAGACCGATGAACTCGAGGTATTCCCACACATTCTCGCGTTCTTCCTCGAGCGAGCCTGAATCCGTCTTGCCGAACATCGCCCCCGCGAGGACGTTGTCGACCACTGTCGACTCGTTGAAAGTCCGCGCCGTCTGGAACGTCCGCGTGACCCCCTGACGTGCGATTTCGTGTGGCGCCTTCCCGACGAGTTCTGTCCCGTCGAACGTAATCGACCCCTCCTCGGGCGTGTACACGCCGGCGATTGAGTTGAACAGGGTCGTCTTCCCGGCGCCGTTGGGCCCGATGAGGCCGATTATCTCGCCGTCGTCGATACTGAGGTCGACCTTGTCGACGGCAGTGAGGCCGCCGAACCGTTTAGTTACACCGTTAGCTGTTAACATAGGCTGCCATATCCCGCATGCCAACATAAAACATAGGGTCTGGTACCCGTTTTCGCAGGAACTGCCGCCTGTCCACGTACGATTTGATACCCTCTGCCAGGTCGAGACAGCGGGGCCGTCCCGTATTCGTGCACCCGGAAGTATTAATGGGAAACCCGAAATTGGATACGATGTGACGTACGAGACCCCTCTCTCACAAGAGACACGAACAGTCGTATCACCGAGCAGCGTCGTGGTCGGTGCCGGCGCCGTGGAGCAGGTCGGCGACTACGCCGCCCGTCACGGGACCACCGCGTTGCTCATTGCGACCGAACAAATCTTCGAGTTCCACGGCGACACGGTCATCGACGCACTCGACGCCGCCGGCGTCGAATCCGTCGCCTACACCGACGTCAGGCCCGACCCGACGGTCGCGAACATCGAGGCAGCCTACGAACTGTGGAAGCGCCACGATTGCGACGTCACCGTCACGCTCGGTGGCGGGTCGTCGATTGATACGGGGAAGGGTGTCGGCATTCTCGCTAGTAACGACGGCGAGATTCGGGACTTCGGTGTCGACAGAGCCGGGTATGAGGGCGTGGCAGAGCCGACGCCGCCGCTCATTGCCGTCAACACGACCGCCGGTACCGGGAGCGAGGCGACACGGTCGGTCGTCGTCAGCGACGAGTCCACATCGACGAAGTTTCTCATCGTCTCAGAGAATGTCGTCCCCGATGTCGCTATTGAGGACCCGGAGCTCACGGTCTCGTTGCCCCGTAGCCACACCGCCTTTACTGGCATCGACGCGCTGACTCACGCTATCGAAGCCTATGTATCGGTCAACGCCTACGACATACCGGATGGCTACGCCGAAGCTGCCATGGAGCGTATCGCCCGTTCGCTACCGGTCGCTTGGGCCAACGGCGACGACCTCGACGCCCGCGCGGACATGCTCGTCGGACAGCTCCAGGCTGGTCAGGCCTTCACCAACTCCTCTGTTGCACTCGTACACGGGCTCGCACGGCCACTAGGCGCGCAGCTTCACATCCCGCATGGCTTGGCGAACGCGCTCATCCTGCCCTATGTCGTCGAGTTCTCCGCGATGGCCGCGCCGGAGAAGTACGCGACTGTGGCTCGCATCCTCGGGGCTGCCGATGAGACGGATAACACCCGCGAGGCCGCAGACAAAGCTGCCGAGGGGATTCTTCAGCTCTGTGAAGATCTGGATCTCACCGGCTACCTCGACGACTTCGGCGAAGTTCCGCCCCGGGAGGAGTACCTCACCGTTGTCGACGAGATGACTCAGGATGCAATCGACTCCGGATCGCCGGCCAACAATCCGCGAAAGCCAACCGCAGGCGAGATTCACGACCTCTACGTCGACATTTACGACGACGCTCTCGCCCCCGACAGCCCCCGCCGCTCCTGAAAATATCAGGCCTGACTAACTGCTGGCTCCGGCCAGCCGTCGCGGAACTGTCGAATCCCAACTACTAATTGGAATGCTTCGGAACTGCAGGGTATGTCCAAACCACGGCAGAGCGGACGGAACCGAGTACAGAACTACGTCGACGGCCAGTGGACGGACGCCACGGGCACGGACGGCATGGATGTCGTCAACCCCGCGACGGGAGAGACGCTCTCGTACGTCGGATTCAGCACCGCAGCCGACGTCGACGAGGCGGTCGAGCGGGGGCAGGAGGCCTTCGAATCGTGGCGCCGACGCCCTATCGAGGAACGAATCCAGCCGCTGTTCGAGCTGAAGCAACTGCTTGAGGAACACATCGACGACCTCGCCGAGATACTCGTCGAGGAACACGGGAAGACACTCGGTGAGGCACGGGGCGAACTCCGCCGCGGCATCGAGAACGTCGAGACGGCCTGTGGGATGCCGACGCTGATGCAGGCCGGCCACGTCGAGAACGCCGCCCCGGAAATCGACGAGACGGCCGTCCGGAAGCCGCTCGGGGTCTTCGCGGCCGTCACGCCGTTCAATTTCCCCGGGATGATTCCGCTCTGGTTCCTGCCCTATGCTGTCGCCTCGGGCAACTCGTTTATCCTCAAGCCCAGCGAGCGGGACCCGCTCACGACGGCGTACATGTTCGAACTCATCGACGAGGCCGGATTCCCCGACGGCGTCGTCCAGCTGGTCAACGGGAGCGTCGATACGGTCGACGCGCTCATCGAAAACGACGGTGTCGAAGGCATCTCTTTCGTCGGGAGCACCCCCGTGGCAAAGACAATCTACGAGAAGGCCGCTGCGAACGGAAAGCGGGTCCAGGCACAGGGCGGCGCGAAAAACCACATCATCGTCTCAGAGACGGCGGACCTGGGGTTTGCTGCCCGGAAGAGTGTTTCATCGGCACTTGCCTGCAGCGGCGAGCGGTGTCTCGCCAACGATGTTGTCTGCGTCGAAGAGAGCGTCTACGAGGAGTTCACCGACCTCGTCGTCGACATCGCCGCCGATCAGGTCGTCGGCTATGGCCTTGACGAGGGGACTGACGTCGGGGCGCTCATTACGCCCGAACACGAGGAGCGCGTCCGGAACTACGTCGAGACAGGCGTACAGGAGGGTGCAAACCTCGTTCTCGACGGCCGCGACGTGTCCGTCGACGGGTACGAGGACGGCAACTTCCTCGGTCCCTGTATCTTCACCGACGTCACGTCGGATATGGTCATCGCCCGGGAGGAGATATTCGGACCGGTCCTCAGCCTCATGCCCGTCGCCGACGTTGACGAGGGAATCGAGGTGCTGAACAGCTCGGACTTCGGCAACGCCGCCAGCCTCTTTACGGGGGCGGGCTCCGAGGCACGGAACTTCCGCCACAACGCGCAGGCGGGCAACCTCGCGGTCAACGCGGGCACGGCCGCCCCGATGGCCTTCTTCCACTTCGGCGGCCAGAAGGATTCCTTCTTCGGGGACCTGCACGCACAGGCCGAAGACGTCGTCCGTTTCTACACTGACGAAACGGTCTATATCGAGCGCTGGCCGGATGCCTGAGCGACTCCGCCGAAAAGGGCTGCAGATTTTCCCGTGATTGTGGCGCAATTGTTTGAGTCTGTTCGGTCGGTCGGCCAATTCAGAGCCAGGGGTACTGGTCCGTGTCCTTCCCAGCGTAGTCGGGGTCGAGGTAGATGAACAGGCGCTGGATTTCGCCGTCGCGGACCTCGAAGACGTCACACCAGCGACCGCCGCCAGGTGTGCCGTCGGGCTGCCATTCGATTCCTTCGGCTGTCTCGCCAGTGCTCGTCCCCTCCACGACGACTGTGTCGCCGTCGATCACGTAGTTGAATGTCTCGTAGTCGTGTGACATCGCCGTCACGAGGGTGCCGACGTCACCGAACATCTCGCTGATTTCGTCGTGCCCCGTTGCGATACCCCATTTCGGATAGAACACACGCGCATCGTCGGCAAACAATCCGAGGAAGTCCTCGCCACGGTCGAGGCGTTGAAAGTATTCGAGGACGATACTCTTCCGTTCGATAGCTGGGTCTGCTGTGTCACCCATACTAGTACTTGGTACGGTCGTGTTTCTATAATACTTCCGGCGCGACACGTCTGCTGATCCGGAGACATTACCGCAGAGTGAGGAATGTTAACTTCTGGGATAGTATTAAGTGAATGGAATCTTCAATGGCTGGTATGGAGTTGTTCGACTTCCATATCATGCCGTACCAGTGGGTGAACGACCACGCCTGGCCGTTCCCCAACGATAAATGGGACAGAGAAAAGGGGTCCAAGCTGTACAAAGACTACCTCAACCAGTTGGAGTACAGTGACGAACTCGGCTTCGACGGCCTCGGTGTCAACGAGCACCACTTCTCGGCGTACGGCTTGATGCCCTCGCCGACTATCATGGCCTCTAATCTCGCGGCCCGGACGGAAGACGCGACCATCGCATTCTTCGCGAACGTCATCCCGACACGGGAGAACCCGGTACGACTCGCCGAGGAGATCGCGATGCTAGACAACATGACCGAGGGTCGCATCATCAGCGGATTCGCCCGCGGGATCCCTACCGAGTATGCCTCCTGGAGCGTTCCCATGGAGGAGTCGCGTGACCGCTTCGAGGAGGCTTGGGAACTAATACTCAAGACGTGGACCGCAGATGAACCCTTCGACTGGGACGGCGAGTACTGGCAGTATGACAACGTCTATACTTGGCCTCGCCCATACCAGGAACCGCACCCCCAGCTCTGGATGCCAGCCGAAAGCGAGGAATCGCTACGCTGGGCCGCCGAAAGAGAAGTAGGAATCGGCTCTGTCTTCAACTCGCCACAGGAGATGCGGGAGATATTCGACGAGTACCGCGAGTACGCCAATGAGGAAGGCAACCCGGTCGGCGACGACAAGTTCACTGTCAGCCGGACGGTTTACGTCGCCGAGACCGACGAGAAGGCCGCTGAAGAGGCGAGAGAGGCCCTGAAATATCATTACAAGAATATCACTGCGGGTGTTCACAAGGGCGCGACCGCATGGATGATGGGCGACGACGAGTACGACCCGGAAAAGGAGGAGACCTACATTGAGAACCTCCATCCCCACGGCGAACTTGCCTGGAACTTCGACTTCGACGAATTCGCGGACCGCGGCGAGGTCATCGTCGGGAGTCCCGAGACCGTCGCTGCCGAAATCGAACGACAGTACGACGTCGTCGGTGGCTTTGGCCGCTTTGCTGGCCAGTTCACCTTCGGCAACCTCAGCCACGAGAAGGCAATCAGGAACCGCGAACTCTTTGCGGACGAGGTCATGCCTGAACTCCGGCGCATGGGTCAGGTCACCGGTGGTACCGCCCAGACGGCCGGCGCAGACGACTGATTGTATCGTCTCTATCAATCGTCCAGAGACATTCGCGGCCTTGCTCCGCGTTCTTTTTGAGATAGTATTAAACGATAGCGACCCGGTTGTAATGATGCATGAGCCCATCACTGCACCAGTCACTGCTAATGGTGACTGATCTCGATGCATCGAGTGAGTTCTACGAAGCGGTTGTCGGAGTCGAACCCGACGAGGTTAGCGACGGCAACGTCGAATACGACACCGGCCAGGCTACGCTCGTCTTGGAGACGGACTTCGACCCGGACGTACTCGAAGCCTTCGGGCTTGCGGAACCTGGTGCGGACCGCGGCGACGGTGTGATCGTCGCCATCGAGGTCGACGGTCCCGACGAGGTCGACGCAGTCTGCCAGCGGGCGCGCGACGCCGGGGAGACGGTCCGGATGGACCCGACCGACGTGGACTGGGGACGGCGTATGGCGATCCTGGCCGATCCGGACGGGTACACGGTTGAGATCTCGGCTCCGCTCGCTGACTGAGGGCAACGCCGCCGCTGGTACCAAGTGCTATGCCCGAATCGGCACTTGCGTCCATACCTGTGCGGTGTTGCGTGGGTAAGCTATATTATGATCCGTCGAGATGAGAGAACAAGCGACATGCCACGAGTAGACATGCCTCCCCGCCCACGAGTGTGGACAACGCAGTCTCCCCGGAGGGGGTGGGAATGAGTCTGACGGTTTCGGGCACGGTGACCAGCGGCCTCGGGCGTGGCAAGGAGTTCGTCACGATGGAAGGGTACGCCGATCAGTTCGAGGACTTACTGGGCTATGCGCCGTACCCGGGCACACTGAATCTTGCCCTCGATTCGGATATCGGCGAACAACTCGCCACACTTGAGCCCATGCGTGTGGACGGATGGGAGACCAATACCGAGACGTTCGGTGCGGTCAACTGCTATCCGGCCTCGTTAGGTCCGGCTGATAACTCTCTTCGGGTACACGCCGTTGTTCCCGACAAGACCGATCACGATACGTCCACGATCGAACTTGTCTCGCCAGTCCGATTACGTGACCAGTTGGACCTCGCAGACGACGAAGACCTCGAAGTCACAGTCTTCTCACCACGGTAAGCAACGGAGACGCTGGAAACACGGGGAGTCAGCTGTGGTTGATTTCCACGGCTCCCGCTTCGGCCGCCGTCCGGACGCCGTCGATATCGAGTAATGTGTCTCGAAGACGGACGTAGGTCTCGTCGACCGCTTCTTCAACGATAGCGGTGTTTGCCGTCAGCGGCATGAACGACGTATCGCTTTCCCAGCGCGGGATGACGTGCAGGTGGAGGTGGTCGTTTATCGATGCGCCACCCGCACTCCCGATGTTGCATCCGAGATTGAATCCATCCGGCGAGAGGCCGTCAGTTACTGCCTGTATCGCTACCTGTACCGTCTGCATGTAATCGAGTAGGGTGTGCTCGTCCAACAGCTGGAACTCACCGGTGTGCTCGTACGGGATCGCCATAACGTGGCCCGGGTTGTAGGGCCTGTTGTTGAGCAACACGTACGACGATTCGCTCCGGGCGACGATGTTGTTCTCGCGGTCGTCGTCTCCCCCCGGCAACCGACAGAAGGGACACTCCGGACCATCGGGGTCGTCGGGGCGCTCTCTCGTGACCCATTGCATCCGCCATGGGGCGAATAAGGCGTCCATCGCCATCAGGTTCGGCTGAAACCCTAATAAAACGTCTGGTGGAGCCAGACCTACTATCCCAGTCCTGACTGCCGGGAGACCCCCTCATACGGCTTCAGCTGGCCGGTTTTCGTTACAACTGGGGTCCGGGAGGAATATTTATTAGACGTACTACCCAACAATAGTTTATGCGCAATCGAAGCGTGCGTTTTCGAGAGGTGGGCCTCCATGTGGAGTGACAGCATGCTCCCGGACAGTCGAAGTTACAGACGCAACGAGCCTGCTGGCGGGCTTGACAATGCGATAACGGCGTTCCAGCAGGGAAAGCCGGTTCTCATTCACGACGCCGCCGACCGAGAAAACGAAGTCGACCTCGTCTATCCGGCCCATCTCGTGACATCGTGCGACGTCGCCCGCCTCCGAAACGACGCCGGCGGGCTCATATGCGTCGCGCTCTCGTACGACGTCGCAGAGGCATTCGCTCTCCCATTCGCGGCGGAGGAACTGAGCCATCCCGCTGGCTCCGAGATCGGTATCGAGTACGACGACAGGTCGTCGTTCTCGCTGACAGTCAACCATCGGGATACGTTCACCGGTATCGTCGACAACGACCGTGCCCAGACCATTTCTGCGCTTGGTGAGGCGGCACGAAATCCCGACGATGTCGACTTCGCGGCCGAATTCGACACTCCCGGACACGTCCATCTGCTCAAAGCCGCCCCGAACCTTCTCGAAGACAGGCAGGGCCACACGGAATTGGGTGTCGCCCTCGCCGAGATGGCAGACGTTCCGCCTGCCGCCGTCGTCTGTGAGATGCTCGACGACGAGACCGGTGGCGCGCTCTCACGGACCAACGCCGCCGCATACGCCGGCGAGAACGACTTCGTCTTCCTCGATGAATCGACTATCATTGACGAAGTGACGGGAGAGTAATCCTCCCTCCTGAGGGCCGGACACTCGACAATGTGTTCAGCACATCTCATACGGACGCCAGCGCGTGCTGTATCGGCACAGGTCCGAGACACACTCCCCGATACTGCGAGGGATGTCTGTGACGAAGACGCAACTGACACGATCCAGATCGACAACTTTCGTCGGTGGCGACAATGTCATCGCTGTGTGTCCGCCGCTTGAAGTCGACGCGTACCGTGACGCTGTCGACAACGTCACAGAGACAGCCGGTGTTGATCTAAAGGTCGGCATCGATCGTGGTCCCACCGCAGCGGTAGAGGGGATGCACGCAAAACACGCTCTGGAGGACTGTCGTGCCAGCGGGACACTCGTCGACGAACTTTCGAGTAAGGTCCCCCACGGCACCCACGTCGTGTCATTTCGAGGGTTGAAATATCAGTAAGGGCGCAGCCTGTTGCTCTCTCAGTGTGAACTGTCGCTTGTCACCAAGGTCACCCACTGTGATCTCCGCAATTTCTATGCCACTGACGTCGGTCAGATCTCTGGTGGTTCCTCGCCAGTGATTCGCTCGATAGCCGAGCGGAGCATCTCGATATTCTCATCCGAGTCGGCCTTGATCGAGGCCCGAAGTGTCGGGAGATTCGTCGCGCGCGCGAGTTCCTGTTTCGTCTCGATCCCGTACTCGGTTTCGACGTACTGGTAGTATTCGAGTAATTTCTCAGCCATTGCTATACATCAAGCAGGTCGCCGTATGCCTCGCGGTACATGTCTGCTTCTGCTCCCCATTCGTCGGCAATTCGCGATTCCATCGTACAGTATTCGTGGCCTGCACCGATACATTGCTTTTCCACCGAAATAACAGGGGTATCCATCATCCCCGTCCCGTATCCCGCTGCGTATCCTATTTGCGACCAGCAGACCGGTTCAACCGACTCCTCGTAGAACATCCGGTGCTGGCTCCCCTCGTAGGAGTTGTACCAGTGCCCCTTTACATGGAGAATCCCGTCGTCAATATCGATCTCCACGTGAGTCGTCTCCGCGCGGCAGATGCCCTGGTAGGTATGCAGGCGCGGTGCCATCTCCAGCAGGTCGCGGTCGGTGTCCCAGTCATAGGCGACCCGCATCTCGAGAGCATCAGAGAAACCCGCCCGGAACCCGAACCTGAGGAATATCTCGCGTGCACGCTCGAACCCGATTTCTTCGATGATTTGATACCGTAACAGCCCGAGGGCGTCCGCATGGAGGATAACCATGCGGTCGCTCCCGTAGGTTGTGATCCCCCGTTCGAGGTCGAATTTGAGGTCGCGGACCAGGTCGAAGTCCGAAGCTTTCATTCTAATACGGCAATACTTGCATTGCATATTAATGCTTTTTACCAGGTAGTAAACATAAATTCCAGTTCCGTGTTGTCGTCCCCTTCTGGCTGACCCGAGTGTGGAGACACTATTATATGGACACGTGTGTAATCCAGAAACAGTAGAATGGACGGCAACGCCTACAGTTTCGAGTACCAACCAGGTACGATTCACCACGGTCCGGGAATAGTTGCAGAGCTCGGTTCCGAACTGGAGCGACATGGGGTCTCACGTGCGCTCATTGTGACCGACGCCACGCTTGCCGACGTTCCTGTCGTTATGGAGCCGCTCCGTGATGGCATCGGTGAGCGCCTGCACGGCGTCTTCGATGACATCACACCCGAAAAGTACCTGCGAGACGCTGCTGCCGGAGCCCGTCGCGTTCACGAGGAAGACATCGACGCGCTGGTTCCGCTCGGCGGCGGCAGCAGCCTCGACATGGCCAAGCAGATCAGCGCTCTCGCGGGACACGACCGACCGCTCAACGAGGTCACGGATGAAATTCTCGACCGCGGGGAGATGATTCTCCCTGATGATGAGGTCGCTCTCATGGATATCTTCGCCGTTCCCACGACACTCCCCGGCGCTGACCTCTCTCAGGTCGCAGGCATCAAACTGAGTCTCGACCCCGAAGGGAAATCTAAGGACGAGATTCCCAGTGCTGGTGTCTCCGATAGTAGGCTCATGCCGACTGCGGTCTTTCACGACCTCGACCTGTTTGCGACGACGCCGAACCCGATCCTCGCACGGTCAGCGATGAACGGCTTCGATAAGGGGATCGAGATGCTGTACACCCGCCACCACAACCCCCTCACCGACGGTACTGCGGTTCGTGGCGTCCGATTGCTCCATGAGAACCTCCCCGAACTTACCGACGACTCAACAAGTGAGGCGGATCTTTCACGGATCTTGCAGGGTATCGCTGCCGCTCAGTACGGCCTGTCCACGCCAAATGCGTACCGGGCGTCGGTAATTCACTCGTTTGGCCACGCAATTGCCCGGAACTACACGGTTCAGCAGGGTGTCGCCCACGCTATAGCTGCTCCTCACGTGCTTCGCTATCTGTTCGAGCAAGTCGACGGCCGGCGCGACTTGCTCTCCGAGGCATTCGATGTCGGGGACGAGGCTGCGACCCCAGACGAGACGGCTGCTGCCATCGTCGACGCCGTTGCCGAGACACGTGATGCGCTCGACCTTCCGTCGCAACTCCGTGCAGTCGATGGAACCGAGAAGGGGCATTTTCCCGCCCTCGCAAAAGCGGTCATCGAGGACCCATTCATGGAAGCAGGGCCGGAAGACCTCGAAGCCACACAGTCAGACATCGAAGCGGTATTCGAACAGATGTGGTGAGATGATCCCCGACAGCACCGGTTCCCCGCTTTGGGTTCGTCCTTCAACCTGAGTATGTCACTGCCTGAGAGGTGGGTCTTCTGGATTCAGTCGTTTTAAATGACCACTCCCAATTGGGTTTGAATGGAGGTAGACGATCAGGACTCCGACTTCTTCGATTATTGTGGCCGCGGCTCGGCGAGATTCCCCTCGTAGCTCGTCCTACCCCTTCTCATGCCCAGGGAAGCTTTCAGAGTGGTTGTTGTGTGCAAGGTTGTAGCGGTCGTTGCAGATATCTGCTCTGATCGGTTCGACGAACTCGCCTGTCTCCGTACAATATGCCCGTTCCACGTCGAATTCCTCACCGTTTGCTTCGTTCCGGGACTTCAGATCCGGGCATGTCATACTTCGGCTATCTTTGGGAGTATATTTAACAGTTCGTTGGTCGCCGACGCGTCTTCCGGGGCAACTTTCAAATCGCCCACTCCCGCATACCCAGTATGACACAGCAGCCGACCCGCCGGCCGACCGACGAAGCCCACCTCACCGACGGTGAATTCTCTCCGTTACCGTCACTTCTGAACCTTCCCTGGATAGACTGCCATAACCACGCCCAGACGCTCTCGTGGGAGGACCGGGAACGGTACTCGCTTACCGGCTGTCGGGGGATGGTTATGGTTGCATCAGGGTATCACTGGACGCCGTACAAACCCGTTGAAGCCGATGACATCCGCTTTCTCTGGGATGATGTAATAAACCGGCGACGGACGATCCAACGGAACCATTTTTTCGATGCCCGGATCGCTCTCGGTGTCCATACCGGTGTTCCGATTGCCAACCCTGACGACCTCTTCGCGGCGATGAACGCGTACTGTCGTGCGGAGCCAGTAGTGGCTCTCGGCGAAACGGGTATCACGCCCACACAGCACGTCCAGTCCTGGGGGCTCGACGAACAGCGCACAGTCGTCGGGACACAGATGGCACTCGCAGACGACCACGACCTACCCATTATCCTCCATACACCGAACCAGCGGCCTGCGGACCGACCGACCTACCGGCCAGGCGTCGGCACCCCCGGCTATGAGAAGAACACGGATCTGACGCAAGCCCCAGTACTCACAGGGGAGAATCCGGCACTCGAAGCGGTTCGGATGGATGTCGATATCGCCGATGAGGCAGGCCTCTCTGAAGACCAGATCGTTGCCTCACACGCCGACCCGAACAATGTCGACTTCTTGTTGTCGGAGACGGAATGCTACGCCAGTTTCACGCTCGGATATCCGTGGCTGACTGGTGTCACCGCCGCCGATGTCGCTGATGCCATCGACCGATACGGCTCCGATCGGATTCTCGTTGAGACTGACTGCGCGAACGTCCTCCGCACTGATGTCCGCTCGGTTAAACGAGCCATCCTCGAACTGTACCGCTTAGGCGTTGACGAGGACGATATCCGCCAGGTCGTGTTAACGAATCCGTCTGACGTGTTCGGGTTTGACTACTGACGTCGGTCGCCATATTTCTGATTTCTTCCGAGACGAGTCCAACACGGTACCGAGGATGTCACTGGTATTCTTCGCCGTTGCGGCCGGTCATCGGCTTTTGACACGCTACCCAAATCTTGCGAAGGTTTTACCCTCCTGGTAATGTGAGGACCTATCACGGATGCGTCCTAACCACATGCCTGTCACGACGGATAGCCGAGAGCACACCGCGCCGTCTGCTTTGGATCTTCACTGGAGAGGATCATCGGACATGACTCTCATATTGGGGGGCCAAGTATGACTGCCAGTGGGAAGATTCTGGATGGTGTCAAGGTGGTCGACCTTTCGACGTTTGTCACCGGCGGCTTCTGTTCAGCGATGCTCGCTAATCAGGGGGCAGAGGTCGTAAAGGTCGAACAGCCCGGCTATGGAGACGCCGTCAGACACTCCGGTCCGCCGTTCATTGACGGACAATCGCCGTACTACTGGACATTGAACTACGGGAAAAAAAGCCTTGAACTCGACCTGAAAAACCAACGAGCTAAGGAAGCTCTGTACGAACTCGTCGCAGAGGCCGATATCTTCATCCAGAACTTCCGACCCGGGACCGCCGAGCGCCTTGATGTTGACTACGAGACGCTCTCGGAGTACAACGATGACCTCGTCTATCTCGCGATATCCGCGTTCGGACAGACGGGACCCTGGAACGAGCGATCGGGATACGACCTGCTCATTCAGGGAATGAGTGGGATCATGGACGTGACTGGGGAAGAGGGCCGCCAACCGGTCAAAGTCGGCTTACCGATGACGGATCTTATCACGGCCATGTGGGCTGCTTTCGGCACGATGACTGCACTCTATCGCCGGGAACAGACCGGTGAGGGTGAGTACATCGACCTCGGAATGCTTGAAGCGACGCTGCCGTGGCTGACGAAACAGGCTGGCATGGTGTTCGCCGGCGAGGAGACGAGGCGGATGGGGACCAAAGATCCCGTACTCGCGCCGTACCAGACCTTCGAGACGAAGGACGGGTACCTCAACATTTGCATCCTCAACGAGAAGCTCTGGGGCGAACTCTGTGAGGCACTCGACCGGCCTGACCTCCCGGCCGACGACCGTTTCGAAATGAATAAGGACCGAGTTGAGCACATCGACGAGCTGGAGGCAGAAATCGAGGGTACCCTCACCGAAAAAACCACGAATGAGTGGATCCGGATTATCGCCGAAGACGCCGGTGTCCCGGCTGGCCCGGTCTACGATGTCGAAGAAGCACTGAACAACCCACAGATAGACGCACGGGGAACGATCACCAAGATTGATCATCCGGAGCTTGGCGAGGTGCCCGTCATCGAACACCCGCTCCGGTACGACAACGCGGACAGCGGGTTCGACTCCGCACCACCGCTGCTCGGTGAACACAATCGTGAAGTCTTCCGCGAGATCGGGTACTCCGAAGAGGAGATCGAGGCGCTGGCAAACGCCGGTGTGTTCGGCTCCGAGGACGACTGAGGCCCCACCTCTTCAGGAGCTGGTTACACAATTAGACCCGGCGCCTGGCCTACAGCAGGCGGCCAAGCTATGCTTATTCTACCCTGAGAGGAGACAATGTAACTCCAATCAGCGTTGATCTGTTGTCCGACAAGGATATTCTGGGGCTGAAGGGTGATACCCGTTTGAGATTCCTGTGCCGAATCCGTCACCAAATAAACAATTCAAAAGAATGGTATCGATACATTGGAACTGTATTGGCTTAAATAGCCCAATATAATCTCATAACAAATAGTAAAATCTTAAATACACTCTAAGCAAGTCCATAACTTGATTATTAAACCAAACAAACGAATTATATAAACTAGAACAGCTCTTATCTACACAGTCTGTGGTAGATTTACGTCTTTTCGCCGGAGACAGCTTGTAGTCAACCGGACTTGTAGGCCCAGCCGAGTCCGGCCAGACAGCCCAGCATGAGGCCTCCGACAGCAAGAATGAGTGTCTGCTGTGACCCGAGCGTTCGAAACAGACCCAGTACAAGCAATAAGAAAAGGATGAACCCAGCGACCATAGCTGCCCCTGCAGCGAGTTCAGCTTTCATCTCCGTCGAAACCCGATGTGGCGCTAGAGTCCGGGGTGCAGTCTCGCCGTGCTCTCCCCAGAGCGTGGATTCGAAAAACACTCGAAGCTTGTCCCAGATAAAAATAGAGAGTCCGTTGAGAGCAACTCCGTATGCAACTAAAAGCACCACCACTGCCACGCCACGCCGATTCTGATACAGCAAGACACCAGCTACCAGAATCACCACTAAACTGAGCACAGCGTGGCCCGATGCGCCCTCTAGATACCGGACTGTTTCGATACGGACCGTCTCCTCGGCGATAGTCGAGCCCACTGGTTCGTCCTGGCCATTGTCTGCCGATTCGGAGGGCATAGACGATTATCGGAGGATATGTGTCGCTACGCATCCTGTTATTAAATAACCACCTCAAGTGCGAACTCCCTCAAGAAGCACCTGTTGGGGGAGCAAGTCTGGGTCTGTGACTTCCTCCGAAGTGTTCCATGATCTGTTTGGACTCGGCTACCGATATCAGAAATATTCAATTTCACGCCATCACGATGCTGTATAGAGGTGGTTTATTTTGGCCGGAATTGTCTGGAATAGCTGGTTGGATTGTACTCTCGGCCGCTGAGGTCAACGGCCCCGTCTATGTGCCTGTGAGTGACATTTGTCTCCTTCTAAACTATATTTATTATCCGGAGAAGTGTGCGATGAGCATCTCCGCCCAGCGGCGATTCGCATCGTCGGTTCTACCTGCAATATGTGGTGTATGGACGACGTTTTGATGCCCGAGTAACGAATCATCAAGCGGGAGTGGTTCCTCGTCCCAGACATCGGCAGCCAATGCTATTTCGCCGGCCAGTACCCGTTCTCGAATCGCGTCCATATCGCAGACGCCGGCACGCGTAATAAGCACGACGAGACATCCAGTTGGAAGCGAATGGATCAGATCTGACGTGATCAGACCCCGTGTTGCGTCGGTGAGTGGGACCGTCGGCACAAACACTTCTGCATCAGCGACCAGTTCTTCGAGACTGTGGCACCGCGCTGAACCGGAGAGGTGAAAACACGGTTCGTCAGCGTATGGATCGTAAGCAGTAACCTCTGCCCCGAGGAAATCGGCGGCTGCTGCGTATCGGCTCCCGATATTCCCGATACCAGCTACTCGGACCCGCTTGCCTGCGAGCGTCCCGTTGACGAACTCTGGTGGGTCGGCGAACTGGTGTCCGTTAGCACCCGGTACCTCGTTGTCGAGTTCCTCTGGGTCCCACGGGGCGTGTGACTTGGTCATCGCAGCGTGTTTCTGTGGAATACGTCGGAGTCCGTCAATCGTCAGCGCGAGGCCGAATTCCGAGACAGACTCACTCCAGAACCCTTCGTCAGTGTGGTCGTGGACAGTAACACCACGTTCTTCAAGCACAGATGCGATTTCCTCGTCGATACCGTACATCGAGTCGGTCATAACGAACGCCTCTTTTAACGACGTGAACTGTTCGAGATCTTTGGGAGTCGCTTTGACTCCTAGTGCGATGAGCTTTGTCACCTCTTGGGGGTTTGAAACGGCCTCAGAGAGGGATGTGGTTCGCTCATCGGGGAGTCGCGTGAACGATACTGCTCCCGTTTGCTCCCAGTGCTCTCTGAGGTAGTTCGCAGCATGGGGCCATACGTCTTCAAATAGCGGATCGACGACTATTGTGCGTGTCATATGTTGTTGTGATGTAGGTCCTCGAAGAGGAACTGTAACGTCTCGAGTAACTGGTTTGGCATCCGTTCAGGATGTGATTCGTAGGGTGGGATCTCAGCAGTAATCCACCCGTTGTATCCCGTATCGGCGAGTGCGTTAGTGACACTCTTCCAGTTGATGTCCCCCTGCAGGGGATAGGTAGGTCGGTGAGCGTCTGTCTGCCAGTCTTTGACGTGAACTTTCGAGATATAATCTCCGAGTACGTTGATCCAGCGGTCAGGGAGGCCTGTGCGGAGCCCGTTTCCGATATCAAGGTAAATGCTGATCGCACCGAGATCTGACGCTTCGTCGACAAATTCGGCCATTTCGGTCGGTGAGTAACAGAAATTGTTCTGAACGTTCTCGATAGCGATGTCGACACTGTGTTCGTCACCGTACTGTTCGAGAGTTCGAACTGACCTAACGGCGTTTTCGTACGCCGTCTCGTACTCATCGCCGGGGGTCAGATACGCCGGGACAATAAGTATCTCTTCGGCTCCCAATTCCGCGGCGGCATCGATCATCGATTTGCCGATTTCGATACCTCGGATACGGCGTTCCTTGTCGGTGCTCGACAACGGGTACTCCCAGTGTAGCGTCGTCGATACTGCCGGGATCGAGAGCCCGTACTCCGCCGCTGTCTCTCGAACGAATGTGCGGCCAGATTCGTCAGTGAGCGGGCCGTCAAGCGTGTAGTTTGGCTCGGCTCCGTCGTAGCCTGCCGCTGCAAGTATCGCACACGTCTCGGCGAAGTCCTCAGATGGGAAGCCTGCCTGGTTCATCGCATACTTCATTCGACACCCTCCCCGACGGGGATGTGGCGGAGATTGTTGTCGTTCGTTCTGGTATCCCCCGTCCCAACGAGCAAATCGCGTGCAGCGAGGTGTCCGCCAGCATCGTTATTTATGATGGTATCCATCGCTGTCGGACAATTCTCATTCGACACTACCGTAGAATCTACAACTGCATCGGCGGCCTCCGACGCGCTGTCCAGACCATCCGTAGCTACTGCTGTGATGACGACGCCTGTGGGATGGGCTCCGCTAATCCCAGCATGTAGACATTCTTGCGCGAGCGTCCTCCGAGGTGACTCCCGTGACATCGACTGTCGCGCCTCAGTCATGGCGCATCACGGCACAAGAGCGCGGTGAGTACTTCAGCGTGGCTCCACGCGAGCGGCCGGGCAAACCCCACGACATCCTGGTTGGTAACGCTGTCTGCGATCCGCTGGTAGGCCGCTTGCATATGCTGTAGTTCCTCAACTACGAGGTCAAACGGGACATCACGGAGAACCGCTTGGTCGAATTCCTTGTCGAAGTCCTTTCGCGTGTGCCACTCGTTTTGCATAAACGATTCGAAGCGGGCGCGGGTAGTGAGGTGCTCGGGAATGTGTCCCGAATCGTCCGCGTACTGTTCGATCGTGGCGAGCGCTTCATCACCACGCTCTCGGTCGCCAGTGTCGTATCGGAACTGGGCGTGCCATGCGGTATACTGCATCCACGGACCATTGCCACCGTGTTGCTGCACCTCGTAGTCACGGTAGAACCCGAGGAACCGCTGGAGACCGCCGAGTCGCGGATCTTCCAGTGCCTCGCTCGCTCGTTTAGCGGCAGCGGCGGCCGTATCTCCGAACAGATCCTCTAGGTCGAAGTAGTACGGGGCAAGTAGTGTCACGTCCGGTCGATCATCGATATTCCCGTCTGGCGAATATCGCCTCGGGACCTGTGCAGGGCTCGTGAATGCCCGTTTCAGACCGCCTTCGAGGAGTTCGAGAAGGTCGTCGATGCGTGTCCGGACCTCATCGGCCTGGACTGGGGCTATTTCCAGGGCCTCACGGGACTGGCGCAGTGCCGCGACGAACGCAGAGTTGACCCAGAGAGTGTATCCTGATTCTATACGACCCTCATGGATGCTCGTTGTGCTCTCGATGAGATGCGCGTTGGGGTCGAAGAGTTCGCGACGTGTGACAGAGAGCGAGTCCGAGACGGCCTCACGAATTCGCTCGTAGAAACGCTCTTCGACATCGTCCAGCGTGTCTGTCTCGTCGAGGGCTGTGACGGCGTGGGACAGAACCCTGAGCCCGTGGGCCGTGTTGTCCTCTTGGATGTAGATTCCTTCGTCGGTGCCGTCAAGCGCGTATCGCTGTTGCCAGTGTCCGTCTTCGTCCTGGACAGCGAGAAGGAATCTGGCTGCGTCGACGATATTGCGCCGACACGCTGTCTCGCGATGGTTCGACCGGATCGCCGCCACCCACGCTCGCGTTATCGAGGCGATATCGCGCGGATAGGCGTACGGATACCGGTTGTCGGGGTCGCTTGCTAGCGGGACGACACCATCGGTCTCGGCCTCGTGGACGAGCTCGTCGAGCACCGATAGGTGAAACTCGGGGCTGTAAAACTCCGCGTCTGTCGTTCGGTTTCTCGTTTCGCCGTCAGCCTGAGAGGACTCGTTGGTTCCAGACATAATCAGTTTTGATCGGGAGATGCGTGCTGGTGGGGTGCTTCCATACTGGTCCCGCGGGTCTTAATTGACCGACCAGTGTCCGTGTCGAAGAGATACACATCGTCCGGGTCGATGTCGACTCGAATGTTGTCTCCTGTGTTTGGGTAGACTGTAGGGGGGACACGTGCGGTCATGTCCTGCCCGGCGACAGAGAGATGGATGAAATTGTCGTTACCCTGATACTCGGCGACCGAAACTGATGCGTTGAAGGTGCCGCTGTCCCCCTCCAATTCGAGGTCCTCGGGCCTGATACCGAAACGGACCGTGTCCCCATCTGAGAGGCCGAGGTCGGTGTCAGGGATGGTCGCCAGAGTGGTTTCATCGCGCATTAGTGTCGTAACGCCTGAGCGAAGATTGACCGTAACGTCGAAGGTGTTCATCGCTGGACTGCCTAGAAACGTGGCAACGAATTCGTTGACTGGGTGGTCATACGCTTCTTCGGGCTGTGCGACCTGCTGCAATTGCCCGTCGTTGAGGATGGCGATACGGTCGGCCATCGTCATCGCCTCCGTCTGATCGTGAGTGACGTAAACTGTTGTCACACCGAGATCTTCCTGAATACGCTGGAGTTCCGTGCGCATCTTCGCTCGGAGTTTCGCATCCAGATTACTCAGTGGCTCATCTAGCAAGAAGACTTCGGGGTCCCGAACAATCGCGCGTCCGAGCGCGACACGTTGTTTCTGGCCCCCGCTCATTTCGTCGGGTGTGTCCTCAAGCAACTCCTCGATGTCCAGTAGTTCGGCGATTTCCTCGACCTTCTGTTCGCGCTCTGACTGCGAAAGGTCCGTTGAATGTTTGAGGCCGTATCCCATGTTTTGTCTGGCAGTCATCTGGGAATATAGCGCATAGGACTGGAACACCATCGCAACGCCGCGTTCGGACGGAGCAAGCTGCTGGACCTCGTCGTCCCCGATCTCGATTGTCCCTTCCGTGACAGTCTCCAAGCCCGCGAGCATGCGGAGCGTCGTCGACTTTCCGCAGCCGGATGGACCGACGAAAACGACGAATTCGCCGTCACGAACGGTCATCTCGAGGTCGTCGACAGCGGTTTCGGTCCCTTGTGCATCGTCGTAGACTTTCGTGACACCATTTAGCGTGAGATCACTCATCTGTCTCACCTCCGTTCAACAGCGCCTTGCCATCTCTGTCAAAGGCGTGGACGGCGTCAGCGTTGAACACCACGTCTACGGTGTCGGCTGCTGCCATCTTCTCGCTGAGTGAACGTTGGCGCACGGTGAACGTCTCGTCGCCGCGGATGAGTTCCAGTTCATACGCGTTACCGAGTGGTTCCACGACGTCCAGCGTACATTCGAAGGGGGGTGTTAGTGCTGACGTATTTTCGGGTGCCGTATCGTGCAGATGGATGTGTTCCGGACGAATACCGAGCGTATCGGTATCATCCGGGATCGACTCTTCGACTCGAACCGGGGCAGCCGGAAACAGCGATAGATAATCGTCGTCAACGAGCGAGAAGAAATTCATCGCTGGCTCGCCGATAAATCCAGCGACGAACTCGTTGATCGGCTGGCGATAGATCTCTCTCGGTGATCCGACCTGTTGGATTTCACCGTCGTTCATAACCGCAATACGGTCGGCCAAGCTCATGGCTTCCTCCTGATCGTGGGTGACGTACACCGTCGTTGTCCCCAAGTCCTGTTGGAGTTCCCGCAGTTCAGCCCGCGTCTGGACCCGTAGCCTCGCATCGAGGTTACTCAGCGGTTCGTCCATGAGGAACGCACGAGGCTCCCGGATGATGGTACGTCCGAGAGCGACCCGTTGACGCTGCCCTCCCGAGAGTTGGCCAGGATCCTTCTCAAGCAGATCGGATATTTCGAGAATATCCGCGACATGTTCAATACGAGACTCTGCGTTACTCTCATCGACATCCATCTTCCCCAACGGGAAGGCGAGGTTTTCCCGGACCGTTTTATGGGGATAGAGTGCGTATGACTGAAACACCATAGATAGATCCCGTTCCTGTGGGAGTGTCCGCGTTACCGTCTCAGAGCCGATGTGGATCTCGCCTTCGGTCGGTGTTTCTAGACCAGCGATCATCCGAAGAGTAGTCGTCTTTCCACAGCCAGAGGGGCCCAACAAGACGAGGAACTCACCGTTATGGATCTCCAGTGTGAGATTGTTGACTGCTGTCACCGAGCCGAACTCCTTCCGGATGTTTTCCAGCTGAATCCGTTCACCTGCTCCGCTGAGCGTCACCCCGGCACTTGATGTGGTGGATTGATCGGTCGTCATCTTAACCCTCCACCGCCCCGAAGGTGAGGCCTTCGACCATGTACTTTTCCAGGTATACGAACATGACAATAATCGGGATACTCGTCATCAGTGATGCGGCCATAATCTGTCCCCAGACTTGGTGGAAGCCAGACGAGAGCGCATCGAGTCCGATCGGAAGCGTGTATACCGCCTGATTGCGGAGGAAGATACTGGCGAAGAGGTATTCGTTCCACGCAATCATGAATGTGTAGATGAATACGGCCACGATAGCCGGCGCCGATAGCGGGAGTGTCACGCGGAAGATGACCTCCAGTCGCGAGTAGCCGTCCATCATAGCTGCCTCTTCAATCTCTGCTGGGACGCTCCGGAAGTAGTTGCCGAGCATGTACAACGAGACTGGGAGCGTCTGGACGAGATACGTGATCACTAAGCTCTGCAATGAGTCGACCCAGCCCAGCCATACAACTACCTGGAATAGTGGCACAACCAACAGGATTCCAGAGAACATATACACCATCAGTACACCCCGAGAAAACAGCCCCCGGCCAGGGTACTCCAGACGCGCGAAACTGTATGCCCCGAAGGTAGCGACGACGACTGAGAGGCCGGCCGTAATAACAGAGATGATGAGACTGTTTTTAAAATACGTCACAAATGGGAACGTTTCTGGGCTGAACACGCTCCGGTAGTGATCAAGTGTGATCTCTTGTGGTACCAGCGTTGGGGGAAGCGAGTATATCGCTCCGTCTGGCATTACGCTCGTGACGACCATCCAGTAGAATGGGAACAGCGAGATGAACAGTGTCAACACGATACTGACATAAAACACAATCTGCTCCCAGAGGCTCGTTTCGATCCGATTCGAACCTAATACGGCGCTAAAGCCGTCGATGGTTGTCGATGCCGTTTCTGAACCAACTCGTAGTATCGTTCTTAACATGATGTCTCCTCCAAGTTTGTGTTCCAGATCATCGTTACCACTCCAACACAGTCCCCACGTACACCAGAACGAATCCCATCAACGCTACGAAGAGAATCATCGAGATTGAGGCTGCTTGCCCCATTTCGTAACTTGCGAACGCAGTCTGATAGGCGTATATCGGGAGTGTCCTGACGTTTCGTGTCAGCAGCCAGATGTCCGCGAACTTGTTGAAATTCCAGATCCAACGAAGCAGGAAAACAGTCGCCAAGACGTACTTCAGTTCCGGAAGCGTGATGTCCTTGAATTGGGCGAGTTTCCCGGCCCCATCGATCCGTGCCGCTTCGTACATGTCCTTGGGAATCGACTGAACTCGTGCAATGAGCATCAGGAAAGCGAACGGGAAATACCGCCAGGCGTCGAAGGCGATGACCATCCAGATAGCAGTCAGCTGGTTGTTCAGCAAATCAATCTGTTCAGAATAGAGATTGAGAACGTCGCTGAATAACCACGGGACGACGCCATACAGTGGGTCAAGGACCCACTGCCAGACATAAGCCACGGCAATGAGGGGTGCAACATACGGTAATAACATCAATCCACGAGCGAGTCGCCGGCCGCGGAACGTCCGGTTGAACAGTAGCGCGGCTGCCAGGCCACCGAGCGTCGCTAACGTATCACTGAAGAATGTGAACAGCACCGTCGTCCAAAGCGCACCCCAGAATGCTGAACTCGTGAGCAATGTTTCGTAGTGCTGAATTCCAACCCATACTGGCGATTGGTCTGGTGATAGTGGGACTTCAGTGAAGCTTAGGTAGACGTTATAGACGACTGGATAGAGTATTACGGCCGCCACCAGTAGTATCGCTGGGCCGATGAGCGCGTATCCTAGTAGGGCCTCCTTTTGTTGGAGGGTGAGTTTTTCGCGGTTCAACAGGGGTTGCAATGTATTTCGAACAGACATATTCTGTGGAGCGTGAGGTTACTCCGAAATTGTGCTGCGCATCTCCTCTGCCTGTTCGCTGGCGACAGTCTCGGGGTCCTCGCCGCTTGTAACACGCGAGATCGCTTCGGAAATTAGTAACTGGTTCGTGATCTGCCCGAGTTCCGGGAAGGCTTGCCCCTCAGCGTACCCAAAGCGTTCGATGTTGGCGAACCCTGATGAGATGTCCGCAAGCGTGTCGCCCCAGTCACTCAGCGTTTCGTTTTCTTGATAGGCATCACTCTCGGCGGTTGGTTCCAGAACGGGGTTCATCCCACCGGGTGCCATGTGGAGCCATTTGACGTAGTTCTCACCGGTCAGTAGGTACTCCGCGAATGATTCCCCCGCTTTCTGTTGATCTTCACTGGCTGATGAAAGGAGACTAAGAGTGACGATTTGTCCGAACGAACTCTGTCGCTCGTTTTCGACATAGGAAGCGAACCCTGTGTCTTCGACCATCTCTTGACCAGCATCCGTGACATCGCCCATCAGATACGTCGAGTATCCAATTAGATGACACTGGCCGTTGAGGAATGTATTGTTCGCGGTCTTCCACGTGTCCTTTCCTGGTGGCGTGAATTCGGCCAACTGTGCGTAGAAGTCAAGAGCTTCTACCATTTCTGGACTGTCGAAAACGATTTCACCTGAATTATTGAAAATTCGGGCGTTGTTCGATCTGGCGATCGGTGTGAAGCATTGCCGAGCGAACGGCGTCTTATCCGTACCGACGACAATTCCGTATTCGTTGTTATCCGGGTCATGCAGTGTTTCAGCGGCGGTCCGTAGCGATTCCCATGTCGTCGGTGTTTCGAGATCGTTCTCTTCGAAAACGCTCTTGGAGTACCAGAACCCCTGAACCCACCCATGGAATGGGACGGCGAAGTGCCCGCCGTCCGGGGCACGTGTCATAGAGAGCGCGCCATCGTGGAACTTGTCCTCACCGACCGCTTCTATCACGTTTCCAGCCGCTTCCTTCGATAAGAGTCCGCCCGACCCGAGTTGCTGCATCGGATCAAGCCCCCACTCACCGATGGCAGGGAGTGTACCCGACGCTCGTGCTGAGGAAATCTGCGATGGAAGATCTCCTTCCTCTACCGCATTCATTTTTATCGCTGAGTCCTTAGTCGACTCGAAGGCGGAGACCAGTTCCTCGATTACCTGGATTCTGTTGTTCTCAACTTGCGTCGTCCAGAACGTGAACTGTGCTTGTCCACCGTTGCTCCCGTCGGTACCGTCACTGCCACTGGCGCTACTGGTTTCTTCACCGCCGGATCCCCCGTCACCGGAGCAACCCGCGAGCAGCAAAGCCGAACTGCCGCCGATTGTTCGAAGAAGCGTGCGCCTGTCGACCGTGGGTGTGCTATCGTCAACCATTGTCCTGCTGCCTCGGATAGAATTGCAAAGTAAAGATATATAAAGATTGTGTATGTTGTTGTTGTACGAGTGAATATGATTGAGCACAATTCCTCATTCCCACAGTGTTGCCCCCAAAGCCACAAGACCGGTTCGGACGAAGGGTGGGGTGAATAATACAGATGGAGTTGGACGAACTACGTGAGGGGTTAACTGAGGCCGGACTCACCAAATACGAGATCAGCGCTTACGTTCATCTCCTAGATATGGGAAGCGCCCCCGCGACGGAACTCGCTGAAAAGGCCGATATTCCACGATCGCGGATCTACGACATACTTCGTGACTTAGAGGACCAAAGCTACGTCGAGACCTACGAGCAAGATTCGTTACACGCCCGGGCAAGGGAGCCGTCCGAAGTCTTCGAGCGACTTCAATCGAAAGCTGCGACACTTGAAGCGACTGCTGAGGAGATTCAGAGCCGCTGGGAGCAGGCTGGTGTTAGCGGGCATCGTGTGAGCTATGTAAAGCGTGTTGAAACGGTGTACGAGCGTGCCAAAGCAGCCATTGAGAATGCTGAGAATCAAGTCGAACTCTCTGTAACACCGGACCAGTTTGAGAAACTCCGACCGGCGCTCAGGGATGCTTATCAAGACGACGTTTTCGTGATGATCTCGTTCAATACCTCGCCTGAGCGGCCCACCGATCTTCCAGAAGACAGCACACTGTCCGGGATTATTTCTGAAGCTCGGCACCGGCATCTTCCAGCACCATTCGTTCTCATTGCGGATCGCGATGTGACGTGTTTCGCGCCACACACCGATCCTATCGACCAGTATGGAATCATCTTCGAGGATCAAGAGATGACGTACGTTCTCCGGTGGTACTTCAAAGCCGCACTGTGGGAGTCGTGGCCGACAGTGTTCTCTGCACGATCAACGACGCTCCCGGTCACGTACGTCGATATTCGGGAATGTATCCGAGATATCGTCACGATACTCTCTGATAACGGGCACATCAAGGTCACGGTAAAGGGGCAGACGACAGACAAGCGTCAACCAATCGAACTCAGTGGAACCATCACCGACGTTGTTTACGCAAACGGTCCGACAGATGAGGATGTCGTCCCCTCTCTCTCGAACCTAGCCGGTCGAGCGGCGATTATCGTCGAAACCGACGACGGTGAGGAGCATCGCATTGGTGGTTGGGGTGCAATTCTTGAACACATTGAGGCCCGTCGAATCATCATCGAATCCGTCGAGTATGAGGAGGAAAATTAATGCTCCCAGACAATTGTGCGTTGACCGTCAGTGACGGTCGCATAATTATCGTTGATCGTCTGGGAGATGTCGCAGCCGACGACGGATACTGTGGAATATACGACACTGATCATAGGGTTTTCTCCGGAGTGAGCGTCTCGCTTGACGCAGACGGGACTGTCGATTGGGACGTACTCGGTCGCACAGTTGAGTGCGGCAAAGTAACGACGACAGTCGCGAGTACGACCGTTGGCCCTGGACGCGGAGACCAGCGCGCTTGGACGCTCACGAAACAGTTTGCGGCGACTACTAATGGTGTCGCCGTCGATTTCGCGCTACGGAACAATACCTCGACACGGCAGTCTGGGGATCTTGTTGTCGAATTGCTCCCTGGGTTCGATCATATTTTTGAGGTCCCCTCGTTCTTTTCACCACGGGATAGTCCCACGCGTGATAGCAGTGTCGATGATATACCAGAAGGACTCGTCTGCACCTCAACTGGAGTTGACGGCAGACAGCATCGGGCAGCTGCCGTCGGAAGTAACGAGCCAACGGTTGCAGCCGAATCGAACCAAGGAACCATCACGTGGTCACTGACCCTTGAACCAGCTGAAGAGATACAGCGTACAATCCGACTCAACCTATCCAAGACAACCGAGATGCCGCCGATTGATCACAACGTGACATCTACAGAATACAGCACGCTCACTAGTGCTGCACGCCGAACGCTTGAGGCACTCACCGTCTCGCCAGGTGTTCCAGCTGCGGGCGCACCGCGGTTCGTCGCGCCTTTCGGACGGGACTCCCTCATTGTGAGCTATCAGCTCCTCCCCTACGATGTAACTCTTGCCAAGCGAACACTCGCATATTTAGCCTCGGAACAGGGGACAACTACCGACACAAACACACTCGAAGCCCCCGGAAAGATTCTCCACGAACACCGGCGTGGGGATTTCGTCGGTTCCGGTCATTCACTCCGTAGACCGTACTACGGAACAGTCGATGCGACCCCACTGTTTGTCTCACTCTTTGCTGACACCTACGGAGTGTCCGGAGATGAAGACTTTCGTGACGACCTGTATGACGCCGCTGACGCAGCTGTCGACTGGATACTGAATTCACTTGGATCCGACTCCTTATTGGGGTATGAACCACACGACCACCCCTACGGCCTCTCACACCTCGGTTGGAAAGACAGTTCAGATGCGATAGTCCACCCAGAGGGGACGCCCGCAACCGGCAGTATTCGCCTTTCAGAAGTCCAAGGCTACGTCTACCGTGCGTTGACGCGATTCGCTCCAATTGCCCGTGAAGTCGGCGACACCTCTCGGGCCGAAACATGTCTCACAACTGCGGACGCGATCTCCGATACTTTCGAATCGGCATTCTGGCTACCTGACGAGGGTTGCTATGCGCTCGCTATCGACGACAACGGGGCAGTCCCTAGCGTCGCTTCTAACCAGACGCACGCTTTGTGGGGTGGTCTGGGCACTACTGACCGTGTTAAGAGGGCTGTCGCTCGGCTCACTGAATCAGACATTCTGAGCGAAAACGGTCTCAGAACTTTCGCGTCGTCTCACCCTGCATATGACCCGCTGTCATACCATCGAGGGAGTATCTGGCCCCACGATAACAGTATCGCCGCTATGGCGTTCGCGGAACGAGGCTTCGAGGAAGTGGCACAAACGGTCGCCCGACGTGGGCTTAATCTACTCACTCAGCAATACGAAACAGCACGCCCCGACCGATTCGGATTCCCTGAACTTGTTCCGGGTATTACTGTGCAAGGAGGTACTACCGGTACGCTTCGTCATCCAGATGCTTGTGAACCTGCCGCGTGGAGTGCTGGGGCCGTCTTCGGATTCATGCAAGCTCGCTCGGGAACCTGCTAATCACTTTCCATAGACTGGTCTGTTGCAGGATTACAGGATTATTCTATGCACTTATTCCACAGCACTTGATGCGTGATCGGTAGTTGATCTCACTCCCTCTATGTGAGTTGGCGTTAGCTGGGTTGACGTTGCAGCCGACGCCGTCGCAGGCAGAGTATCAGCACGTGGCGGCAACGGTGTCGCGAAAAATGCTAACCAACAATAGCTGATCAATACCTCTACTGTTGGTTAGCTGACTGAGGGTGTCATAGAACGAGTAGCACACCAAGAAGCAGGGTGAACGCTGAGGTGGTATGAGCCCAGCGACCCTGCAAGATCATCCTTCGGTAGACTCGTTCTTCAATGTCGCGGAGACAGAGACGCTAGCGTTGTTTGAGCACCTCTCTTTCGACTTTCTTGAGGAATTCGACGTGTTCGCCCCGGCGGAGACGGGGCGAACACGAGAGCATGAGCCACCAGAGATGATGCGTGGCTTCCTCCACTGCTACTACAAGGACATCTACGGGATTCGGCCCGTTGAACGAGAGCTTCGAAACACGGTCGTTTGGCTGAGCTGTGGCTTCGATCGACCGCCGTCCAGAGACGCGGTCGATCGCTTCCTCACCGACCTCGAACACGTCGTTAACGAGGTGTTTGATCACCTCGTCGAGCAGGCCGCCCGGCGCGGCCTGCTCGACTTGACCTACTGTATCGATTCAACCGACGTGAGGGCGATGCCCGCCGATCAAGACGCGTCGAAGTGCTACGATCCAACCGACGACGAGTACTACTACGGCTACGGTTGCACGATCGTCTCGACCGGGCAAAAGATCCCGATTGCAGCCGAGTTCACCGAGAGTAAGCAAGCGCCAGAGGAGACGGCGATGCGCGTCACGCGTGACGCGCTCGCCGTCGCCACGCCGATCTGGATGGTCGGTGATAGCGCCTACGACACGCTCGACTGGCACGACCACCTGCTGGCCGCAGGGGTCGTGCCAGTCGCCCCGTACAACGCGCGAAACACTGACGACCCGAAAGACATCGAGTACAGGGTCGAAGATCGCATCGAACAACACAGCGAGGATGTTCAGCTGAAGCAGTCCACGTTGGATGAGACGTACAACCGCCGTACTGGAGTCGAACGAACCAACGAATCAGTGAAGGACTGCGGCCTCGGGCGAACGCACGCCCGAGGCCGCGCCCACGCACGACCGCAGGTGTTTCTTGCGCTGTGCCTTCGCCTCGTTGTCGCTATCACCAACTACGAACGCGGAGACAATCCGGGAAGCACGATCATCACGGTGTGAGAAGAGTTCTATGACACCCTCTAGCTGACTATCAATTGATTTCTGACCGTCGTTTGTTCCTTACAATCTCACCAGAAATGCCCGCCCGGTGTGTCTGTGGATGTATCGCTGTAGATTCTACCAGATTGTGTTGCTGTTCATACCGGCTTGCTGAATATAAAGCGCGAGTCAGTCATTGCCATCAGCACCGTTTCACGATCAACCCATACTCGTCTCGGTGGCGGGTACGCGAATCCCCACAACATTTGAACGTCGCGGGAGACGACACGCTCGATGCCCTCCATCATCGATGAAACCGTGTTCGGCGCCCCCTCCAGAGGTCTTGCAGTGGTGTACCTCTGTGGCGCACTTTTGCTGGCCGGGCAGCAAGGGTACTACGTCATTGTAGAAGGGGCGACACCGTTCTATGCTGGACTGTTTCTGAGCGCTGGGATGGCTCTCTCCGGCATTGCCGAGTCTCTGCCGAAACCTCGACGACGGGCAGCTGGCGTCTTGCGGCTCACGGCACTCGTTGTGCTGGTGAGCATGCTCGGAATTTTACTCGTCACACCCGAGCTCCTCATCAACTAAGAGCGGTGATCGATTCGAACTCACTGCTGCCAACCGGGTGTGTTCTTGAGGCGGAATCGCCACGGCTACCGATAGCTGCTGGGTATGTCATTAATTCGCTGCTGCATACAGAGCACGACGCTTGTATGGTGTCTGTTAGATTGGGATACCACTGTACAAACCAATCCGAAACAGATTGCGAGATGCACTATCTGCCCGGTGCTGACGTTGGGGAGTCGGCTTAAGCCGCGGTTTAATTTAATACCCAGAAGCGATAGTTGATATAGGCGGCGAACGAGACCCATAGGAGATACGGGACGAGGAGGAGTGCTGCCCGTCGATCAACGCGGTCGAAGGCCCACATTGTCGTAACAATGAGCAGCCAGAGGACTACGATCACGGCCAGCCCCCATCCAAGCTCTTGTAGTCCGAAAAAGACTGCTGACCATCCCAAATTGAAGACGAAGTGTACCACGAATATGCCAAGAGCAATCCAGCCCTCGCGGGGCGAAGACTCGATTTGTCGCCAGACGAGCCATAGTGCGACTCCGATGAGTGCGAACAGGGTGGTCCAGACAGGGCCGAATACCCAGTTCGGTGGAGCAATCATCGGCTGCTGAAGGGTACCGTACCACGTGTTGAGACTTTGTATCGTGAAGATTGATCCGGAAGCGCCAACGATCTCGACGGTCAGGATCGCAATTGCGAGGGCGATAATGGGACGGTCAGTTGGAAATTGGCGGAATCGAGCCACGAGCGAGGCCATGTGAACAGATTGACTCTATTGACCCAAAGTGTTGTACGTTGAATCCGGATTCCGGTCAACCATCTCTAAGAGAAACGGCCTTGTTGAAGCTCTTAATCGGTGATAGATTTCAGCAGTCCTGCTGAATACACAGCACGTCTCTCGCAGACTACTTAGCTGGCAAATTTTTGAACGGTATAGTGTAGGGTTGACCAATAAGTTCGGTAGAAAATCCACCTCAGTAACTACTGGTGAGTCGCTGGAGCCCATCGCACCGACGGCTCTATTATTCGTCAAAGCAGTTCTCAGCGGGTCCAAACTGCGAAATAGATTGACTGTCGAAAAACCGAACCGAGTCGGTAATCAGTCTTCGTTGCGGACGATCTCGTACTCGAAGTTCATTGTGTTCTCGGGCATGATGCGTACCGACCAGGTGCCGGCTCCAGGGTCCTCAAGACGGTACCTGACCGTCTGGCTCTCACCACGCGCCGCGTAAGTGTCGTTAGACCGACTCGACTGACGCTCATCTCCGAGGCTGACATGTCCGTTGTCAGTCACCTGAACCCGCTCGGCCTCAACCTCTGTTCCGTCGGGTGCGACAAAGGTCACGTTGAAGTCGGCGTCTGTCCTTTCGTCACTGGCCCGTGGATGCTGGTCGGCGGTGAGCTCAAGTGTTGTGTCAGTCGTTGCCTGGCTCACGTCGAAGGAGGTTTCGAACGCTTCATCGGGCTGAGACCAGACTTGGAAGCGTAGACGGACCTCCTGCCAGTGAGAGCGCTGTTCGTTTCGGGTCGGATCATTGATTCCGAGATCGAGTTCGGCATTGTAGTTGCCACGCTCGGCATCAGCCGGTGGTGACACCGTTATTTCAATTGTTTCGGTTTCTCCGGCGCCGACCTCGCTGGGTGCGTCGATAGTCATCCAAGACCGGTCGAGACGCTCTTGATTACCCACTGCACCGTGGCGGCGTCGATCGTCGGTGTTCAGTTGCGGGTTGAGTGGTACTGCTTGTTCGCCCGTGTTTTCGACGGTGATCTCGGTACTGAATGAGTCACCAGCCTTCACCTGTGAAAACATATAGCGGTCGGCATCGACTCGGACTGTCGGTTCCTGCCAGACCTCCACGCCCAGTGAGACGCCATGAACCGGCCGAGCAGGCCCTGGCCGTCCCGGCGTCTGTACGCGCTCGTCAGTGAGGGCAATCTCTCCACCGTACCGCCGGATCTCGGCGTCATCTGGGACCGAAACAGTCACATTGAACTCGCGAGTTTCCCCAGCAGCGAGCGTGGTGTTTCCGGGCTCGATGGTGAGCCAACTTTCCTCGATGGGGGGCTGGCCCCGGGGAGGCACGACGACCTGCGGTGACAGATCGACAACGTCGTCTTCACCGTTCTCGACGGTAATTGTTATTGTGTCGCTCTCACCGGGTTTCAGTTCGAGGTGTTTGTGTCGGTCTTCGATGTATAGGCGTGTGTAATTCGTGGCCTGTTCCTGTTGGCTAGCATCGGTTTGGACGTTCGAACTGTCTGTTTCAGTCGCTTGACTATCCACCTGTGCTATTGTTACGCCGCCGGTTGCGGCGACCATTCCAACGGCAAGTAACAGCGATAGTACTGTTCGTGTGTACATGTGTGTCGCCAGCTACCGTTCCGAAACATTGGAGGGCTGTGTTAACTGGCAGGTAACAGTTGATTGTGCCGTATAGTATGTCTGGTGGACGCTCAAACTGGGTTTTGTGTGTCGGGTCGCACCATGCACCGGTATCGACGGCGGTTCGATTGTGGAGTGATTCATATCTCATTGAGCACCTTCGACTGAGGAGATGTCGACCAGCATAGTTCCGAGTTCCTTTTTATGCGTGATCGACAACTCGAGACACCTGATTCAGCACAGTGGCCGTCGTTGCTTTCAGGCACTTGTCGCTGCATGAGCTGCTCGGTCATGGTGCGAATGGATTGCTGGAGGGTCTGTGAGTGGATGGTGAGCAGTAAAACCATTTATGTGATTGCCTGCTAGGCACTTCTATGGCCGATATTCTCCGGGTCGGGATTGGGCTTGCAGTCGCAGCGATGGGGGCGTTAGCCGTTGTGAATCATCCTCTTGTAGACAAATTCAAGCGCGTCCAGAAGTCGATGGGGACCAAACAAAGTGCGGCCGACATCGAGATGAGTGAGGATTCGATAATGCTCGGCCGAGCCGCCGGTTTGTTCATTATATTGTACGGTGGTGGAATCGCACTCGGCGTACTGTAACTCGCGAGTTTGCCTACTCGGACACTCTCTATGCAGCACTGGTGGTCTGACAGAAGAGAGATCGGTCGGTTATAGAATTTCAAGGCGAATACACCCGCCTTCCCGTGAGGAGGGAGTGTTCCGACGACTGTCGGAACCAAGCGACGAACAGGCGGGTGATGAAGCCGACACTGTAACAACCACTCCACTTGCTACACCACTGCTGGATATTCCACAGTATTTAAACAGTGGCAACTCATAACAATCTGTGGCGGATGCCGACAACACGCCGTACCTACGTCTGCCGCATCCAGAACCACTCGCAAGTGGCAGGTGCGCTGGACAGACACGGCTGGTCGGCATCCAAACTCTGGAACATCGCCAACTACTACGCCCGCCAGCAGTGGGACGAAACCGGCGGAATCCCCGATGAAGGCGAACTCAAACACGAACTGAAAACCCACCCGAAATACACGGGACTGCACAGCCAGTCCAGCCAGAAAGTTCTCGAAGAGCTTTCTGAAGCGTTCAGTTCGTGGTTCGGCTCCGACGACGACCGGGACAACCCACCGGGCTACCGCAAACGCAACTACTACGATAGCGACGGCAACAGGGTCCACGAAGAACACCCGCGTTCGACGGTGACGTGGAAGAAGAAAGGCATCCGCCACGACACGAAACACGGCAGAATCCGCCTCAGCAAAGGCAAAAACCACAAAGACGGACGAGATTTCATCCTCTGCGAATACCAAGCACCACCAGCGGTTGAACTGGCGAATATTCAGCAGGTACGTGCCGTCTACAACAGCGCCAAGAGTCGATGGGAGTTGCACGTCGTCTGCGACAAAGAAATCAACGCAGAGTCACCCGGCAAGAAGATAGCAGGTGTTGATCTCGGCATCTGCAATCCTGCCGCAGTCGCGTTCCCTGACGACGCCGTGCTGTATCCGGGCAACACGTTACGCGAAGATAAGCACTACTTCCAGCGCGCAGAGTACCAGACAGAAGGGCCACATGGCCCCAGTCAAAAAGCACAGTGGGCGCGTGAAAAACTGTCACGGCGGAAAGACCACTTCCTCCACGCCCTGTCGAAAGACATTGTAGAGCGGTGTGTAAACCATAACGTGGGAACACTGGTCGTGGGCGACCCCAGTGGTGTAGAGGAAGATGACTGGGGCAGGCACGGAAACAAACGCCTCGACAACTGGGCGTACAAGCGGCTGATGAACCTCATCGACTACAAAGCCCGTGAGCGTGGCATTGAGGTGGAAATGCCCGACGAGCGTGGTACGTCCTCGACGTGTAGCGTGTGCGGGCACGAGGATGATGACAGCCGTGTTGAACGTGGACTGTGGAAATGCGGCCGCTGTGGCGTTGTCGCACATGGCGACGTGAACGGAGCGGATAACATCAGACAGAAAACGATACCCGTGACTCCCCCGTTAGGGGATAGCGGTAACGGCTGTTTGGCCCAGCCACGCGTCATTCAGTTCAGCCGGACTAGCGGATTCCAACCGCGAGCAACCGCCGAGTGACGTGCAAACCCTAATATCCCAACGCTCGGGATTCCCCCGCGTTCACGCGGGGGAGGAGGTCAATTAAGACAAATAGATAGTAGAAAACTCACTAGACACCCCTCTATCGATGTGTTCTATCGATGTGTTCTATCGCTGTCTCCAAATTAGACCACCCCTCTATCGATGTGTTACAGTAACCAGTGATTACCACCGGATTTTGATGATTTAGAGTCGCCCGATTCGCTGCTCACGGATGGTCCGATTTGCGAACTGCTCCTCGATATCGTCACCGGGCTTCGAACCCCTACGAAAGTTTCCGACATCGCCGATCTCGCTGACTGCGATACTGAGACTGCACGTGAGTACTTGGAGTGGTTCGACGGGATGGGATTGGTTCTCCGTCACGACGGCCGGTCCGGTACGAGCGCAACGACGCATACTTCCAGTGGCGATGTATCGACCGCATCCGGGAGAACTACTCCGACCAAGAGATTGTTGAGGCCCTTTCAGATGCCATCAAACAGCTTGAGGAATACAGAAAACAGTTCGACGCAGACGATCACGATGCCGTCTCTCGCGTCGAAGCCAGTCAAGACATGGCAACTGAAGACGCGTGGGAAGCACTCTCCGAGTGGAAAACAATCGAACGTGGAGCTGCCCTCCTCGATTCGGCGCAGCGTGACCACCCAGCTTCCGGTAACACTCCCGGTCACATCGATGCCTGACAACTAGGACGGGCCATCCAGTACCGGGCCGGTCGATGCTATTTCTACCCGAAAATAAATTATTGCATATACGAATCGGTCTGATTTCAGATATCCACGGAAATCTGCCAGCACTTGATGCCGTACTCCAAGACATGCCGGCCGTCAGACATATATTTGTTCAGGTATCATCTAATCGATACGTCCGCTGATTCATTCCTCTATTTTCTGGGATATCTGGTAGGGGTTTGCTTGCGATAATTGCTCGGCAGAGATTCACACCATTTGAGCGTCTGACAAACAATCATGATGCATGCCCCCACTAGCCAATTCAGGAACAGAGTATGACCATGCCAACGCTAACCACCAGTGCAACCGCTCGTCGTAAACAAAAACCAGATTTGGCCACAATTGAGGTGGCTGCGGTCGGCGAAGGTGAGACAGCAGCGGTTGCCCGCGCAACGGCTAGTGATCGCGGGAAGACAATCCGGGAGTCGGTTACGGCCGTCTCAACTGACCAGATACAGACTGTCGACATCCAAGTTGAGGAAGTCGATGATGTATTCGGACCAGACACAGATGCAGACTACCACGCCAGAGAGGAGTTGACTATCGAGTGTCTGCCGGAAAGTGCTGAAGATGTTGTTCTTGACGTGACGGAGGTCTCTGGCACAGTCCAGTCAGTGCAATTCGGTCTCCATCCAGACCGCCACCAGAATCTCCAAACAGAGGCTCTCTCGACTGCGATGGATCGAGCGAGGGAGAAAGCCGAGCAGCTCGCTGCCTGCGAAGCGATGACTATCGCAGGCGTGCAGTCGATTTCGACAACGGAGATGCCGACAGGCATGGAGGGAATCGTCGACGAAGTATTACATGACGTTCCCGAAACTGGCCTCTCACCGACACCTGTTACAGTCTCAGAGAGTGTCGAAGTAGTGTATGAATTGGCAGAGAACTGAACAATTGGCAAAGAGTGGCTCCTTCTCGAAAACGGAGGATGCGATTCAATCTGTCGGGTAAATAAAGTAGCTGGCTCTCAATTATAAGATATAGTTGTTCGATTAGGGCCATGAAACACACAGGCCAACCACCTCTCCCCGATTGGATCCAAAGTGCCTACCAGACACTCGAGAAGGCGTACACCTCAGGCACTGCGGAACTCTCGAAGACTGAAGCACATGAGTTCCTTCTGGCTGAATCCGAGCATATTGAGGCGCACGCTGATGCAGTATTTGCGGTTGACCGGCTTCTTGACCGCGGCTGGCTCTACGAGGTCAATGGCCAACTCCGTAAAACTGAGTAACACAATCCCCATCGGTCACAATTTCACCCTGCTGGAGGTCTCCAAGCCGAAGCTCTTGACTTGGGACTTCGATCACGTAGGTGTCGTTCCGCTCTTCGACAGTGGCAGCAAATAGACACCGTAGCTGGGCAGGAATATCCATGAGTATTCTGTACGAGACACCCGGGTAGAAGGACTTGATTCTGCCTGACTCACTCCGGTGCAACAACGTCCTCACACGACGGACACTCAGCCCAGACACCCTCTGTGCCGTCATCCTTCTCGTATTCAACCAGAATCCACGCTGTTGTGATCTGTTCATCACAAGCCGGACAGCGACCAAGGCGTTGCGTGTCGTTTGGCATGGAAAGGGGATGGAAGGAGCGTGTGACAGTGTTCCTTCCAATAGCAACTCCAATTGCCTCGAGAATAAGTGTTTGCCGGGTTTTCAGGGTGACCACAGCAGCATTCCAGTACAGAGAGTCTATCGACAGTATTACTTCGAGGCCACCGATAATTTGAGAAACTATGGGTGTTCCCACGGTCCTCTCTCGACTACTCTCCGGTGACGAGTCGGACGTAGTCATAGAGTGCCGCCAGTGTGGGACGAATCTCACGCCAGACACAGACGAGTGTCCTAAATGCGAATCGGACGAGATAGGGCACTACAGGATCTCAGAGTAGCGCATTCCCTGCGCTACTCGTGAGGCAGATCGCACACATAGGTCCAAAATCCATGGCCGATTGGTGATATCCGTTGGAAATAAATTACTTCTCGACGCACATAATATCATGAATGGGATTGGACTCCGGCAGTTTTCGATACTGTTTCTCGGGCTTGTCATGGCTGCTGTGGGCATCGTTGGTCTCACCGGAGGTGGTTTCACCGGCGATATTCTCACCCGCACGGCCCTTATGGGAGCCATCCTCGTTGCAGTCGCCACTCTCTCGTTTCATATCGGGCAAACGTATGGCCACTCCGAATGAATCGTTTAGTAGAGATGCTCTAATAGCCAAATTTGTCGACGTTCGTAGCTATTATTGGATGCTACCTACAGTTTGACATGACTGAGAACGTCCACGAACTTGCTGACTATGGGTTGATCGATCTCAAGGACGAGGGACGAGCGAAACGGCCTACCGTCTGGTACGACGAATTCGAGTTCTTTGGTGATGACCACTGCACGGCCTTGTTACCGGCAATGATGCGCCAATTGCGCCGTAACCTCCGCTCTTGCACTTGAGCATCTTATTTTCAGTAGTGCGGTTTGACATCCTCCCGCGCCTGAAGACGCGGGAATCCCACGGCACCGCTACCGCTGAATTGGGATATTAGGGTTTACGACAGTGCCTGTTCTTGAGGCTTGAACGAGCCAGTTTCCTTGTCAAACAGGAATGTCGATGGCTGTGCCAACCAGCCGTTACTCCTATCACCGCCATCCGTGGCGAGACTCGGAGTTACTTGTTGTCGGATATTCTCAGCACCATTCACATCAGCATTCGCAACCAAATCGCACTCATCACACACGTACAAGCCACGCTCAACACGATTCGCGTCACGCTCACACCCACACGAAGAACACGACTTTGACGTGTTCTCTTCAGACACACGCTCGACAGAGATACCAGCTTCTTCAGCCTTGTATTCGAGCATATCTGTGAATCGGTCAAACGCCCAAGAGTGCAAGTCAAGGTTTCCATGCTTCCCCCAGTTCTTCGATTCACCGTCTTCTTCCTCTCGAACGCCACTGAGGTCACCAATTGCAATCACGCCAACCTCTTTTTCAACGCATCTCTCCACAATGTGCTTTGAGAGCGTGTGGAAGTAGTGCGTACGACGATTGGATCTCTTGGCGTTCAGCCGTGTTGTTTCCTCAGAGGATGACTCATCACACCGAGCAATATGCTTGCTGTAATAGTAGTCGTCCTGTTTGAGGGAGTTCAACGGGTATAGCTCAGACTCTTGGTCTTCAAAGGCGAGAGCGGCGAAGTTGCAGATTCCAAGGTCGATACCAGCAGTTTTCTCTGAACTATTCTCTGAAGCATCGATTTCGATGTTGCAGACGATGTGGAGTTCCCATTCGTCTCGTTGCTTATTCCAGACAGCACGAACCTGCTGGACGCTCTCAATCGCAGAAAGGTCAACATCAGGTCGCGTTTGGATGTCACAGAGAACGAAGTCCGACCAGTACTCTTTCAGGTTTTCACCCTTGGAGAGTCGAACTCGCCCGTTTTTGGTATCGAGTTTAAATCCAGCGCCTTTGAACGTGAGCGTAGAGCGTGGATGCTCGTCGTTGTGTTTGCGGTATGCTGGTGGATTCGCTTTCGAGTCCCCGTTCTGGCGTTTCATGTACCATCCAACGAACGCCTCAGAGAGTTCTTCAAGAACTCGCTGACTTGACTGCGAGTGCAGGTCACTGTAGCGTTCGTGTGTTTTGAGGTACGATTTGAGTTCGCCATCATTGGGAATGTGGCCAGTTTCGTCCCAGATGCGGTCGCTTGTCCAGCGGGCGACATTCCAGAGTTTACTGGCGGCGAATGCAAGCGAGTCAAGGTCGTCTTGCACTTGCTGATGGTTCTGTATGGAACCAGTGAAAGTGCGTTTGACAACCTGTTTCGCCATACATAACCTATGATACGCAGCTTATGTAATAGTACCGACTTCTAATGGCGTGGAATATCCAGCGCTGCTGAACGACGGTTAGTAACTTAGCAATTGACGGCGCGTATCCACGGCGTAAACGCCGTGGTATTGCGCCTGTTCAGCATATAAAAAGGCACTTCTCCTGATGGGCTATATTGCTGCGTCAGCACTAGGTTTATACCGCTTGACAGACTTCTTTCTAATATGAGCCTCGAAGAGACGGTTGACTACCTCGCTGAGGAACTCGACCTTGAGCGAAGTGAACACGTTCGCGAGGTCGGACAGTCGGTCGCCGAGCTTCGCGACTGATCAGAACATTTCTCTGAAGTCCCGTTCGACGAGTCCGTTCTCCAGATACGTGATGAACTCTTGTTTCGTTGGTCCTTGACGGTCGAGCAGGTCGTCTCGTTCTGCTCGTTCAAGAACTGCCTGCGCGAAGTCAGTACAGTGGGATTCATGCTGCTCAGCGTACATCGAAAGGGCGTCCCGCCAGTGCATATCCAGCTCGAACTCGGCTACTCGGATTTGGATCCCGTCTTTCCGTTCGACGAGGTCGACGTCCAGGTCTTCGAGTTGCTTGAAACGGAGGTTGTTCCGGCGAACCGTGATGAGTCGCTTGGAATCGACGATATAGGGATTGACCCACTCTCGCCAGGTATCGTCGTTGACGTGTGTTCGTGGCATCTCAAAATCCGGCTCCACGCTCTCAATACAGAACTGAAGCATCGCGATACCAGTTCGATGATTCGCATTCGGGAGGGAATGTCGGAGAATCAAATTCGACATCACTTCTCCAGCGACGTTCGGAAGTGGGGCTCCCCAGCATACGTGATCAAGCGCTTGCTGGATCTTTTGTGGTTCGAACTCCTTGTAGAGCCGAAACTCATCCTCATCTCGAACATCGACAGCAGCTTCGAGCAATTCCACTAATCGGAATGCAACAACTTGCCCAGCACGGGGGAGGTCACGAATACGGTCGCTCAGCCATTCCTGATCGAAGTCGATGTCTTGGGCTGATTCTATCTCTGAATCGCCTTCGTAGAGCACATAGACCGGTGTTTCGAAGGGGTAGCCGATGAGCTTTGTCGAATCGTCGGATTGCTCTCTCTGAGACAGGATTTCTGCTACCGATGCCGAGCTATATTTGAGTGAGAAATTCTCGGCCTGTGGGTGATGATAGAAGATGAGCCGATCCATCTTAATGTGTATTCGTCGGAAGTGGGTAAAGCAGTCCCGTTTTTATCAACTAGATCCGAAAGGCGTCGCTCAGAAGAACACGTTTGAGGCAAAGCGTGGCTGACGGGACGCCGCCCATCAGAAGACGCACTCGGTGAGCTGTTACAACGACAATTTGAGACTCTTGCCGAGAGCCATATTGACGATAAAGACGTCCCTCAGTACGTTACTGACACCAGAAGCCGACTGAGGAGTCAACAGGCGTGAGCCACTACCTCACTGCCCTTCCCAGGCCACGCACCACGGAACTGCGGTGTTGACCTGATCCTGTACTCATCTGTACTGTGGTGGCCGAACAATAATGACTGGCACAATACCGCTGACAGAATGGGTTGTGACCGATCACCAAGAGACAGAATTCCCGGAATGGGGGAGTTGCTTTCTGTGTCACAGCCGTTGTGACGGCAGGGAAACTCCCGGCCGGTCTCGATACGTGCAATACCGCTCTAATACATCTGTATACCAGAGTGGTTCCCGACTGCTGGTGCTATCGATCGACGACATCGCCTGGAACGTCGGCTCGTCGTCGAGTGCTGTCTCGGTTGCTTAGGTTTGTGCCATGGCGGGTTCGGACGCTGTCACGGGGTCATTCCGAGTCGCCTGTCACAACAGGCGTGACACCACCTGCCTCAGCGGCAGCTGTCTCGAGTAACTCCAACCCGAGATACCGCTTTTCCAGTAACCCCTCGGCCGTCGATTTGTCCATTTCCAGCAACTCAGTGGGGGTCTGCCGACGGCCCACTTGTCGGGATTTGACCTGTACATCTGTCCCCCCTAACTCGATGAGCTTGTCCCAGACACGTGCCACCGTCTGGCGATGTGGCTTTGCACCCAACTCGGCAGTTAAGGCCACTGTCACGTCGTCTTTGGTGAAGAAGATGCCACTGCCATCCGTACGTTCGGTGGCGAATTCGGGCCAGCGTTTCGCGACTGTAATTGCGCGATACGTATTCTGGCGGTTGGCACGTTCGACGAACAGTTCCTTGCATTTGGTCTCCCGGCAGTTCGCAAAGAAATCCAGCGGGGAACTGCTCGGGGCGACGTCAGCCGGCAGACGCTCGGCATCCGCTTGCTGGTCCGGATCGGCCTCGAGTTGCTGGGCCTTCGCGACGGCCGTACTCGCGATATCGCGTGTCTTGTCGTGGTCTTCCTCCAGAGTCTCTAACGTCGCGGCGTTTTTTGCGGCGTTCCCGCTGGCTGTGGTGGCGATTTCGTGTGTCTGGTCGAGTTCATCTTCGAGTTCAGCCACTCGACGCTGTAGCTGGTCGGTCATAGCTAGCAGAGACTCGAGCACAGTGCCGAGCCGCGGGTCGATGTCGTCTAAAGGGAGGTCAGCAACGATTGCCTTGCAAGTCTCGTGTGGTGTCTCTTCGCTTGTGTCTATGTCAAGGTGGGCCGCCAGCGTTGTGTCCCGCTCATCATCTGTCGATGCAGTCGATTCGGGTGGGTTTGTTTGTACCATACGGCAGTGCCCGCGCCTGGAATCGAACCAGGGGGACCCGACCACGGCACGGGCAATGCGGCGCTGTAGCTGGTGAGTGGGAAGCGCTGGCTCTCAGGGCCCGTCGGCGAGCCCTGGCCCCTGCTTAGTCGCTGCCGTCGAGGTCCGTCAGCGGTGGCGCAAGCGTCGCCAGGTCGATGCGGTCGACTAACTCGACGGGGACATACACCCGCTCGAAGTCGATCGCACTCGCGACGGCGGCGGTCACATCCGCTAACTCACCTGGAGCGTCGGCGGCGGCGATCCGGGTGACTGTTTCATCGGCGAGGTGGGCCACGCGCACGCCCTGAAGACAGCGCTGGTCGGGAGCGACGCTGGTCACTAACACGGCGGGTGATTCGTCTCGACGGGCGAGTTTCACCACCGCGCCAGTCGGCGGCAATGCATCGTCTGTTTCAGCTTCCGCCTCTGAGGCTGGGGCCTCTGAAGTGTCTGTTGCCGGTGACTGCTCGGCGCTGCCACCATCTGTTGCTGTCCCGCTCTGGGCGTCGGCTGCCGTCAGGTCCTCCTCTGTCGTTTCCTCGTGGTCTTCGACGGTTTCGCCGCCGTCGATGGCGGCCAAGGGGAACTCATAGGCCTGGGCGCGGCGCTCCTTGTGCCAGGTGGTCCGAGACACCACGTCGAAGACGGTCGCGACGGTCTCGCGGTCACAGCCTCGGGCCAGTGCCTGGCGGACGCGCTCGTCTTCAGCCCGCTTGAGCAGCGTCTGGGAATCCTCGGGGATGCGGCCACGGGCAGAGGTCGCAATCTGGCCCACGAGCCCCCACTCGCCCGTGTCGGCGGCCTGGTCGACGAGCTGGCGGTCCCGCTGTTCGACGATGTTGTCCAGGCCCATCAACAGCCAGAGCCGTTCCCGGATGGCCATCACCGAGCGATCCGAATCCAGTCGGCTGGCGATTTCGCCGGTCGTCGCCGGGCCTTCCTCGGCCAAGAGCTCGAGAATCTTCTTATCGTGTGGGAGCAGTTCCTGTTCGTCGGCGTCCGTGAGCTCGACTGGTAACTCACCGTCAACGGAGCGCTGGTGATGCCAGTTGTGACAGCCCCGACAGAGCGTGATCAGATTATCGAGGTCGTGTTCATCCATGTCCGCCGGTGGGCGCTCGATATGGTGAACATGCAGTGGGACCGCCCCGCCGTCGCTGAGGCCACCACGGCCACAGAACCGGCAGCTATGACAGTCCCGGTTGAGGACGGCCTCTCTGGTTGCTGGGTCGACGCTTTCGTGATCGACGGGGGTGGTGTCAGTCATGGATTCGAGTGAGTGAGTGGGGGTGGGTTGTGTGCAGTACGATCGATGTGTGGGTTGCTATCATATGAGGTGGTGACTGAGCGATTGGCTTCCGATCCGCTGGTTGAGATGGGATATCGCTTCAATACTCGCAGCCGCGATGTCGTGTGTGGGGTCTGCCCAGTCGGCTTACCCCTCGCTGGCGGGCGTGAGTGATTTCACGTTGAAATCGGCGTTGCTGCAGTACCGCTGGGCGAGGGCCCCTAGCTGTGCGGTTCGCCGGATATCGGCAATGTTGTGCAACACCACATCCTGAAACTCACCCGCTTCGAAGGCCCTGACAGCCTCGCTGCTGTCGGCGAAGGGGTCGAGCTGGCCGGCCCTGCCCTCGATACAGCGGTCATAGACGGTTTCCAGGTCGGCACTGGCACTCCCGTCGACGGTCGTGTTGAACAGGTCATCGAAGAGCGGATACAGATCCGCGTAGGGGACGTTGGCGAAGGGCCAACTCACTTGATGGGCGCTACACCGGGTTCGCAAAAACGGGAGATCGAACCCGCCGTTCCACGTCTCACCGTTGTAGGCCACCAGCAGGATATCGTCCTCGGCCAGTCGGGTGCGCACGAATTCAGCGAGGACGTCCAGGAGTTCGCGTTCACTCTCGTGTGTCGAGAGGACGACGTGACAGTCGGTGTGTTCCTGGACGCGGGTTTCGAGCCCTGTTGGCTGGCGCCCATCGGTCTGGACGAGGATCCGACAGCCAAGCGGGACCCGAAAGCCAGCGACGGTGACCACGTCATCAACATCGAAGCCTGTCGTCTCGATATCGAAGGCGACCAGTTCCAGGTCACCCATCAGCGGCCACCTCGGTGTCGTGCAGCCGCCGTGCGTTCTGGCACCCGGTCGCCATTGGCTGGCCGAAATCGGTACTGGCCAAAGCCGAACTTGCTGTGGGTGCCGATGCCCATGATGCCGGCTTCGGCCGACATGATCGGCGAGTTGCCATCGTAGGTGACGACCTGGCCGTGATCGACTGTGGTCAGGGCATACGTGGTGTCGCCCTTGATGAGCTGGGTGTCCCGGCGGCGCAAGTCGCCATCGTAGTCCCACCACCACGGCACTGACTGATCGTCAGCGCCAGGGTACTCACTGGCCAGGACATACGGTGAGTGTAGTTCGATCTGATACGCATCCGCCTGTTCGAGTCGGGGGTAGGACAGAGCCTCCAGGTCGACACACCGTGTCGCCTCCAGTGTCGTCTGGCCAAAGCCGTAGTTGCGAGCGCCACCCAGGCGGAGTCCATCCAGCACATCCTCTGGAACTGGGAGCTGGCCATCGCCGCCTGTGTGACAGTACGCGTGGATATACCACGACATCGTCCGTTTCGAGGCCCGGTTTTCGGGTGGCTTGCCGAAGGTTCGTGTGGCCCCGTAGCCAGTCCGGTCACCGAACTGGCGCAGCGTCTGTGTGTTATGCGCATCCCGTGGCCGCGTCTCCGAGAGCCAGCGCTGGGCCGCGTCTCGGTACAGGAACAGATCCGCATACTCCTCGACAGGGCGCAGGCCAGTGCCCATGTAGGGCACGCCACCGGACTGTGAGTGGGCCTCGGGATAGGAGCCGTATTCGCCGGGCACGAAGACACCCGGGCTCACGTGAAGGGCCTGTGTGATGTCTGGAGGTAGCTGGCGGGCTAAGGCCGTGTAGATCGCATGCCCGGGGACATAGTAGGGGTGGCCGATGTAATCCCAGTCCAGTTTCCAGAGCACTTCCTGAATGGCCATCATTGCTCATCGCCCCCAGTGTGTCGCGTGTGGGTCCACCTTCCAACGGTGCGTGTGTGATCATCGAGGGCAGTCATTGGCCCACCCCCAGGCGACGGGCTGTCTCCTGATACTCCTCGAGATACTGCAGGGCTGTCGACCACGACCGAATGCGCCGGAGTTGGGCATCGAGGATGCGACCCTGCCGTGTGTCTGCTATGGGATGGTCGGGCAGGCGATTCCAGACATCTGCCCACGACCGGGCCGGGGCCGGACCCAGTGGCGCCGCGGGTCGGTCACTTGGGGTTGCGGTGAGGCGAAGCGCGACGTCGGCCGTCTGGAAGATCGTTCGGTGTGGGACGATAGCGTCGATATCGTCGACGACCAGCGCAAGGTCTCCAAATTCGTGGCCAGCGCGGTAATTCGAGTACAGCGCCCCGACCAGCAGTGTGTGGTATTTGAGCGAAGTGTAGGGGTAGGACGCGGCTTCGTTGAACTGTGCTGGCACCGTCGAGGCCAGCCAGGCCGCATGCATCGCTTCGGGGTCCTCGATGGTGATCAGGTTGCGGATTGCCTGCTTGTGCTCGGCATCGCTCAGGTCACCGTCGTTGGTGGTGGCGCCGGTCAGCAGGGAGAGTCGCAGCGGCGACTGGTGGTTCATGACTGTCTGTTCGGGGTCACCACGCGGGCGACTCAACAGGGCGCCATCGCGGTCCGCGCCGAGTGGGACCTGTTCGTTGACTCGCACGCCCGCAAACGTCTCACGAGCGGCATCGTGAGAGCGCAGCAGCAGTTTGTGGGTGTCGTGGCGATACACTGCCAGTAAGGGGTCAGCGTCGGTCTCGGTCTCGACCGGCTGGGTGTCGCTCATGTACCGTCACCTCCCAGGTCCGTGGCCGTGTCATCACGCGTGGCGATGCGAGCCTGGAGAGCCTCTCTGAAGGCGGGTCGGTATGTCGACTCCCAGGTCTCGTCTTTGTCTTCCATCGCCGCGGTGGTGGCCTGGGCCCGGTTGAACACGCGTCGCACTTCTCGGTCGGTGTACAGTGGGTTGATGAGCCACGCGTCCGCGATGCCCGCCCCGAAGTTTCGGGCCCCGCCGAGTTGGAACGCGTATTCATCGGCGTGTGCATCAAGGAACGACACCGCTTCCAGAAGGAGGCCCACGAACTCCGGTTTCAGTGCTCGAAGGGAGAGTTTCCACGTGCCCTCGACGTTGCCGAGGACGTCTCGTTGTGCGTGTCGGAGTGGCTGTCCGCCGTCCTCGTCGTTGCGCGAGCGGACTTGCGAGGAGACCTGCCGGTAATGGGCTTCTGCCTCGCCTTTCAGGACATCGACGTTCCGACGAATCGGCGAGAACGATACTGGACGGCGAAGGAGTTTGCCGGGTTGGTCGCCGAACCCACCGAAGAGATCGTAGATGACACAGCCCTCGTCGTGGGCGTCGGTACATGCACCTTTCTCGTGGTAGCCCGACTCGAGATCTCGCTGGTACGTGTCGGCGCGCATATAGTCGGCATTTGCTTCGCCCGGGTGACAGGCCGTCGCGCCAGTCGTCTGGATGACCTGCTCACAGCCATGGCGTAGCCAGCCACTCAGGGTAAACGGCGAGATCTGGCCCTCGATCTGGTTCATCGGGTCATCCGCTTCGTAGCGGTCAGCCGAGGCGTGGTGGCGGTCCGTGACGATGCCATCGCCTGGGGCTAGTAGGTCGATTTCGAGGCCGACGTAGACATCCGGGAACTGCATGTCCTCGAGAGGCTGTGGGAGATCGAGGTTGACGTCGAGATGCTCGGCCGACAGTTCGGAGTTGGTGTCCGTCACTGGCCGTCACCTCGCAGTGGGTGTGCTGGCTCGGTGAGTGGTGTATGGCATCGTGGCGTATCGGTCGGTGGTGAGGCGCGTGGATCCGTCTCAGTAGTGGTTTTGTCGTCTGGGTTTGCAATGGGTATCCTCCGCAGTGATTTCGTCGCCGCCGCGCTCACGCCAACGACCTCGGGCGCCAGCAACACTGGCCACGACGATTGTGTCACGCTATCCGAACACCGTCCGACACGGCCCGCCACGATGAGTTCACGGACACCAAGGGTGTATTCTGACGGGTGGTCGTGTTGATCACCACCGCAGATTACGTGTCCGACCTGAAATCGGACTGCGCCAGTCGGGCGAAATGCGTACACAACGACTGCATCGCCCTCGTGAAGCGGGGAGCCGCACACTTGACACGTCGCGGCCCCTTCCCCGAGCGAAATTTGTTGTAATTGTGATATATCTTCAGCTAGACTATCACCGACAACCTCTTGCTTCGGCGGATTTGACTTTTGCATGGGTTATCACGCACTGTGTGAAACCCAGTCCGAGTGTCCCTAGCACTCGGGCGTTTTCGCTGCATCAACGCCCCTTCGGAACTGGGCTTACACACCATCTCCTATATTGTGTAATGGTATAAGTGTTTCCCATCTCCTTAAGAGGAGATGGATAAAAACCCATCACCTACATAGGTGATGTGTACGAATCGAATACTGTGCCGGGGAAAGACCGTGAGAAAGAATCTGGAAAATATACGACAAGCTATCCGGATTCAGATTTCATAGAAGCTATCCAAGCACTTGACGGGATGGCAGGGACCTCGGAAATAGCCGAGACCGTGGGCTGCACACGGCGGACGGCATACACACGTCTTCAATCACTCGAATCCAAAGATCAAGTTTGTAGCAAGAAGGTAGGGAATTCTTTAGTTTGGACTGTAACAGAATAGATGACAAATTGAACCCGTTACTGTTACTTTGCTTGTCCCAATTCTCGACATTCTCTAACGCCCTTCAGGCAAATTCTCGTTTTGCTCAACACGTCCTCTTCATCAACCAGAGATAGAGGAGGTCACTCGCGGCGAAGAGAGTATCGAAGGTGAAGTCGTGCAACAGTAGGTGCCCTCACGTTCGACTGACACTCACAGGGGATTCGGCATCGGGACCACCTCGATCGGATTCTCGAGGAACAGGAAAACAGCCAGACACTCTGGATTGTGCCCGCAGACGTCCACTTCTAACCGATGCCCCGAATCACAAACTGGCGTCGTGAGAGTCGCACGCCGACACTCGCGTACCGGAACGCTGAGACCGGTGCCAGAGCGGTTCTGCATCGAGCGCCGGACGCCTACCGGTACAAGTGGCGCGGGGCGATTCTCGTCGACGGCTATCCGATCTGGTCACGGGGCTTCGAGACGAAGGCGGCGACCGCATTCCGGGACGTCCTCCGGGACAAGCCGACTCCCGATCTCACCTGTCCCGGGTGTCCGAACGACGACGTCGTCATCGGGCAGAAGGCTGCCGATGGCGCAACGGTACAGCGGTGGTTCGACTGCCCTGAGTGTGGCTACGAGTCGCCGTCGAAAACCGTCTACGGCGCCGAACGGTGAGGACGAGATCGTCCCTGCGGTGTGGTGTATTTTTATGGGCCACAATGGGTGGCCCGTCCCAAGCGGGCCAGGTTCAGCAATGAGTCTGGAAGTTATCGATCGGCATAGTGAGGCACTGTTCGAGTTCCTCTGGTGTCCAGTCTGTGGATACGAGGTCTTCAGCCACATCCCGTTTGAGGGGGTGTTTTGCAAGAACTGCAACACGCAGGTCGTACTCCAAGAGTCCCAGGAGACACGCGGCTACGAAGAGGCCATCCTCGCGTGCTTCGACACCGACACGACCTGGAACCTTCATGTCGACGAGAAGCTCCGTCGTGAGCTGCCCGATGGAACGGCACGGGTGAAGGTCTTCGGCACGCGTGATGGCTACGAGGTTGACTGGTGGAGTCCGAAGCCGGGTGAAGAGTGGGAGCCAGTCGAACGTGGTGAATTCGACGACGTCGAAGAGCCAGACAGCGTGTCGCACCTGGCGTAGCGAAACGCAGACCAGTGGGACACGATAGACCCCCGATCGCCAGTAACTCTATCTAGTCGGTCACATAACGTCTGGCACAGAGGTCACAGCGAATGAACGATGAATTCGTCACCGAAGCGATCGCTAATGACCGGTGTCTGAAGGCGAAACGGCTCTTAGACCGCTTCGAATCCGAACTCCATGCCGAACTCAGTCGTGTTGGGACCGAGATGCAGGCCGCCCAACCGGAGCTATTTGAATCGGATGCCCCCGCGAATATCAAATATAAATGGAACTCGGGGACGATTCTGGCGAATATCCGCGACAATCTGCCGATGACACGTATCAACCCCGAAACCGGGAGGCAACTCAAACTCAACATCTCGGTGCGGTGGGTCAACCCTACGGACTGGGGGGAGGAGACAGATGCCGGAGCGCTCTGTGCGGCGTGTTACAAGATCAACAACGATCACGCCGACGATTTCGAGGCAGTGAAAGAGCAGACCCTGGCGGGCGATTGGGACGTGAACTTCGGCCCTGATCAGTTCAACAATGCCGCGGGTATCATCTACATCCCGGTCACTGACGCAACCGAATTGCGGACTGCGACCGACCACCTCATCGACCATTTCGAGGCGTTCGGGGACCATTGGGGCGAGGAGTCCGAGTCCGACGAGTAGGCATTACTCACTCGACGGGAGCTTGGTTTGTACCGAGTCGAGATAGGCTACCTGAGCTGAGATATCTTTGCGATCGAGCGCCCAGAGCGGTGGGACCTCGTCAGGGGCTGTATCGCCGGGCGGGACCGGATCGAATCCAAGGAGCTTCTGCTCGATGAGTGTGATACAGAGATAGGCCGCACTCGCCCAGTGGGCCGATGGTTCCGCGTCCTGAAGCAGTACTCGGCGGAGAGCGTGTGCGATTTCATGCCAGTACAGGACCGAAATCGCTGGCTTCCCTGACACAGCAATACTTGGTGGATCCGTCTCTGTATCGAGGTTGGCTCCGAAGGTCCGCGTGAGCGCAGGGTGCTTCTGTTCAGGAAGGAGCAACACGTGGGTCCAGTCACGGCTATTGTGGCGCTCGATAAGCGCAGCCGTTGCCGGTGTCTTGCCGTAGTTTTCGTCGCCGATCTTGACTTCGATGGAGATCCCCGTGGTCGGATACTCAACGAGGATATCGATCTGACGGTTCGTCGCATCCGGTGCGTGAAACGGGACTTCGCGACGGACTTGTGTCGGCGTGGTTGCGAATGCTTCTCCAAACACCGCCTCGAGGAATGGGCCAGCAGAGCTGTGACATAGGTAGGCCAGCAGTTGGGACCAATCCTCCTCGTGGGTAATTCGGAACGGGCCACTGCCACCCGTGCTCTGATTCCATGGTTCTGCAAGTGGGTCCGTGTCGAAGTAGCTGTCACTGGTCGCCCAGTGGTCGGTGAGGGTAGCCACAGTGCGCTGGAGCGTTCGGTAAGTGGTTTCGGCCTCGGTTGCATGGCTCTCCCACCACGGCTCGATGTCGGGCCATGTCTCTGTTAGCCAGTCAGGATCGAGGACATAATACTGGGATTCATCGAGATTGGCGACGGGGTTGTCATTCGTGGCATCCCACCATAGATCGATGGTCGCCCACTCTGTAATCCCAGCCTCGATGTCCATTGGCGGGGGTATGTATTCCAGGCCGTATCACTGTTCGGACGGATGCTGTTTAGACAACAGTCAGGCATTGATGCAGGTGCCGTCAGTACTGGTCCTGAACCTTGTCCATCTTACACTGAACACACAGGTCGTCAACGACACACCCGACACTATCGTACGGGCAATCGTAGTCCTCAACGTCGACAGCAAGTCGTCGCTTCGCACGCTCCCATTCGTTCTCCCAATCGTCAATATTCATTTCAGCAGACGTGAACAGAATCTCTTCACTTCGGTTTTCAATTTTCACAGTGGTCTCAGGACCATTTTTTGCTTTGACCAGACGAATCGCTTCTTTGAACGAAGAGCATGCAATCCGCTCTCGTCGGTTTGACTTCCCCAAGATGATGACTGTAATCTCCTCATCTGTCGTTTCGGTTGGTTCTAACCCGTTTGTCATGGTATGTTCATATCCATACTGATACAAATAACCCGTGCGACTGACCAGTAGTGCTATACGACGTTTCTTAGATTCATGTTCTCAGTCACACAGGCACTCACTCATTCTTCGCCGGCCTCCACGTTCCCAATCCGCGTCCGCAGATACTCCTGTAACTGGTCGTCACAGCAGTACAGGTAACACCCCTTCATCCCGCGTGTCATGAGCGTTCGGTACGTGTTCTTGATCAGTTCCTCGGCTAAATCGGCTGCTCGCTCAGGTTCCTCGTCGAACATCTTTTTGATGCCGAACAGCGACCGATCGCTACTTGCGCGGGCCTCGTGATCGACGACGATCTCTCCGTCCCTGTACTTGAGATCTTCGCCGATGATGACGCCGACATAGTCGAACTCCAGTCCCTGGCAGGTGTGGATACAGCCAACCTCGTCGATCGAACCTTCGGCGATGGCCCACGGCTCGTTCACATCGAGATTCCAACTGCGCTCGTAGTCGCCGATCTCGATATCGACCGCATCGGGATCGCTCCGCCCCTCCTTGTCCCACTCCCAGCAGTAGCCAGCCACGACCCGCGAGAGACGGGTCTCCTCGTTACGCTGTGCAACCGCCCTGTGGAGGGTCTCCGGATCATCGAACAGTTGCAGGTCGAAGTCGAGTTCGAACCCGTCGGCGTTGGCCGTCTCGCGGATCTCGAGGACGTCGTCGACCCACGCGAGATACCCCTTCGAGCCGTTACAGCGGAACTGTGACTCCAAGGTCATATGCTCGATCTCGGCGTCCAGATTCTTCGCGTGTCGCTCGATCTCCTTTTTCGACCCGATGTCGTCGATGTGGACGCGCTGGCTCTCGTCGATGAAGAACACGCTGCAGGTGGCGGCGTTGATGATCTCCATGATCTGGTTTTCCCCACGCCCGAAGAACGTCGACTCCTCGTTCAGCCGGTGGGCCTCGTCGGCGATCAGCGCGGGGAACGTATCGGCCTCAGTCTCGACATAGCTGCCGGCGCCGGTGAACAGATGCTCGATTTCCTTGACCAGCTTGTCTCCACGGAGCTTCTCCTTGTAGACCTCGCGTGGGGCCCGGTTCTTCGAGACGTACTGGGCAACTAGGTCGTTGCTGATGAGTTCGGCCAAGATGTTGATCGCGACCACCGTCTTGCCAGTGCCAGGCCCACCCTCGACGATGAGCACACGTTTCTGGCCGTCCTGTTGAGAGCGCTGGGCCAGTTCGACGGCGCGCTCGAAGACCACTTTCTGGGAGTCGATCAACGTGAACTCGTCTTGATCCTCAAGCATCCCCAATAAGGTGTCTTGGAGTGATTTGGCCGGCTTGATTTCCCCATCGTTCATTTCGTAGAGGTGGGCCTTGTCGTCGCCAATCCGAATCTGGGATTCGAGGAAGGATCGCAGTTTCTTGGCGTCGCCCCGTAAATACAGCGGCGCCTGTTCAGTGTAGGGGTCGTACTGGTCGTTGTCGAGGCGATCTCGGTATTGAGGTTCGAAGTTGTGGAGATAGGCGACCGGCGACAACTCGATGGGTTTCTCCTGGATCGTGGTGTTGAAATCCCGGAGCAACTGGGCGTACGAGGTCGCTTGGTAACTGGGATGTGTCGTCTCCCGAAGGCCACCTCCAAGTGGTGTCTTGACGATGCCGTCTTTCCCTTCGACTGCTTCGGTCTCTGGGCCGCTCCACTGTTTCAGCTCGATGACGACGACCTTGGCCGTGTCGTCCTCGTCGTAGCCGGAGATCAGAAAGTCGATCCGTCGTGATGTTAATGGAATTTTGAACTCGATGGCTACGCCAGCGTCTGGTGGCACGTCACTCCCGCTGAGAACCTTGAACACATACTGGAAGGAGTTCTTCCAAGAGCGGACTTCACTGGTGCTCCCGATTCCCAGCCCTTGTGATTCGTAGCCACGTTTGATTTCCGGGACGAGTTGATCCTCAAGTACGTCGTCAAGAAATCCTGCCTTGGTGTTTTCGTAGACGAGCATCGACGTTATTCGTCATATTTTTTATTTCGTCCCTTATAATCGTCTTCCGGATATCGAGCCCTGTTCTTCTCCAGTTTGTTTTCCAGTGCCAATTCCAGATCGATGTCGTATAGATCCGCGAATCGAAGGAGGAAAAACAGCACATCGGCCATCTCATCCTCAACTGTTTCACGACTACTGGGTTCATCTAGAAGCGCAACCTGTTCCTGTTCGTTCTTGAACCGGAACCGTTCGAGGAGCTCACTCGATTCTGTGGTGAGTCCGATTGCGAGCTCCTTGGGGGTGTGATACTGCTCCCACTCACGTCGGTCACAAAACTCCCTGATCTCTGCATTCAACTCGTCGAACTGCATGGAGGCTGGTTGCACATGGACGTGTAAAGAACGTCGGGGTAAACCCAAATGGTAATTATGTGAGTGATGTCTGTAGTCATCAGGGACAAATGCGTGAAACGGAAAGCATAGACTTTCCTGAAATAGTCTCTACGGTTATTCCATGGGTAGTGAGTCAGAACAACGTGAAATCGGTTTTGCGGCAATCATATTTTGGGACTTCGTGGATGAGGATGACGAGGAAGAACTCCTGACTTGTCTCAAGAAATTATACGGGGAAGAGCCTGACCAATACGGTGGCGTTATGTTTGGTGGCGGCAACTGGCGGACGCGTGTGGTCGGTAACGACACAAATCATATCCAAGACGCGGAAGAGTTTGCATCAGTCCGGACGGTCATCGAATCGAACACAAGGGGAGTTTTTGATGTGACCACCTTCGCTGTTCTATCAGATGAGCAAATCCAGACGGTTCTAACTGAGAAGGACAGATCCGGTCTTCGAGAACTTCGTTCTACCATCTCTGAGTATCTTGAAACGCTTCCAACCTATGTCGACTACGATGACCCGAACCACTGTGGATTATATTACGCGGAATGGAGTGAAGGTGACCTACTTTCAGACTTAGACGAAGCTACCGACGAGAATCTTGTCGAGCGGCTCCGCAGTCATCATGAACCGCTCTATTCCTTTGGGTTCCAAGTTGGAGGCAATCTCTCAATTTACAACGGGAATTTCTTCGTTGCCCCGACAGCGTCAATGGCCCCATTCGACGGACTCGCTGTGATCCGGAGAAAGCAACACCCTGATTCTGGCCCGATTGATGATCTCATCTCAAGCCCCCCTTGGTACATGGGAATCTCTGGATTGAACCGATACTATCGCTTGAATCGGTGGGCTGACTCGCGTTGGGACCGACTGAATGAATTCGATTCAGACGCGGACGATGCTCGCGATTCGCTCCTGTCACTTTCATCAACCCAAACCGATGTTGATGAGGTGTTACCTGTTTCTGAGGAAATTCAGGGCCTGCAGATCGAATACACCAAATTCCGGACGCGATTCGACGCCGAATACCAATCGTTCCAAGACAGTTTCAGTGAACGAGCTGACAAAGGGACAGATACATTTGGAAATCCAATCGATGTTCCGCTTCCTAAACCCGATGAGCCAGATTTCGTCGACCGGTCAGAAGATAGGACCAATTCCGTAATCAAGTATTTCGAAGATGCCTCGGAACATTCACTCGAACAGATGAATGACCGCTATACACAGGTCAGCGAAAAAATCGAGTCACTCGTTTCGTCCGTCGATAGTCGAACACGCCTCGCGGCGACTGATGAGAACCTGACGCTTCAAGAACGAGTGCAAAGACTCACTTTCATCCTTACTGTGCTCACGGTGATTCTGGTGATACTGACAATAATCCTTGTCGGGATTGAATTAATCTAATTGCTACTGGTGGACGCGCTCTCCGGGGAGCGAAGAGTCAGAATGATTGTGAGAACAAACAAGCCTCGTTGAAGAGTCAACGGCAGTGCTTCAAACCGCATCACCATTGAGGACGAATAAGCACCCTCGTCGATCCCCGAGGTGTAATCCTTCGATATGATGGACAGGACATTTTCCACGGCTGGCTGTTCGGTGCTAACAGATTCGTCCGCTGTGACACCATATCGCTCACGAAATGGTGGAATCTCCTGTTCAATCTCCGCAACCCAAAGAGGACGACTGTGGACCACTCCACACCGCGGTCACGACGAATCTTGTTGATACGGTCAAAGACATCAGAATCGAACCGTGCCTTTTCGGCTGGGCGACGATCCCGTTACTCTCCGTCGTTATTTTGGGAATCGGTATCAGCACTTATTTTCTGGTTCCATCTCTATGCCGCGAATCGGTTTTGAACCAGATTATATACACTTAATTTGTATGCCAGGACCTAGATTAGCTCCACATCTCCTATTCACAAATCAATTGAGACTCTGGTTTGTAAACTATCAAATGATTTCTACCGTCGCTACATTTAGATAACTCCCCACCAACCGAGTATCCAGTGACGGACGACCGCCGAATGACTACCGACCGCTTCTACGGCGGCGTGACGAATCGACGCAGGAACCTCCGTGAGTGCCTGAAATACATCCAGTCAACGACCCCGACCCGCGATCAACTTGCACAATGGGTCATAGACAATACTCGCGCATCAAGCGCCGAGGCCGTCAACCACCATCTGGCCTTTCTTGATGCGATCGATCTCATCAAACTGGACGACACCGCTTGTGAACTCGCAGCCTACGGCGAACAGTGGCTGGCAGACCAAGACCCAGACACACTTTACGCGGCACTCAGCGACGGCGTCAAAGGCTTCGATACAATCCTCCAAGCACTTGATGAAGAACCCCAGAGTGACACTGACCTGATGGAGTTGCTCGTCAGTGAGTTTGAAGAGGCGGAGATGACGAAACCGGGGCCAGCAGTTCGGCATCGCGAGTGGCTGCAGGTCCTGGGATATGCCACGCGTGAGGGGGACGAGACGTATATTACCGATGCTGGCCGTGAGGTACTTGCGACGCACGGTACTGAGACATACCAAGCGACACACAGCCCGCCACCCGGTGTCGAAGTTGACGATCGACTCACCCAATCCGAGATCGAAGCCACGTTCAATACAGGCTTTGGCTACCAGATCTCGGGCATCAACCCGCGCCGAGATGCAGACGACAACCAGTATCTGCTCCTGTTCGCAAACGAGGACGGCCCATACGATGACGACGTCACACAGGGCCGATTCAAGTACATCGGTGAAGGGCTAGAAGGCGATCAAAGTCCGAGTTCACCCGGGAATTCTGTCCTGATTGACGCAATTGAAACAGACATCCCCGTACATTTCTTTTACCAGTCGACGGATGTGACCGGCTGGGTGTATCAAGGTCTCGTCGACGTCCTGGGATATGAGTTCGAAGAACGCGACGGACGGGAAGTTATCGTCTTCACGATGGCCCACCAGCAATCGACGACGCCCGATTGGACAACAGCCGTACGAGAGCAGCTCAAGCAGTATCACGACGCCAATGGGACACGGACGTTCACCCTAACGGAATTGTATGAGTTCGCGGTTTCCGACCTCAAACGGCAGTTTCCGGACAACAACAATATCCGCCCAAAGATTCGCCAGCAACTGCAGGTTCTCCGTGATGCGGGTGATGTGGAATTTCTTGACGATGCCGGGAGCTACCGGATTACGCTTGATACCGACGTCGAGAGAACTGAAAACGATCTTCGAGCCCAGCTCGACGCCGAGCCACAGCTCACAAGCGACGAGGAATTCACCGAACAGGAGCGGCGTGTCCGTGACCAGGCGTTCGCTCGACTTGTGAAAGCCGCGTATAAAAACCGCTGTGCAATCTGTGGCACCCACAGGGAGACCCCTGCCGGAACGCCAGAGGTCGAAGCAGCGCATATCTATCCCAAAAGCGAACAAGGCGCCGACGATCCGCGGAATGGGCTTGCTCTGTGTAAACTCCACCACTGGGCGTTCGACACTGGCTGGCTTGCCATCACTGATGGGTATGAAATCCTGGTCGCTGATGTCCCCGACCGAACGGGGTATCATGAGTTCAAGCAATTAGAGGGGCAGCGAATTACCCTTCCAGATGACGATGAATTCCACCCACATGCCAAGTTCCTTGCCAAACACCGCGAGTTACATGACTTCTGAAATCGACGCCTTACACTGTCTCACTGTGGCTCCGGACTAACTCTTCGAGCTCACTCATCGATAGCGGCTTGATCGACACCAGCTCCCCACTTGTCGAGTAAACAGGCTCGTGGTCACCTCCCGATCCGGATACTCACTGGCGAGGACGTGGTAGTACAGTCTGCCGCTGCGATGGGTACCCGGGCAGTTGAAAAGAGCATCAACATTTCACGGACCTTGGCGTTTTGAGGTGTTCAAGATACATATGGTGATTTCTTAACCATCTTACTCACTGCTGACGCGGTTTACTCCTCGAGGTCGAGGCATTTGCGGCTAAACTGTCGGTAACGTGACCCTATGACAACCAGGTTTGATACACTGACCAGGCTGCATTTCAGCTATTCCCCATCAGCTGGAGGCCGACGGCTTTGACACGATTGTAACTAGAATCTTTTTGAATATAAATGGGTCAAGATTTATAAGTAATCATCAATGTGTAAATGTATGAAAGAGCGGACACGGACTATTCGCGATCTTCTACTCACACAATTTGATCAGGATTCAAAATTATCGCAATCAGAAATTTCGGAGACCATTCGACCCAAGCTCGAAGAGGCTTATCCGCAAGATGTCCGTCATACCAAACATATCCAACAAGCGCTACGAGAGCTGAGCGAGAGGGGCGATCTGGAAATTTTAGCAAATTCCAACTATCATCTTACATTTGCCGGCCCAGACCCATCGGCCTCGGCTGGAAGCAGTACATTGGACGGACAGAATCAATCGGACTCACCATCTAACAGTGAATCAGCCTCAGATACAGTGAACAAGTCGACGACCTCCAGTAAGGCCACCTCGTCAGAACTGGAGGAACAATCACTCTTCGAACTCATCCGCTCCTGCCAGATGGGGGAAGCCGGTGCTATCGTTGGCGGACATATCGATAGAAATGAGCTTCGACAGGCCCTCTACGTAGAGACGGATGAAGACGAGCTTGTCAGCGACTTTTTTACAGATGACTATGCTGAGGACGGACAGTGCCTGATCATTACTGGAAGCGCTGGTGACGGGAAAAGTGCACTCCTCTCAAGAGCGTTTCAGCGTGCTGGAACGGAGGTTGAGCAGTCTCACATCCATATGGACGCAACGGCATCTCGGGAAAAGCATGAGACGTACGATGATACGCTACGAGATTTCCTCGATACGGTCTCGCAATGTCTCGACGCAGGGAGCGGTCCACGGACTGGGTTAGCGATTAATCTTGGCCTCGCGATTGACTTTTTTGAACGACAGGGCCACAAAGCTGACTATCCAAACATTTGGGCAGCGATTGATGGAGCGCGCAGCCAGCGAGTTCATACCGCCGGGAGCGTTACCACGCTTAATCTCAGCCACCGTTCAACCTACAATTATGCAGACTCAAGATTAGGAGATGGGCTGCTACGGACAATCGTTGAGAAATTTGCCTTTGATGATCCAGACAGCCCATTCTATTCGGCATACCAGCGAAGTATCGAATACTGCTCCGATCCCAGTCACTGCCCATTCCACTATAACATCGGCTTATTTACTGATGAATCAATCCGCGAGGAGGTCGCGAAACTCATCGCGGCGAGCGGACTTATCAACAATGTCTATCTGAATCCTCGAGCGATACTAGATCTTGTTGCGAAGATGCTTATCCCCGAACCACTCCAAGAGGTAACCAATACAGGTAGCGAATGCCCTGTTGGCGATGCTCGGTCCAGAGGACAGAAATTCAGTTCGGAGGCATTGACACCGAATGCAATTTTTACGCGGCTTGCGATACACGATGATCACTCTCGAGGATATCTTGATCCGGCTGCTCAAGCGGATCTGGACATTGACGAACAGATTCTCGAGTGGAGCGCCGATCCGACTGCCATCGACGCTGAATTTGAGGGAGTTCCACTGTGGACGGAGTATCCCCTCGAAGACAGAATCCGGACAAAGTTACGGGTTGGATATCTCAGGGATACCAACGCTGTCGATACGGCCCGTGACTGGATGTGGTTCAAGGAGTTTACAGGGGCATTGACGTTTTTCGACCCCCCTATTGACGTCGATGGGGATTCATTCAAACGACAGGCAAGTGACACAATTGAGACCGTTACGGCTGCACTCAAAGGGTGGACCGGTGATAGGGCGAGCGAAGATTGGATCGAGTTTGTTGATGGCATCAAAGACGAATACACGTTCCTTTCGAAGTGGGAAGAACCGACACCGCTCCGTGATGAGTCACGTACCGCAACGAAGGAGGAAACGATTCCTGGGCAGCTGTGGGTCGTTTTGGACCCCGGAAAGCGAGACGTCACAATCCCGGTCCCGGTAACGTTCGATCTCTATGTGCTGATGAAACGGATTAGCCGCGGATACAGTCCGAATGCCAGAGATCTTGAACAATCCGAAGGCATCCGGTTGTTGCACTCGCGGTTGTCCGAGTTCACCGATAAGCAAGACACGGTTCGGATTACCAATGCCGCAGGGGGTCATCTGCTGGAGTTTACTCGGGATGCATTTGGGACCGTGCAGGTTGAGGCAGGGGGTGATCTCTAATGGGGGCCGAACAGTATGGTGAAGAAATCGAATTTGCGGATTCAGTAACCCGAGTCATCAGTGACGCATTCTTCCCAACATCGCCCGCAGCGACGATGCGCGAAGCAATCTTTTCTGAGATCCTCGCTGGCGTTCTCGAAGCTTCGCCAAGCGTTGAGAACCTTGACGATCTCAAACAAGAGGTCCTCACACACCAGGCGATTGAGAGCGAGGAGGTTGGAGAAAAAACCTGGGACGTCTTTCTAAAAACGTACACTACAACTGGTGAACGGGGTGCTCGGGGGAAGGAAGCCAAACGATATGTCCTTCCATTCCACCCACAGATCGCTAAAACGATCCAGCCAGCTGAAACACGGAACTGGGGGAAGTGGTATCGGATGCTCATGACAAGCAGTACGCCACTGTCATTTAATTCGGAGCTTCATTCCCAGTTCGTTACCCGGTTGAATAGCATGGATTCATCAAACCTCTTCGAGCAGATCATCATCGATGCCGCAAGCAACCTCTCGGGAGACACTGATGGCGATGACTCGTTCACAGATCCGATTCGGCCGTATGTCGAGGACTGTGCGACCTACTTCCAAAAGGATCTCAGAATCTGGCTCAACGACGACTATGACTCCTCAGCTAACTGGCTGCAATCCACACGTGATCTGTTCAGTTTTCACTTCATGATGTATTATCTCCAGTTGGCGATCAACCTTCGAAAGGAATTCCAGGCTACGGCAGCTGGCCCACCATATGAATTCACGCCTAGAGTCCGTGACATCTATTTCGGATTATGGGACGAACAGGCATCACAGGATCGACTCTTTTCCGGAGAATGGCGTGAGCGAGATGATGAGGGTATCGAACGGTTCGTCTACGACTCGTGGGGTCGACTGGCTGTCCTCAGAAAAATAAACGACACAGTTGACGAGCTATCGACGGATGCCGACCGATCAGGATACAGGCTTACAGAAGCAATGACAGAGCTCTCTGATCAGGTTCGAGCGTCTTGTGTTGAATCCTTGGCCGACTTTGCCGGCTTTAGCGCTGAGGGGATGGATCTCCCGACAGCGAGTCAGCGATTCGTTCGAATGGTCCGCAAATACTACAGTTCACGGTCGCGCTCGAACCAGACACCGATTACAATGGGAATTAATGTTGTACGACAACTTGGGGAAGGAGAGGATCGGCGATACTACCGCACGCAGCGCAAAGTTGGGCCCACACTTCGGCTCAATCGGAGTGCCTTACGGTTCTTTGCTCGTCTCTTCGGACAGACAAGTGATGAGAAGCATTACGATGAATTCATTTCGTATCTCAATCGACGTGGCGTGACATTTGATTCACGTTCAGAATCGGTGGCTCTGGAAGAGTTAGATGATATGGGTCTCATCGACCGGCAGAGTGATAGTGGGGGTGCTGTGTATGTCCGCTCGATTTGAGACGCGCCTTGCAGAGTGGTTCCATGACCGGTTCACCGAGTCCCCACCACAGGGAGGACAGAAGCTTCTCGCCGAATTCCATGACGTCGAAACTGCGAATGCGTTCGCGGAAAGTCTCGTGGCGATGGCTGATGAGGAGGCATATCCGGTACCTGGAGACACGGATCAAACACTGCCAGCAATCATCCCAGAGGGTGGCGTGCCAACCTATGTAGCGCGAGTGAAACCCAGCGTCGAGGACGATCCCCAGCCGTATGAAATCACTCAGGGATATGCAACTCGGATGCGGAATCTGATTTCCAGCTCCGCCCAGACTGATGAACCCCGGGCACTGTTGATGATTCTGGAAAGTGATGCAACACTTGATACCCTCGATGCGTCTGAGCAACTCTTTGGCGAAGAGGGCATTCTTAATTTGGCGGATTTCAGACGGACAGTTCTTGACCCGGAAACATGTGAATCGACACCTGGAAAGGCGTTGCTCGAGGCATTGGATAGCTTGCTGTCTAACGAGTCAGTGTACACCGCTGATGTCGAAGTGCTGGATACACTTTGTCAGATTCGTGATGCTGTCGATAAGCGCCAGGCAGAGGACCTGTCAGAACTGATTGCTAACCTTCCAGAATTCATTCAGGAAGATTATATCGACTCGGACTGGTTCGACCAGCGTGAATCACAGAAGACAATTCGGGATTCCGCGGAAAAATTCCTCACGGATAATCAACGCCACGCTGCACAGTTGCGTCGCGCACATCAGACCGGAACGGATACCAAATCAAAGCTGCAATCGAATTACGAAGAGGAGTTTGTGCGGCAAGTTCTGGATGAGCCGTCCTGGAAGAATATCAACCACACAGCGTCCGAAAAGTATGAAAAAGAGCGTACGAGCCGCCAGTTCCGGAAGCTAGAGGTGACGGCGGCTGCGCATCGGATCTACAGTCCGACAGACGCTGACGAGACACGTCGGTCCGTGATTGCCCGTCCAAAAGACGGAGAACTCAGTCTCACTGCCGAATTCTCGGCAGATCTCGAGGACACTCCATACGAATTCATCACTCCCGATGGTGCTGACGTCGGTACAACCTCGAAATATGAAAACCGCGTTACTGCATCTCTTTCTGAGTTACCGACAGACGAGCCAACATTTGCGAGGTTCAATTTCTATGTCGGAAAGAAAACCACTGGTGGGCAACCAACCCATCAGTTCGACATTGCAGCAGTCCCGAGTTGGTTTTATGATGCTACTGAGGGCATCACACTCGATATAGATCACCAGGCAGAGACATTTATTCGACACGGCGATGATGAGATTCGGCTCTCCCCTCCGCAGCGACTCGATTTCGAATATAATCAATCAGAGAAAGAAATCGAGCTAACTAGCGGCACTGACCGGACCGTTGAGTTCACCCAACCGATACACGTGACGCCATCGCCACCGGAAGCCGTTGAGCGTGTCGGCTTTTTACTTGCCCCACCAGATGAAATCCCTATTAGTATCGTCTTCCTGACCGAGGTCTCGACGGCTGAGACTGAGGAAATTACCTTCCCATTGATGCTGGCTGCACTGAGCAATCCGAACCGATGGGCTGCAGAGGACCTCACGCTTCCAGACAGTCTCTCTATTGACACAGACCGCGGAGAAATCTATACCGCGACCGAGGAAGGGATCCGTATCGAAGAGGAGGCCCTCGAACTCATTCAGATTGAAGAAGAAATTGCTCGGGAGGGCGTTCCGAACCAACGGGTTATCGATTCGGATGATCATGGAATCGGTACTGTTGCCGATGCGGAGGAGTTGGCCGCGTATGATGCTCTTCGCGACGCATATTCGAACCTCTTCGAACATTTCCGAGAGCGGAATCGAACGCCGTCGACCGATCCCTGGGATACTGAAACCCGCAAACACGTTGCTCGCGTCCTCAGTGCATACCGAGATGCAGTCAGTAGCGTTGGTGAACAACCATCCTTCGAGCAATACGAGCCATTGCGTGGGCTTGGGATGATACATTCAACGACTGCTCAAAAGACATGGCTCACCCCGTACCATCCTGTGAAGCTCGCGTATGGCTATCGAGTCGCAACCTGGCGTGATGAGACGCTCGTAGCAAAGGGTGACACAGCTGGCTTCCGATCTGAGCGTTTCACTGAGAAGTTTAATTCCAGTGGATTACTGCCCTACATCGTTCCACACAATGGTGACGATGTCCTTCTGCGAGGTATCCAATACGGGCAGAATTCTCTGTGGAGTGTTCACTCCTCGATTGACTCGACAGGCTCCGTAACCCCTGATTACATGGAACGTGTCGTTCGAGATAAACTAGATACGTTCGTCAAGTCCTTCCCGATATTGTTCAAACTCCACGACAGCCGGACATTGGAGATTAATCTCATCAACCTGGGTGATCTCAAGCCAGTTGTCAAAGGTTTGTATGAATTCTTCAAGCGAATGCAAAAGAGCCAATTCGAGCCCCCACAACTTCTCCTTCGGATTTATGGCGGCTCCTCAGAGGGTGAAGCGCTTGATCGATTCTTCGGAGAAAACCGAAAATCCCGTCTCCGGACGCAGTTAGAGCAGAAAAACGACGAAATTGTCGATCTGCTTCGCTCGAAGGTAATGTATGTTCGAAAAGACGAGTATACGACTGAGGCTCATCAGCAGGCCCATCTGTCATTCTTTAGAGGATTGCTGACTGAGGAGCCTGGGCTGACCAAGGTCGACGATCTGAAATCAAGCCTTAATCTCGGTGGCCTCCTTCCACAGGAATCGATCGATGTGCGTCAAGAACAAAGTGGGACGGTATACTCTGTTGGGTTTGGCTACGACGGCCAAGATGGAGAGATTGGCGAAGTTGCGCGTCTCGCGAACACGCTCGAGGCAGGGAAACGGAACGGCAACTTCCTACCGGATCACATCTTGAAAAAGACGATCAAGTCCTCTCACAAAACCGATTTGCAGGCACTCTGGGACGATGCGCTCTGGGTAGTGCATGTACAGCCAAATGTTGATCTGGACTTCTACACTGAATCCCGTTCAGAGATTGGCTCCGATGATGGCATGGTAATGATCCACTATAGCGACCAGTATGATTCGTCATCACCTAATTACGATGTCATCACCTCAACCACAAAGCGCAGACCGTATCTCAGAGCACTACGGCGTGCGCTGAATAATGTCGAAATCGCCGAACACCTCAACGCAGAGCGAGTCCTCTCAACGCTAATTGCTGTCGATGGCGAAATAGCCTTGCAACTCCAGCGGGCCGAGAATAAAACCATTGTTGAGAAGGTTGGATTCGCTGGTGGGATTGCACTGAGCCGGCGGCTTCTGCAGCAGGATTCTGATGGATATGCGTGGATCCCACTGAGTCTTGCTGAGCTCGCCAGACACGATCGGGCCACTCGTGGTTCCGGGCCAGGCTTACTTCAATACGAGGAGTATGATGCCGCTAGCGACGACCTTTGTTTGGTTGGAATCCCTAACAATCTCGAACAGAACGATCTAAAATTGTGGATCGTCGAAACGAAGGGCGGCACCTCCTCAATAAAAAAGGGACGCGAGCAGGTCAACGGAGCGCTTCGTGAGCTGCAATCGATATTCAATCCGAGTGCGAAATACAGTGACAGTGATCTACTGCTGTCCGAATTCGGAAAGATCGTCCTCGACGTCGCTCGCCGGATGCACAGTTATGATGTGCTGACTGACACTGAGAGCGAGATCGTTTCAGCTGCGACAGACACGCTTCGAGAGGGGGCCTTCGATGTTTCATTCGTGACCGATGAAAACGGTCACGTTGGTGAAGTAATCCGTGTTAGATCCGGCGACCTGTTGACCAAGCTTGATCTCGATGATGAGGTTCGATCGATTGAGGTTCCGATGAAAGTGATGAAGTTGCTTGAATCGGATGATATTGAGGGAACGCTACCCGACCTGAATCTCAAACATCTCGCATTTGATTTCAGCGATTCCCAAGAAGTAGAACCGGCACCGACAGCCGTATCTTCGTCACAACCAGATCCAGCCGACTCAGACTCAGGTATAGACTCCGAAGAGGAAGATCCTGTTGTATCATCGAATGGTTCACAGTCTACGAGTAATAGATTCGACTCGGGAGCCGATTCCACAGCCCACGATTCCGGGCCCAACACTGACTCGTCAACTGTACAGCCTGAACAAGAGCTTAATCAGGGGCAGCCCGATTCAGACACACCCGAGTCGCCACACGAAACAGCTGTTGACCAAGCCAGCAAGCCTGAGTCAGAGTCCACAGCGGACACCAATGGTGAGAATGATACGGCTGATACCCGAGCGGACACAGATGACTCTCAAACGCCTGCAGCATCAGCACTGGAGACTGCAGATGATGATTCCACCACGGATGTTACTGATTCTCAGAGTGATACTGACAGACATACTAGGACTCAGCGGAGGGTGCAAATCTTAGAACAGCTGTCTACGAGTCCGGAACCGGATACAAGCATTGACCGTGGCAAGCTCGTTAGAGATCTCAAACGTGAGTTCGAATCATTGGGCGTGAAGATTCATCCACCGAATCCAAGCTCAATCTCCATTGGCCCCCGTAAAATCGGCGTCAACGTGCTCCCGAAAGAAGGACAGACAGTTGAGGGGATTATTGGAAAACTGAACTCTCTTAGTGTCCACATTCAGGCTGGTGGGCAGATTGTTGGGCAGCCAATTCCGTCTAAGGGTGCTGTCCGCCTGGAGATCCCACACAACGATCCAATCGACGTGATGCTGCGTGAAGGAATAGAAGCATTAGCCGCTGATCTAAACTCTCCCGTGACTGTCCCACTTGGTATCGATACGGAAAATGAGCACCACGCGCTTCCAATGCTTGAGGAAAAGCATGCACTCGTTGGGGGAGCAACTGGGTCAGGCAAGTCAAATTTCTTGAGCACGATCGTCGCCAGTCTTGCCATTCTAAACGATCCTGATGATGTCAACATCAGTATTTTGGACCCGAAAGGGGTTGATTTCGGGCGATTTACCTCACTACCGCATGTTCAGCGGGGGACATATCTTGATACGCCCGAAGACTGTACGACCTATCTCATGAACCTGCTAAACGAGGATCTTCCTACTCGAAAAGCTCGGCTCCAGGAAAGCGGTTGTACTTCCGTGTCTGAGCTAAACGAACTTGCCGACGAAATGGGGCATGAACCAATGCCATACCATGTTATCATCATCGACGAATTTGCCGATTTGATCATGTCGTTATCTGATGATAAGGACGAGTTCGAGGATGCTGTTACCCGACTCGCGCAGGTCGGTCGGGCCCATGGATATATTATTTTCCTAGCCACGCAGCGGCCATCTGCTGATATCGTCTCTGGAAAAATCAAGGCAAACTTCCCCTGTCGGATTAGCTTTCGACTCCCCTCGAATACAGACTCTCGAGTTATCCTCGACAAGCCTGGAGCGGAGGATCTGCAAGGGGCAGGTGATATGATCGCTATTACACAGGATGGACAAGTGAATCTGCAGGGCTATCGACTGACACCGAAAGATGCGATGAGTGTTCGGGATTCCCTTTCGGAGACTGAATAGCTAGGCGGAAAGACCGGATCAGTCTAAGAGGTTGATTATGACTCTGTGAACAGTCTCTGGACCAGTTTTTCAAGCCTACTCATCGGCAGCGGCTCGGTCGATACCAGCTCCCCACTCGTCGAGTAAAACAGGTTCGTGGTCACCTCCCGATCCGGATACTCACTGACAAGCACGTGATAGTACACGCTCAGTTGCTTGCGATACTCGTCCTGTGCCCGTCGGCTTCGGTCGGTCTTGTAGTCGATAATCTCAACTCGCTCAGGCGTGATGTGAACCAAATCAACTATGCCGGTAATCGAGACGCGCTGGCCATCGATCTCGAGCGGGAGGATAGCATCCTCTTCGGCGTGTAACTCCCCATCTAGGCCATCGAGAAGCGTCTTGATGCGCTCCTCGTGCGGGTTCGATGGTGACACCGCCTCACCCAGCACGTAGGCTTCAGCAAAGTCGTGCACTTGTGAGCCAAAGTCTACGCCGCTCTCTTCGTCCCCATCAGCTTCACCGGTGTTATCACCCTCGGTAAACACGGAGTCGTCCATCAGGGAATGTGGACTGTAGCCGACAGGGCCATCCGGTGTTGCGATGCTAAACGGAAGCTGTGCTTGCTCTGTTTCGTCTGGCTGGTTCCGTTCGATCTCTATCGACCCTTCGGCAAGCTCAACTGGGAGTTCTGTGAGGAACGTGTTTGGACTCTCCCCTCCAGCGAAGACGACGTGACTTTCGGCCCGAGTGATAGCGACGTACAGCAGGCGCCGTTCCTCGTCGTAGTTATCCGGGAGAGACTGTCGCAGGACGTCGTAGCGCCAGTTGTCGTAGACGTGTGGATACTGCCCCTCCTCGGCATAGACCTTGCGCTGTCGAAGCCCCGCTGCCTCGTCGTACTGCAACACTCCGCTGGTACGACCACGGGGCGGGAACCGCCCGTCATTCATATTGGCCAGGATCACGATCGGATATTCCAGACCCTTGGCGCCGTGGATCGTCTGGACCGTCACCGAATCGGTGTCGGTGCAGGTATTGATTGCGTGGGTACTCCCCTGGTCGATTGCGCGTTCAATGAACTGGATCAGATCCCCGCGAGTGAGCGTTGTAGCGTCGTGGACGGACTGGATATGCGCCAGCAGTTCCCGTGCATAATCACCAGTCAACCCGTAGCGCTCGAAGACGCGTCGGGCCAACGAACTCACCGCGTCAAGCTCGCGAAGCGCTTCGCGAAACTCGGTCATCGCCGCCGGGTAGCTCTCCCGCTCCAGCTGCGCATCGATCTCATCTAGCGTATAGCCGGCCCGCTCCAGAACGACAGCCCAGCCACGATCACCATCCGACTCAACAATCCGCAGCCACGCCAGTAGTAGCTTCGCGGGGTCACTGCGGTACAGTTCGACCTCCCCGTCGTAGGCCATCGGGAGCCCGTGCTCCTCGGCTGCAGCCAGTAGCTCTCGTCCGTAATCGCGTGTCCTGGTCAGGACCGCAATATCGCCGTGGCTCGGGGTTGTGGGGTCGCCGTTCTCGTCCTCAATCCGGTATTCGTCGCTATCGACGATCGACTGGATCCTGGCCAGCACCGCCTCGTGTTCGTCCTCGTGGTGGAGGGCCTCGATGCTGGTCTCGTCGAAGGCGGCGTTCGCAGTCAGCGGGTCGACGTCGACGGGCTCGTCAATGGTTTCAGAGCCCGTTGCTGGCGTGGTCAGTGCATTTGTCGAGAAGTCAAGCAGTGTCTGTGTCGACCGGTAGTTCTCCGTCAGCTCGATGTACGTGATCCCATCTGTCTCCAGGTCGACCCGCTCGGAATCAGCGTTCAACTCGCTCCGGAATCGCTCCAGCCGGGTGTCGAACTCCGCGATGTTCTCGACGGCGGCGTACTGGAACGAGTAGATGCTCTGTTTCCAGTCGCCCACGACACAGAGATTGTCCGTGTCTGCAAGCAGGAGCGCCAGCTTGAACTGAATCTCACTGGAGTCCTGGAACTCATCGACCATCACGTACTCGAACCCGATGCGGTCACGCAGCGCTGGCTCCTCGCACAGAGCCACGAACGCAAACAGCTGGAGGAACCCGAAGTTCAGGTAGTTCCGTTCCAGGGTGAACTCCAGATACTCGAAGTAACAGTCATGGATGAACGCCAGTAGCTCATCCCGATCCTCTTCGAAGACCTCGCGAGCGATGCTATCGTCGAGTTCCTTGGTCCCCCGGCCACCCCGAAGGTCCGACTTCGATGGAGCGGACTGCCGGTAGGTTTTGTTCGTCCCGAACCGCGAGAGATCGTCTCGGAGCGGGGACTGTTTGCGCCCGTCGTTGCGGGCCTGGTTGCGGGCATCGAAATACTGTTTGAACGTTTCGTAGTCTCCCAGCAGGTGTTGTGCCCCATCTCGATACCAGCCGTCTGCAGTCGGGAAGATACCCTTCGCAGCCAGTTCGTTGATGAGCGAGAGGGGTTCAGTTGGCTCCGAGAGTGCTCGAAAGATGTCGTTGTACTCAGGATGGCGATCCCGGAACTGCCCGAAGAACTCACGGAATAGCTCGTCCTCGAGTTGGCTATCCTCAAGGATCTGGGTTCCTCCAGTGATCCGGTCATCAATTCCCAAATGCGTCGGGGCGCGATAACCGTGCTCGTCGAGCAGGTCGTGACAGTACGAGTGGAACGTCTGGATCGGTGCGTCGGCCAGCTCACGCATGCCGTACGAACAGTGTTCGACGATGCGCTCACGCATCTCGGTGGCCGCACTCCGGGTGAAGGTAACCAGCAGGATATCCTCGGGCTCGACGTCAGGCTGGTCGACGATGTTCGCATACCGGCGTGTGATGGCGAAGGTCTTGCCGGTGCCAGCACCGGCGTCGACATGGTAGATCCCCTCGGTCTCATCGATCAGCTGTTGCTGGGCCTCGTTCGGGGTGAGGGCGTCACTCATCGGTTTTCCTCCAGAAACATATCGCGATGATCGATCCGGCGATAGTTGGGTTCGCCACCCAGTCCCTCAATCGGGAATCGCTCCTCACCAGCGCGGTACCGATTGATCTCGGTCAGTCGGTCGGCGACGAACCCCTCAAACTGGTCAAGATCGTCTTTGAAGAAGTTGCGCTTCCGGACGCCGTTGAGTTCCCGAACCGCCTGATCGGCCCCCTTCTCGGCATCAACGTCGTCGCTGGTTTCCTGCCGGACGGCCTTGGCAAATCGGTCGGCGAAGTCCGACTCCCGTAATGCCGACCGATCCGTCGTGTCCGGGAACGTGAGGTCTGTCATGATATCGCTGTAGGCCCCGAAGCCAAGCTCCTCGAAGGTCGCCACGCAGTCCTTGTAGCCATCCAGGAGGATCTCATACGCTGGGTGCGTCCCGACGAACTCGTCGAACGACTGCGGATAGTAGGAGACCATCGTCAGCGTATCATCCACATCCGCGTCGCCGGTGATCGCATCATCGAGCGTTTCGAGGAAGTGGAAGAACGAAAAGGACAGCGCCTCGCCGGGCTGGTGGGTACGGAACTGCGCCAGGTAGGCGATTGCCTGGTAGTTGACTGTATCATTGGGCGGGTCCATCGCCGCCTGTTTACAGACGTCGTATGCTGATTTCTTCGACCCGCTCTTGTAATCGAGCAGGGCTGTGGGCCCCTCCACGAGGTCGATTTTCCCGTTGATACCAAGGCCCGGATTGGTGAACTGGCGTTCGGTCAGTGGCGAATCCACGGGGCGGTCGAAATACGCTGCGAAGAAGTTCTCATCGGGTTCCCCAGCAGGGGGAAGATCAGCAGGTGCCGTGGGCGGGTTTGCATCCAGATATTCGATGATGGTTTCCAGCCCGATCCGATACTGGCGTCGACGTAACACTCGGTCCGTCTCAGGGTAGAAGGGCCTGGCTTCTTCGAGCATGACATCGACCACCGCCGAGAGCGTGTCTGTGTCGATGATCTCGGGATAGTTGACGTAGAACTCCGCGAAGTCATGGAACAGATTCCCTTCTCTGAAATAGTCCTTATCGGGGGAATCGACCAGCCGGCTGAAGAGATACTCCCGTGGGCTGTTGACGAAACTGTTGAGACTGGTCTGGCTGATCGTTTCGACGGTCTTTGACTCGACCGGGGGCTCGACGGCCGTTTTCCCAAAGCCATCACGGTCACCATCGACCGTCCGTTCATACCTGACTGATTCGAGGTCGCTGAACTGCTCGAATGTCTCTTCGAGAAGTTCCTCTAAGTAGAGACACGGCGTCACTGGCTGGCCCCCAGCGGTGTCCTCAACGAGATAGTACTGGTCGCTGCCGCTCTGGATCAGCCGCTGGAAGCGGCGGATATACCGATCGAACTGCGCCTCCGTGTCGACCCAGGGGCGCTGTGGAGCACTGTTGGTCCAGCCCTCGTCAAGCCCGAGAAAGAACACGGCCTGTCGGTCGACATAGCCGGCAGATTTGGCATCTGCGAGTAACACGCCCTCGTTTTCTCTGTCCACTGGGACCTCGTAGAAATCCAGATAGAAGGCCAGATCACTAACCCGCGATTCGGTGATCACAGTGTCGTGCAGCCCGAGTGCCTCGAGTTCGTCCCGAAGACGGCCCAGTGTTCGGCCGGCCTTCGCTTCGTAGGCCGTGAGGAGCGAGCCAAAGGTTCGGTCCTCAATTGTCTCACACACCTCCGTAATCCACGCGGTTGCTGGCAGGTCGGTCGCTACCAGGCGTTTTTCACTGTGCTCGATATCGACATCGGTCCCAAGCTGTGCTAAGATGGGCTCGACATCGCTGACAGTCGTCTCGGAACCACGATAGGCGACGCGCAAGAGCCGCAGTACTGCTCGCACATCGAGGTTGTCGATGAACCCTGGTCCTCCATAATAGGGAATATCGGAAGCTTCGAGGGCTGATTCGATCAACGGTGAGTACTGGCTCGAACTATCCAGCACCACGGCCACATTGTCGGCTGACTCCGCATCGATGGTATCCACGACCGCGTCGACGATCGCTGATGGTGACTGGAAGATGTTGAACGCCGGGTAGTCGAAGGCGTCGTCAGTCAACAGAGGATACGTGTCATACTCTGCTGGCAGAATCGATCGTTCGAGTGCAGTGAACTCCGGGAGCCCAACGACGGCGACCGACTGGTCCGAGTCAACCGTGAACTCTGTCAGCTGTTGTGACGTCGACTGGCGTGCGGCGAGCCTGTCCACCACAGTGCGCGTAGTGGGATCGTCGTAGGCTGGATACTCCAGGATCCCCGCGGCCTGTCCGTGGTGCTCCCAGCACTGGAGGACGTTCCCGATAGCGTAGGACAGAGCTTTCCACGAGTCGTCGACAGTGTCGGCGAGTTCCAGAAACGCCGTCCGGTCCTCGGCCTGCTCGCGACGCCCAGCGGCCAGTCGGCGTGGGGTGGTTGCAAACGTCCCGAACTGTGGCCGGTCGAGCCGACGGTTGAGGGCACTCGAAAGCGGGGCGTCAGGAACCAAGACGAGATCATAGTCGGCGACCGATGTATACAGATCCGCAAGTGATCTTGCACGCTGAATAGGCACACTGCTAGGAGTATAACCAGTGGGAAAAAGATGGCTCCACTTCAGCGGTTATGCCACATCTACGTTCCTGGTTCGCCAGTCCGCGAACGGGCCAAAGATATCTTCCTCATCGAAGCGCTCGATACACGGAACCTCTTGACACCCTCCCCGCCTTAGAGGGCGAGGATTCCCGACCACCGTTGGGATATTGTGGTTTACGACACGACCTGTTCTTGTGGGGCTACTCTCCCCGTCGATATATCGAACAGGCGCACCGATGGCTGTGCCAAACAGCCGTTACTCCTATCCTGTGACGGACTCGGAGTTACCGTCGCTCGCATATTCTCTGCCGCATTCAGGTCACTGTTCGCAACCAGCTCGCACTCTGAACAAACGTATAGTCCCCGCTCAACACGGTTTGAATCTACCTCTGTGCCACACTCACAACAGGTTTTTGAGGTTTTCAATTTGCCCTCGGGAACGCGCTCTACGTCGATACCACGTTCTTCGGCTTTGTATTCAATATGGCTCAGAAGCGTCTCAAACGCCCAATCGTGCAGTCGTTTGTTACCGTGGCGACCCCAATCAGAGTCATCACGGATTTTCTTCGGGTGGCCAACTGCTATCGTCTCGACACTTCGGGTAGCACACTGCTCTACAATGTCCTTCGACAGTGCGTGCAAAAAGTGAGCTTGCCGCCGAGACTTCTTTTGCCGAAGGCGCTGTGCCTCATTGCTCGGGCCGTTCTCACCCTCTGTATCGTATTCTTCGTGACGGAAGTAGTGAGCATCTTCTTTCAGGGCGTTGCCCGGATACAACAGCGTCTCATCACCAACAGAGACAGCCGCCGTATTGCAGATACCAAGGTCAATACCAGCAGTTTTCTCTCCGGGTGTTTCGGACGTTTCAATCTGCATCTCGCAGACGAAATGCAATTCCCACTGGTCTCCAGTCCAGACTGCTCGAACAGTTTGGACGGATTCAATATCAGCGAGCGTCTGTCGATCCGCCTGAACCGTAAATTCACAGAGGATATAGTCTGGGGCGTACCGGGACGACTTCATATTCGTGCCCTTTGAGAGACGAACACGGTTGTACTCAGTATCCAGTTTGAAGGCCTGGTTTTTCCACGTCACCGTTGAGCGTGGGTGTTCATCGCCGCATTTGCGGTAGCCGGGCGGGTTCGCGTTGGAATCGTCCTGTTCGTACCACGAGACGAACGCTTCTCCGAGTTCTTGAAGAACTCGTTGACTGGACTGAGAATGCAAGTCCGCATAGCGTTCGTGATTTTTGAGATACGAACACAATTCGTTGGCGTCTGGAATATGGCCGATAGCATCCCAAACACGCGAGATTGTCCACCGACCGATGTTCCACAGTTTGCTGGCTGCGAAGCCGTGCGAATCGAGATCATCATTGACTTGCGAGTGATTGGTGATACTCGCTTTCAGTGTGCGCGTGATGACCTGATTCGGCACACGTAAGCATAGTATTTTGAGTTACATATTTGTTCTGATTAGCTTCACTATGGGAACTCCAGCCGTAGCTATGCGTGTGGTTTGACGCCACATTGTCGGATTCATGCCCGGCCTGAATGGAGGGGCTTTCTCCTCGAATCTCTGTAAGGATGCAACTCAACAACCCGATCGCGAAGATCAGGATACCGCTCATCTGTCGTCTTCGCCAGGAGGATTTCCTCAGCATCTGTCTGGACTTCGCCCTCCCACCGATATATTGAGTGACAGGTAACGCTGTTCACACAGGCTGCAAGTCGTTCCTCGACGAGTGTCTGTGCAATCTCTTCCGCAGCTTCCTCTGGGACCGTGATGTAGATTGTGGGCATCAGTTACGACATCGGGATACATGGATATCAGAACTCCCTCTCATCGACCTATCAGATACCTACGCCAGCAGTCCACACCTTGACTTCCTGTTTCGCTCCACAGACCGCATGATATCGGAGGTCCCACCACAGGAACCACTGCCAGTTGTTTTCGAATTGCGAGTGACGCGATCGGGGCGTCACCCAACCGCTGTCGGTCTCGCGAACGGATGAGTAGGTTGTGTTGCTCGTCCGTTATCAAGACGAGTGATTGCTGCCCGACGCACGTAATCGCCTAGCCGACAATGAGCCCGAAACGGGTTTCCTGATCGATTCTGTACTGCGCCGTTCAACGGTGTCTTGATGGCACGATCGACGATTACCAGTTTTCCTGGGCGCGGTCCGGGCGTTGGCGCTGATAGATATCGTCCCGGACGTCTTGGAACGTGTTGATGAGTTCGGCGACGGCGTAAGTGATGTTCTCGAAGTACTCCTCACCGAGTTCCGCTGTCGCTTCGCTCGGGTCTCCCCAGACGCCAGTCTCACTGACACGGTAGTACGCACCCTTGCCAATAAGCAGGTGATCCAGCAGTGCGGCAGGGTTCTCGATATCTTCTGGGAGGTCGGGGTCGTCGAAGGACGTGCTCTCGAGATTGACCAGATCCTCGTCGATGGCCATCACCGCTGCTGTCTCACCAATGTTGGCGTGCCAGCCGGCGTCGAAAGAAAGGTACTCTGCCATATCTTCTCCACTGAGGGCGTCCCAGTACGGGAACGCATACACGTAGTTCTCCTCGGGCAGAGCATGCGACGCTTGGTTGGCTCCTACCTTCGCCGCCCAGTCGTTGGTCAGATGCCCGGAAATGAACACGATATCCTGGAAGCCGCCCTCCGCGAGCGAGTAGGCGATATCGTTCACTACCGTCGCCAGCGTGCGATACGTGAGGTACGTGATCCCCTCGTAGCCAGCGTGCATGTCCGAGGCCCCGTAGTTGATCGGTGGGCCGACGAGTGCATCGACGTCCTCGGCGATTCGTTCGCAGATCTCTGTCGGGATGAACCCATCCGTTCCCATGGCGAGATGGTCGCCATGCTGTTCAGTCGTGCCGACTGGAATCAGTGCGGTTGGTGTGTCTGCACTGTCGAGATATGCCTCAACTTCCGGGTGACGCAGCTCGTCGAGTCTCCGTGAGACTGACATATTGTTATGTGGCATCACTTGACAAATAAATATTTTCTGAATGTCCATTTAGAATGGTATTTCTGTCTGCCCTCGGCAAGGGCGCGGGGCACACCAGTGGTCCTGCAGTGTTTGCAGTGGCTTCGATATCAACCAGAACGGTCTCTGTTACCCACTCAAAACACCTGTCTTTCGAGGGGTGCTGCTCACTTTACTAGGCATTCTTCGGGAGAGAAAATACCCCACGTGTCAATCGCACTCATTTCTGACTGGCTCGACGTATCGCTCTCACTACTCCCAACTACTGGGGGCGAAGCCAAGCCTCACTACGATGAGTCGATACGCAAAGACAACAACCATAATAAGCGCTGATTCGAGCCAGAACGCGACCTCACCGACAACTGCCTGAGAGACTTCGAGGATGAAAAACACCAGCAGCAACATCGCAAGATAATGTGGCGCGAGTTCCAGCAGTTGATCTTTGTCCATACGTTCCATAGGTGCTGGCCTCTCGAACCCCGTCCTCTACGCCCAGGGTATCATACAACTCTTCACAAAGTGTTGATTCCAGGCAATGTAGACTGAATACACTGCACAGTAGATGTGCATATTGTTCAACCCACATTCTCTCAAACTAATTTCACTTCCTGCGTGAGTCGATATTCAAATTCTGAATCATTAGCACTGCGGCGTGATGGTTCTCTACGTTCAATACACTCGGGACATCGTCGGAGGTACATGTCGCTCAGCACACTAGATGCAGAGGCACCAGGGCCCCACCCTAATGCTTGTTTTACATCTTGATTGTCCATCCATTCTTCTTGAGAAAGTACTTGAGCTACCGTCGCGGCATGAGTGTCAGACTGAATCGTACAGGTCATGGTACCTCTTAACATACACTATATACTAATTTAACACTTTTGTAGAGAACATTCACAAGTGCATCTCACTTGTAATATCGCCACACTGAACGTTATGTGTCTCTCCTGTACTGACCGTTTCAGTTTGAGTGGAAACAATTCTATGACAGTCTATTCTGCCGCCAAGGTCAGCCACGCTTGAGGACCGTTCATTCGAGAATCTCGAAAGTCGACCACAGGATCAGGGCAGCTGCTTGTTGAGCAACCGGTTGGAACACTGGATTAGAAAATATAGCTGCCGGGTCGTCTGACACCCTGGCCACGGAGTCTATCACGCTCGATATCATACGAAACGGCTCTGGTGAATCGCTGGACAGCGTCGGTTTCGACCGTTAGAACTAGGAAGATGAAGCGGGAAACCGCCGATGCTCTATGTCGAAGATCTCCCGCTTCACGAGCAAAGTCGTTCAGTTAGCTAAAA
>Ga0207720_100038_pt1 | contig 147383 bp, 159 predicted proteins | sample A23P2SouthBayCA_2_FD_187751 | JGI IMG/M metagenome (GOLD analysis project Ga0207720, IMG submission 187751) | Aerobic enrichment media microbial communities from Eden Landing Ponds, California, USA - A23 E3 (2) (SPAdes) | ecosystem: Environmental > Aquatic > Marine > Unclassified | place...
GTTCCCCCCCCCCCACCCTGCCCGTCGTGACGACGTCACCCCGTCGTCAGCTCCCCCCCCCACCGAATCACTCTTTCACCCCCACTCGCCTTTTGGCCGCCTCGGACGGTCTCCCGCGTCGAGTGCCGGGACCCCTAGACGCCGGTCGAGTACCGCAACAGGCCGGCGATGCCGCCGAAGGCAGTCAGGAGTTGCTCGCCCTTCTCGAAGTCCGTCGAGATGAAGACGGTCTCCGTGCCGCGCTGGTCGGCGATGTCCATGAGGTGGTCGATGACGTCCTCGCGCTCGGTGGCCTCGAGTTGCTCCCCGCACGTGTCACAGGGGGCGGGGTCGACGGTCGCCCCGCGGTCTGCGAGTTCGTACTCCTCGTGGTCGTTGGGACAGGCGAGCGTCACGGCGTCCTTGCGGAGGTCCTCGCTGAGCAGGAGTCGTTCGACGGAGCCCATGACGAGGTTCTCGCGGGTCGGGCCGAACCCGTAGGTCGCGAGGTCGCCGTCGTGGAGTTCCTCGAAGAAAGTCTCCATGACCTGCTTGTCCTGGAGGACCTCGTGTTCGGCGAGCACCTCGCTCGCGGCGTCGACGAGGTCGTAGAGCCCGGACTCGTCGGTGTAGGCCACGTCGAACTTCCCGAGGACGAGGTCCTGAAGCTCGTGGTGGAGGTAGTCGCCGTCGAGGAACTCGTCTTTCGTCGGCGAGGGGCCGCCGACGAGGATCCCGTCCATCTCGTGGCGCTCCTTGACGAACAGGTCGTCGGCCATGCCCGCGACCTCCTGGTAGAAGTTGTCGATGGCCTCCAGGCGCAGGCGGGCGAACCGCTGGGCGGACTGGCCCCCCTTGCGCTGCTTGCCCGGGACCAGCGAGGAGGCAGACTTGACCGGCTCGACGCGCTTGCCCTTGAGCCAGCCGACGTTGGCCTCCCGGCGATCGAGGACGATCAGGCCGAACAGGCCCTTGTCGCCCAGCATCTCCTCTAAGGGTTCGGTGTAGAACTCGGAGTCGCAGTGATAGCGGAAGCTCTGAATGGGCTGGGGCGGGTTCTCCAGCACCTCCGTGACCATGTCGGTCCGGCCGCCGCCGGAGTCGACGGCGCCGGAGAAGAGGACCATGCCGTTGTCACCCGGTCGGTTGTAGTACTTGAGGCGGTCCTTGATGGACTTGAGTGCGTCCTGGACGTTCGTCCGGGTGTCCTTGGACTTGATGTTGCTCGCCTCGGAGTGTTCCTGGGTGACGTGTGCGACGACGTCCGAGATCCGCTTGTCCGGGGGGATGTAGATGGTGACCAGCTGGGTCCCGGACCCGCGGTACTCGGAGAGTTCCTCGATGACCTTCTTGAACTCGTATTTTTGTTTGTCGGCGCTGTCCTGGGCGGGCTCGCTCATCGGGAGAACGTTGTCGAGTGCGGTGTAAGTACCTGTTGACCTTCAGGCGGTCCCCCTCCCCGACAGTTCGGAGCACCAGCCCCGGGGACAGGGCACGACGGGCCAGAGCTCCAGACGAACGGGTTTATAGTGACCGCCCTGCATGCCCCTAGAAACGATGGCGGGGTACGTCTGTACGGTCGCGGGTGGCAAGGGGGGCGTCGGGAAGACGACCACCGCGGTCAACATCGGCGCCGTCCTGGAGGAAGACGGGTACGACGTGGTGGTCGTCGACGCCGACCTCGGGATGGCCAACCTGGGGGAGATGCTCGGCGTCGACCACGAGGTCAGTCTCCACGAGATTCTCTCCGGCGACGCGACCGTCAGCGAGGGGCTCGCCGACGCTGAGGGCGGACTCACCGTAGTGCCCGGCGAGCAGAGCCTCGAGGCCTTCGCGGAGGCGGACCCGGCGAAGCTCCGGAAGGTCATCAAGACGCTGCGCAACGCCTTCGACGTCGTCCTCGTCGACACCGGGGCCGGCCTCTCCCACGAGGTCACCGTCCCGCTGGGCCTGGCCGACGGCATCCTCATGGTCACGACCCCAGACGAGGTCGCCGTCGGCGACACGATCAAGACCGCCGACCTGGCCTACCGCGTCGACGGTCCCGTCATCGGCGGCATCGTCACCCGCGTCACCCGCAACACGGACGTCGGCGCGATCACCGACGAATTCCCCTTCCCGACGCTCGGCGTCGTCCCGGTCGACCTGGAGGCGACCGAGCAGGAGCCGATGGTGCTGAACACCCCCGACAGCCGCGCGTCGGAGGCCTACCGCCGGCTGACCGAGTCGCTCGAGGAAATCTTCTTCGAGGGCACGGACCCGGAGGACCTCTTCGTCGTCTTCGAGGAGGGCTGGTTCCGCGACGAGGACGAGTCCGCGACGGAGGACGCCGCCGAGGAAGAGGACGAGGGCGGTCTCTTCGGTCGATTCGGCCGGTGAGCGGGGCACGCCTCATCGCCGGGCCGAGTTGTCCATCGGTCTGAAGCTGCTTCTGCGGTTTCCGTGACGGTCGGAACCCCGAATATCCGGCTTCGGCGAGTCAGCGCGGTCCGTCCGGCGATCGACACCACCGGCAGCCGACGCTATTTGTGTGTATACACACCGGTGCGGGAAATTTGAGTGCATGTGTTTCAGAGTTTCTAAGTAAAGAGTGCATTTGCACGATAATTTTATTACACCAGAGTCGTTTGACAACATATCGATGGTGAATCGCTGCGAGACTGCGAGTGACGATGGACGGAGTCAGATCCTGGCCACCCGGGGAAGCGTCCGAGAGCCCCGTCCGCGGGCCGCCGGACGATGAGCAACCGCATCGACTCGGGGTCACCATCCGACGACGGGGCAGGCCCTGGCCAGCTGCGGCGGAGCATCGAGGTCGAGTACTGGGTGATCGACGAGGCGGGGCGACTGACTGACCCGAGTGGACTGATCGAGGCGTCGCCGGGAGCGGAACGGGAGTTCGTCGAACCGCTGCTCGAGGTCAAGACCTCCCCCTGCGAGACCACCGACCGACTGCGCGAGGAGCTCTACGAGCGACTGGAACGGGTCCTCGCGCGTGCGGACGCTGAGGGGAAGGGGCTGGTACCGCTGGCGACACCGCTCCACGCGACCGCCGTCGAGGACAGGTCGAGTCCCCGCACGGAAATTCAGGACCGCGTCGTCGGCGACGCGTTCGAGTGCGTGCGCCACTGCGCGGGCACGCACGTCCACTTCGAGCAGCTCCCGGGCCGCGAGATCGAGCAGCTCAACGTGCTGACGGCCGTCGATCCCGCCCTGGCGCTGGTCAACTCCTCGCCGTACTTCCAGGGGAGGCCGCTGGCCGCCGGCGCCCGCTCGGAAATGTACCGGTGGCGAGCCTACGACAGCCTCCCCCACCAGGGACAGCTCTGGCCCTACGCGACCGACACCGAGGAGTGGGCGACGCGCCTCGAGCGACGGTACGAGGAGTTCGTGACCGCAGCCATCGTCGCGGGGTTCGACAGGACGACGGTCGAGACGGCCTTCGGCCCCGAGAGTGCGGTCTGGACGCCGGTCAAACTCCGGGAGGAGTTCTCGACGGTCGAGTGGCGGTCGCCCGACGCCGCGCTCCCCAGCCAGGTCCTCGAACTCGCCGACCAGCTCGGGGCCGTGGTCGAACGGATCGCGGGGGCCGAGGTCCGGATCGACGGCGAGACCGGCCGGGTGACCGACGACGAGATCGTGCTCCCGACGTTCGACTCAGTCCGCGAGTACGCCCGGTCGAGTATCCGGCAGGGGCTCTCGTCGACGGGAGTCCGGGCGTACCTGAACCGGATGGGGTTCGACGTGTCGGCGTTCACACCGCTGACCGAGGAATTCGAGGCGTGCGAGGAGCTGTCGGTGGACCGTGCGAGAGAGCTCCGGCTTGCGTACGCCGAGCGGCTCGAAACGGACGTCGCGAGGGCGAGGGCGATCAGTGCGGACTGACTACCGATGGGCGGCCGTGACCGATACGAGTCGCACCTGGCACGGCTACCACCGACCCAGCCTATGCGTCTCGCACTCCTGAACGCGGCCCAGCGGGCCGCGGACACGCGACGGAACTTCGAGCGGGAACTCGAGGCCGACCTCGTCGAATTTCGCTGCCCGGCCGGTGAACTGCCGGCGGGGCTAGAGTTCGACGGCTTCGTCGTGACGGGCTCCTGGGCGTCGGTCTACTGGGACCGGGAGTGGATCGGCCGACTCAAGACCTGGGTCGGCGAGGCCGTCCAGGCCGGACTCCCGGGGCTCGGCGTCTGTTTCGGCCACCAGCTACTGGCCGACGTCCTGGGCGGCCGGGTCCGGGGCATGGGCGAGTACGAGATCGGGTACCGCCCAGTCGAGCACGACGGCGAGAACCGATTGCTCGACGGGGTCGACGAGCGGATGATCGTGTTCACGTCCCACTCCGACCACGTGGTCGACGCGCCGCCGGGCGCCACCGTCTTCGCCAGGAACGAGTACGGCATCCACGGCTTCCGCCGGGACCGTACCTTCGCGGTTCAGTTCCACCCCGAGTACGACGTGACGACGGCGACGGCGGTTGCGGCTGACAAGGAACAGCTCTCCGACCACCGCCGCGAGGAGGTACTCGCGGGAATCACCGCCGAGAACTACGGGGCCGCCTGCGAGGTCACGCGACTGTTCGACAACTTCCTCACGTTCGTGGACGACGTCCAGCGGTCCCCGGCCGACGTGCCGTGACCGGGCGACGCCGAGCGCGGTCTCGGGACGGCCTCCGGATGACGCAGGTCCGGCCGTACGGCGCCAACGGTGACCGGGCCGGGACCGTGCGCATACCGCCCCGATTCGTCTCGAACGTCCGTCGCTGGACGGTAACCGCGAGCGGCGGGCCATTCACATCGAGTCGGGCGCCTCGACGCCGAGCACGCCTAGCGCGTTGGCGACGGTCGTCCGCGCGGCGACGACGAGCGCCAGCCGAGCCGGCCGCACGTCGGCGTCGGCGGCGAGGACCGGACACTCCCGGTAGAAGGCGTTGAAGGCCTCCGCGACGTCGCGGGTGTAGGTCGCGACGACGTGGGGCTCCAGGCTCTCGGCGGCCTCCTCGATGACCGCGGGGAACCGGGCGACCGTCCGCAAGAGGTCGCGCTCCGCGGGGTCGTCGAGCAGAGCGACGTCGATGTCCCCGCCTTCGGGAACCGGGTGGCCCGCCGCCTCGGCCTCGGCGACGATTCCACAGGCACGAGCGTGGACGTACTGGACGTAGGGGGCGCTCTGGGCCTCGAAGTTCAGCGCGTGGTCCCACTCGAAGGTGATCGCCTTCGTGGGCTGTTTGGCGACGATGTCGTACCTGACGGCGCCGATGCCGACCTGGCGGGCGATGCGCGCGACGTCGTCGTCGTCGAGATCGTCGTCCCGGATGCGGTCGTCGAGGCGCTCTTCGACCTCGTCCCGGGCGCGCTCGACGGCCTCGTCGAGCAGGTCGTCGAGGTCGATGCCCGTCCCGCGGCGGGTGGACATCTTTCCCTCGGGGAGGTTGACGTAGGAGTACAGCACCTGGTCGAGGGGGTCGGTGTCGTGGCCGAGGAGTTCCAGCGTGGTGCGGACCTGGCGGGCCTGGAGGCCGTGGTCCTCGCCGAGGACGGTCACGGCCCGGTCGTAGTTGTCCAGCTTCCACTCGTGGTGGGCCAGGTCCCGCGTCGCGTAGAGGCTGGTCCCGTCCGACCGCAGGAAGACGAGGTTCTTGTCGATGTCCGGGAGGTCCAGCTGCCAGGCGTCCTCCTCGTAGACGGCCTCGTCGAGGGCCTTGAGCCGGTCGACTACGTCGTCGGTCGCGCCGTCACGGATGAACTCCGTCTCCTTGACGAACCGGTCGAACTCGGCGGGGAGGCGCTCGAGTGACTGGCGCATGCCCGCGAGGACGGTGTCGACGACCGCGCTCACGCGCTCGTAGGTGTCCTCGTCGCCGGCCTCGAGGCCCTGCATGATCGCCTGGATCTCGTCTTCGGCCGCCTCGACCGCGTCGGGGTCGCCGTCCTCCAGGAATGCGTTCCCGGCCCGGTAGTACCGCACGAGGTCGTAGTCGGGCTTGTCCCGTTCGGGCTCCGGGAGGTCGGCCTCGTCGACGGTCTCGACGGCCCACGTGAAGACGGCGAGCTGGCGGCCGGCGTCGTTGACGTAGTAGTGCGTGTCGACGTCGTAGCCGGCGAAGTCGAGAACGCGAGCCAGCGCGTCGCCGATAATGGGGTTGCGCGCCCGGCCGACGTGGACCGGGCCCGTGGGGTTGGCGCTCGTGTGTTCGACGACCACGCTCGTCTCCTGGTCGGGGAGGCTGCCGTAGTCGCCGTCGGTCGCGGCGGCGAGCGTGTCCGCGACGTAGCGCTCCGAGGGGACGAAGTTCAGATACGGCCCCTGCGTCTCGACGGCGGCGACGTAGTCGATGGCGTCGGAATCGAGCGCGTCGGCGATCTCCGCGGCGACCTGGGGTGGGGGTGCGCCGGCTTCCGAGGCGAGGCGGAAGGCGACGCTGGAGGCCAGGACGGCGTCGACGTCCTCGGGGGGCTCTTCGATCCCGAGGTCGTCCGTGGGGAAGTTCCGTGCCGCGAGGGCCTCGCGGAGGGCGTCTTCGACCGCCGCGCGAAGCGCGAGGAACATGGGCGTCCCTGGGTGGCTGGGGGTTAAGGGCGTTCCGAAGGCCGGTGAGCGCCACGTTCGGACCGGGGCCGCCCCGCTCGGTGTGGATTCGTCCGCAATTCCCACGGCGTGCAAACCACGCGCCAGGTTTTTCACCATGACCCGACTGACACTGATAGCATCCGTGGGATCTGGCGAACATGTTCTCTTCGTCGGCCGGCAAACGGCGCCCGACGGACTCACAGCGGCGAGCCAGCAGGAGGCGGAGTGTCGGGTCTCGGCCCGCGAGACGGCCGCCGAGGCCGTCGACTACCTGGCACGCACCGACGCCGTCGACTGCGTCGTCAGTGAGGCGTCCCTCCCCGACGTCGACGGCGTCGCGTTCCTCGAACTACTGCGGCTTCATCGGCCGGGCCTCGCGCTCGTCGCGCTGACCGACGACGGCCACCAATCCACCCGGAAGCGGGCACTCCGGGCCGGTGTCGACGCGCTGGTCGATCGGTCGCGCCTCGCCGACGAGCCGGCGCGCGTCGCCGCCACGGTCGACGGAGCGATATCCACCCGACGGGCCCGCGGCGCGCTCGCGGACGTCGGGGCGGCCCAGGCGAGCCACCTGGCGGCAGCAGACGACCCCACGGCGGTCGTCAGGGACGACGCCTTCGTCACCGTCAACGAGGGCTTCCTCGCGCTCGCGGGCACCGAGCGACAGTCTGACCTCGGCACGCCGAGCGACCGACTCGATCCGGACCAGCTCACCGGCCCGGGCTTCGGGCCGGTCGAGACCGGTGGAGGCGGCATTCGCCGATCCCACGGCCGATTCCGGCCGAGTAACGGGGCCCCGGTGTCGGCCGAGTTCATCACCGCGGGACTCTCGTGGCAGGGCGACCCGGCGACGCTCCTGATCGTTCGGCCGTCGGCCCACGAGTCCACAGAGTCGCCGGCCGCAGCTCGCCACAGCCACACGCGCGAGCAGGTCCGTGCGGAGTTCGAACAGCTCATCAACGGCATGAACGACACGGCCTGGGTCATCGGCCGCGACGAGGAATTCCGCGCCGTCAACGACGCCGCGGTGGAGCACCTCGGGTACACCCGCGAGGAGTTACTCGCCATGAAGCCCCACGACATCGACGTCGGGCTCGAGGCCGGAAAGATCACGGACCTCATCGAGAACATGCCCGAGGACGAGTTCCAGGTCTTCGAGACGGTCCACGAGACGAAAGACGGCGAGCGAATCCCCGTCGAGATCAGCTCCAGCCTGGTGCGCTACCACGGCGAGGAGGTCATCCTGAGTATCGGCCGCGACATCAGCGACCGCAAGGAGCGCGAGGCAGCGCTCCGCCGGACCAGGCGCGCCGTCGAGGCTGCCGGCCACGCCATCTACATCACCGACACTGACGGCCACATCGAGTACGTCAACCCGGCCTTCGAGGAAATCACCGGCTACGACCGCGAGGAGGTGCTCGGCGAGACGCCGTCGATCCTCAAGTCGGGCGAGATGCCCGAGAGCTACGCGGAGAACCTCTGGGACACCATCCTCGCCGGCGAGGTCTGGGAGGAAGAGCTCATCAACCGTCGCAAGGACGGCGACCTCTATCACGTCCACCAGACCATCTCGCCCGTCAGGGACGACGACGGCGAGGTCGACGGGTTCGTCGCCATCCAGACGGACATCACCGACCGGAAGGCGCTGGACAGGCGCCAGCGCCGCTTCCGCCAGGCCCTTGAGGGCTCCGAGGAGCTCTTTGCCGCCATCGACTGTGACCAGCGGCTCCTGTTCTCGAACGAACGCTACCGCGAGTTCCACGGCCTCGAAGACGCGGACCTCGAGGGTCGCCACCTGCAGTCCATTCTCGGCGACGACGCCTACGGGGACGTCGCCGACGAAATCGAGCGGGTGCTCGACGGTGCGTCCGTCCAGTTCACGACGACCCGAACGCATCCCGAGCGCGGGCCGCGACTGCTGTCCACGATCTATCACCCGATCCGCGACGACGAGGGCGAGGTCCGTGGCGCCATCGCGTCGATGCGGGACGTCACCGAGGAGCGCGAGGAGTCCCGTCGCCTGGAGACGCTGATCGGGAACCTGCCCGGCATCGTCTATCGCTGCCGGCTCGAACCGGGTTGGCCGATGGAGTTCGTCGGCGGCCGGTGCCAGGAGATCACCGGCTATCCCGCGTCGAAACTCGAGGCCGACGAGGTCCTGTGGGGGGAGGACGTCGTCCACCCGGACGATCAGGCCCGGATCGCCGCGGAATCCCAGGCGGCCATCGAGGCGGACGAGCCCTTCGAGCTGACCTACCGCATCCGAACGGCGGCCGGCGAGACGCGCTGGATCTGGGAGCAGGGACGGGAGGTCTCGACGGTCACCGACGACGGAACGATGCTCGAGGGATTCATGCTCGACGTGACCGAACAACAGCGCCGCCAGTCCGAGCTCAGACAGAAGAGCCGGGCCATGGACGAGGCGCCCATCGGCATCACCATCTCCGATCCCAACCGCGAGGACAATCCGCTGATCTACGTCAACAGGGGGTTCGAACGCCTGACGGGCTACAGCCCGGAGGAGGCCATCGGGGAGAACTGTCGCTTCCTTCAGGGCGAGCGCACCGACCAAGAGACCGTGGACGCGATCCGGCAGGCGATCGACGCGGCCGAACCGGTCTCGGCGGTCGTCCGGAACTACCGCGCGGACGGCACCGAGTTCTGGAACAGCCTCGAGGTCGCGCCCGTCAGGGACGAGGACGGGACGGTGACGAACTTCATCGGCTTCCAGCAGGACGTCACCGAGCGCGTGGAGCGCCAGGAGCAACTCCAGCGAATCGACCACGTGCTGCGGCACAACCTCCGCAACGACATGACCGTCATCATGGGCATGGCAGACGACATCCGGGCGGCGGGGTCGCCGGACGTTGCGGAGGCGGCCGAGGCGATCATCGAGCAGAGCGAATCCCTCCTCGAGAAGACGGACACCGAACGGGACATCGTCCAGGTCCTGGAGGACGAACCGACGGTCCAGGCGATCGACGTGGTGGCACTCCTCGCCTCGAACCTCCCCGCGCTCCGCGAGACCTATCCGGACGCGACGGTCGACCTGACCGGCCCGGAGACCGCCCTCGCGCGCGGCACGGACAAACTCGAACGGGCCCTCCAGGAACTCGTCGAAAACGCCCTCCAGCACAACGACCGGGCCGAGCCGACCGTCACCGTCAGCGTGACAGTGGCAGACGAGACGGTGCGGATCGACGTCGCCGACGACGGCCCGGGAATCCCGGAGATGGAGCGGAACCTGATCACCGGCGAGGAAGAGGAGACGCCGCTCTACCACGGGAGTGGCCTCGGACTGTGGCTCGTCGCGCTGATCGTCAGGCGCTGTGGCGGCACGCTGTCCTTCTCCGAGAACGAGCCGCGCGGCAGCGTCGTCCACGTGACCCTGCCCCGGGCAGACGACTAGGTGCTACCGTGGTCGCGGGGCGCGAACGCAGATCAGTCCGGTCCACGTCCGAGATGGGGCTGTGGACGCCGGGCAGGAACCGGCGTCGCGGACCAGGCACCAGCATCACCGGAAGGGCGACGAATCTCGGGGCCCGCGTCGTCAGTAGACGCGCTGGTCGCCGGCCAGCCCGTGGATGACGGCGTTACACCGGGTGCACTGGTAGACGTCGGCGCCCAGTTGCGTGTAGCCGACGCCGAGGTCGTTCCGGTGATCGACGTCCCAGGGGAGCCGACAGGACGGACACCGCTGGGGCCGGTACTTGCCATCGGTCGTCTGCTCTTCGGAGTCGTCGCTCGGCTCCGCCAGAAACTCCGAGTGGCGCTTGTTGGTCCGGAGGATCCTGACGAGGGTGTCGTGTGAGAGGTGCGCCTGGAACTCGCTCAGTTGCTCGTCGAGGGCGTCGTAGCGCGCCTGGAGGGTATCGAGCTTCTCGTCGCGTTCCGAAACCTCGTCGGCGGTCGCCTGTTCCAGCGCGAGGATGGTCGAGTTCAGGTCGAACATCTCGCTCACGAGGTTGCTGTAGGTGCCGGCCACGAGTCGGTACTCGACGGTCTCCTGGAACTCCTCCTTGAAGACCGGCCGCTGGATGAGTTCGTCGTACCGATCTTCGTGGGGCATCACGGACGCGGAGCGTGGAACGACGCCGACGAGCTGGCAGTACGGGTTCTGTCGGAGAATTCGTGTCTTGACCGCCGTGGCCGACTCGTCCACGACGGTCTCCGAGAGGATCGCGACGGCCACCGTCGTGTCGAACGCCGCGTGGAGCTCCGAGACGGAGGTTGCCGCGTGGGTGTCGACGCCCGGTAGCCAGTTCGAGAGGAGCTCCCGGAGGGCCTCCGACTCCTCCGCGATGAGGACGCTGTGGGCGCGAACCGCCTCCAGCCATTCGGATGACTGGCGGTTCACGTCCGTCACGTTGCGTTCCTCATGTGACTAGCTAGTGTGAGCATCAGTTATGATAGTTGGCCTGGCCAGAAGTGTCCTCGGTGACGGGTCTGCGTGGGAACTCTCGCGCACGGGGCTCGCGAGATATGTAGCGGGAGGTGGATGTGAACCACGCCGAGACGGTCGCCTCGCTTTGCTCGGCGCTGCGTCTCATCTGCTTCAAATCACACTGTGACCGATCACTGGCGCACTCTCACGGCGAGCGAAGCGAGGCCGAGCGTGCGCCAGTACTAGCGAGAGGTGGATTTGAACCGGAGGAAGACGGTCGGTCTCGCTTCGCTCGACCGCTGCGTCTTCCAGGGTTCAAATCCACTGTGCGAGTTTCCGGCCGCTGGCTCACTCGTCGCCTCGCTCTCGCGGTTCGCTTCGCTCACCGCTCGAACGGCTGGTGGTCTCCCTTCGGTCGACCACCGGCTCCTCGTTCACGTTGCGGCCGGAAAACATAGCGGGAGGTGGATTTGAACCACCGGTCTCCAGGTCATGAGCCTGGCGGAATCACCGGGCTATCCCATCCCGCTCCGTCGGCAGTACACAGAGACAGGGTTCTCGAAGCGGTCGCCGCGAGCCGACTCAGTCGTCGTCTTCGTCCTCGTCTTTGATGTCGGAGAGCCTGTCGACCAGGTCGTCGGTCGACGCGTCGGACGCGAACTCGACCTCGCCCTGGAACTCGCTCTCGTGGACCGTCACGGCCTCGTCGTCGTCAGTATCGACGTCCTGATCCTGTTGCTCGGATTCGTCGTAGCTTCCAAAACCCATACCGATACTCCGAGGCTGACTCGGAAAAGGGGCCCGGTTCCGGTCTCTGCATGGCTCTCGGCGAAAGGTGGACGCACGTCGGGTTCGTCCGGAGGACGCTCTGCCTACGGGTCCGAACCGTTCGCAACGCCCAGGATGTCGAGGAGGGACCGCGGACTGTGCTGGCGGAGGAGGGAGACGACGTTCCACAGGAAGAGGAGCGTCCCGGCGAGGACGAACACCCCACCGACCACGGGCACGGCGTCGGGGACGGCCACCAGGTCGGCCGTGACGACGAGGAGTCCCCCGACGAGGAAGCCGGCGAAGTCCGCTCGCGCGACGCGGGCGCTGTAGAGGTCGTCGATCATGGGCACGGGCTCGTACCCGAGCAGGTCGCTGTACCGGTGGACCCAGACGACGAACGGGACGACGTGGTAGAGTGTGCCCAGGACGACGAACCCGACGACGCCGATGGTCAGGAGGTGGACGGTTCCGGGCGCGCCGAATCTCACACTCGGCGCAAGCGGGTCGCGGACCCACGCGGGGGCGGTCAGCACGGCCCAGGCCGCCATCGACGGCGCGACCACCGCGTACCGGGAGAGCATCGGCGTCCAGTCGACTGTCGCCTCGAACAGTCGGCGTGCCAGGATGACGCTGAAGCCCACCGTCGTCGCGACGATCAACAGGCCGCCGACGACGCCGAGCAAGCGAACGTCCGCCAGCCGCGCGATCGCGAGCGCGACGACGCCGACCGGATAGCCGACCGCCTCGAACCGGCGGAGGGGCCGGTCGACGCCGTGGAGGTCCGACTGCGTGAACATCGTCGCCAGCTGGTAGAGCGCCCCGAAGACGGTGGTGAGGATGGCCCCGAAGACGGCGAGGGTCGCGTGTGCACCCACGAGGTTCGCCCGGGTGACCGGAAGCGCGTCGAGCACCGGCCACCGCAGGTCGACCGCCAGGAGCAGCCCCAGGACGGTCAGGAGCAGGAAGAACCCGAGTGCGATGGCGAAGTGGCGTTCTGTGACGTCGAACGACTCGACGGCCCGGAGCGTGCGAGCGACGTTGTAGACGAACACCCAGAAGCCGAGCAGCATGAGCGTCCCGAACAGAGGGAGCAGCGCGAGCCACCCGGTGAGGGTCCCGGCCGCGAACCCGAGGAGGCCGGCGGCGACGAGCCAGAGCTGGATCGCCGAGAGCCGCCGCGAGTACAGCGCCACGCCGGACCACACCGGCACGAACTGGGTCATCGCCCCCATGATCGTGACGCACACCCACCCCACGAGGAGCAGGTGGACGTGTGCGAGGGTCGATCCGCCGACGAAGATCCCCGTCTCGGTTCCCACGCCCACGAGGCCCCCGAGGAGGAGGAATCCCAGCCCCACGAGGAAGTGCCTGAGGGGGATCGTCATCGGCGGTTGCTGCCCCGTCTCGATGTCCCCGGGGACGACACTCATTGTCGTGTAGCCATTCGGTCCGCCCGTCCCTGCCCTTGTGTCCGAATATGATCGGGTCGGTCCGCGGCGTGGCCAGCTGGACCGGTCGAACCCGACGGGTTCCGGCGCCGGGTCCGAATATATCCGGGACCAGGTGTACCCGTCTGTGCCGCCTCGATGCGACCATGCCAGGATTTCCCTCGCCCTTCGGTGGGGACGACGGGTCGCTGTTCGACGACTACGACGCGTTCGTCCCCGACTCGATTCCGACGCCGGATCGGTTCCTCGAGGGGCACGACGTGCTCGCCGGCCGGGAGCACGTCGCGTTCCACCGCCTGACGCGGGACCTCTTCGAGGCGCGGACGGTCTACGACATGACCTTCAACTACAACCTCGCACAGCTCAATCTGGACACCCGCCACCGGACTGCCGGGTACCGCTACGCCGTGGAGCGCCCCGACGCGCCTGACGCCATCGACGGGGAGGACGTCGGCCGCGTCCTCCGGGCCGAGTTCACCCCGACGACGCCGTTTTGCCCGCAGACCCACACCCTCACGATCGGCTCCTTTCGGGCGTGGAACGGCCTCTCCGAGCGCCACGAGTACGACCTCGTCCGCGTTCGCGCCGCCCCGATGCACCACCAGAGCGAGGCGATCAACGAGGAACTCGCCGACATCGAGGCGACCTACCTGGAGACCGGCGACGCGTCGGCGACGCCGGCGGACGGCTCGTCGGTCGGGTCGGCGTCGATGGACGAGTCCGTCCACGCCGCCGAGTCCAGCCGCAGTACCCAGGACGCACCGTTTTGAGCGGGCCACGGAGCGTTCGCCCGGCGGCTGGTTCGTGCCGACCCTCGTCGTTCGCGCCGCGCGCGAAGGCCGTGGTGCCCGGTGACGTGCGGTCAGGCGTGCCGGATCTCGACGTGCCAGACGTCGGGTTCCGGGTGGGTCGTCTCGTAGGCGAACCCGCGCTGTTCGAGAACGTCGTAGAGGGGTTCGGGTTCGAAACTGTTGAGCAGGCGGAGCGACGCGTCCTCCGGGAGGTCTTCGAGCGCCGCCACGATCGTGCCGAACGGCTCGCCGTCGACCTCGCGGACGTCCAGCCGACGCTCCGTCACCGGGGAATCGGGGCTCATGTCTCCGAGGAGGGGTCCACCGACGCTATGTGTTCTCCCGATGACGTTCGCCTCGTGAGGGCCAGCCCCAGGGAGTACCGATGGCCGTGCTGTCGTTCCGCGACCGCGGACGTTCTGGCCAGTTGTGCGACGGGTCCGGCCGCCCGCGCGGCCAGCTATCACGTCTGATAGTGCGGCCGGCGACCCTAACCCACTGCGCACCGAAACGCTCGGCAGTGACCATCGTGCGTTCGCTCTCCACCCGTCGTGCTGGCGCGTTCGTCGCCGCCGTCGGGATTCTCCTGTCGCTCGTTCACCTCGGGAAGGCCCTGACCCTGCTGGGTCGGCCGATCCCGCTCCTCCTCGAACTCCCACCGCTCGTGGCTGCGGTGGTGCTCGTCTGGCTCGGCGGCCTCCTGGCCCGGGGCGGGGTTGCCGGCCCGGACCGCGGCGGCCGCCTCCTCGCGTGGACCGGCGTGGGCGCCGTCACGCTGCTCCTCATGGGTGGGTGGCTGTTCGGTGCGGCCATCAGCCTCGACGCGACCGTCGTCGCGGTCGTGACGCCGTCGCTCAACCTCCTGACTGCGGGGTCCCTCGGGGGACTGGTCGTCGGCATCTACGACCTCCGCGGCCTCGACCGGCAGCGGTCCATCGCGCAACTCCACCGGATCAACGACACGCTGCGCATCGCCACGCAGGAACTCCTCCACCACGACGACCGGGCCGATCTCGAACAGGCGGTCTGTGACCGCCTCGGGGAGTCCGACGCCTACGAGGCCGCCTGGATCGGTCGATACGACGAGTCGGCCGAGCGCGTGGCACCGACCGCCTGGGCTGGCTTCCCCGACGAGTACTTCGAGTCCATCGTCGTCACCGTCGACGACTCGCCGACCGGCCGCGGCCCGGGCGGGCGAGCCATCAAGACGCGGTCGATCCAGATCGTGCCGGACGTCTTCGACGAGGCGGCCATGGAGCCGTGGTGGGACCTGCTCCGGTCCCACGGCGTCGAGTCACTGACGGTCGTCCCCATCTACCACGACGACGCCGTCTACGGGTTCATCAGCATCTACGCCGACAGGCAGAACGTCTTCGGCGAGCGTGAGCAGGCGGCGCTGGCGGAACTCGGCGAGGCGATCGGCCACGCGGTCGCGGCGGTCGAGACGCGAGCGGCGCTCGCCCGCCACGAGGCGGAACTCGAGCGCCAGAACGAGCGACTCGAGGAGTTCGCGGGCGTCGTCTCCCACGACCTCCGGAATCCGCTGAACGCGGCCTCGGGCTACCTCGAACTGGCGCGCGAAGGGGGCCACGAGGGGGCCTTCGACCGCGTCGCCGACGCCCTGGGGCGGATGGAGGCCCTGGTCGACGACCTCCTCGCGCTGGCGAAACAGGGCGAGGCGGTCGACGCACTGGAGACCGTCTCGCTCGAGGCGGTCGTCGACGAGGCCTGGGCGACTGCCGGGGACGAACGGGCGACGCTCGACGTTTCCGGGGACCTCGGCACGGTGGACTGTGACCGGAGTCGCCTCCGACAGCTCTTCGAGAACCTCCTCCGGAACGCGGTCGAACACGCCGGGCCCGCCGTCACGGTCACCGTCCGTCGGACCGAGGACGGCTTCCTCGTCGAGGACGACGGCCCCGGCGTCCCAGCCGACGAGCGGACGGCCGTCTTCGAGGCGGGTCACACGACCAACGCGGAGGGGACGGGCTTCGGTCTCAACATCGTTCGGACCATCGCCCAGGCCCACGGCTGGTCGGTCACGCTGGAGGAGGGCACCGAGGGCGGCGCACGGTTCGTGTTCGCCGGCGTCGAACAGTCCGCCGACGCGGGCGCCGCGCCCTGACCGTGCACGGGCGGGTGACGGGACCGAGTCGGCTCACGGCGCCAGGTCGACGTCCCTGACCTCGAAGCGCGCGCCGCCCGCCGTCGACTCGCCGACGGTGACCGTCCACCCGTGCGCCTCGGCGATTTCCCTGACGATGCTCAGTCCGAAGCCGGTCCCCGCCTCCGTCGTGGAGTACCCCGCCTCGAAGACGTCGTCGCGCTCGCTCTCGGGGATCCCCGGGCCGTCGTCGGCCACGTAGAAGCCGTCCTCCAGGTCACCGACCGTGACCGTCACCCCGTCGCCGCCGTGGTCGATCGCGTTGCGAAACAGGTTCTCCAGCAACTGCTTCAGCCGGCCTGGATCGGCGCGGATCGCGGCGTCAACCTGCACGTCAACCCGCGCGTCCCCCGTCGCGACGGTCGCCCAGCAGCCACGGACGGCCTCCCCGAGGTCGACGGCGTCGACCTCGCCGACGTCCTCGCCCTCCTGGGCCAGCGTCAGCAGGTCCTCGATCAGGCCGTCCATCCGATCGAGGGCGTTCGCGACCGCGGTCAGGTGCTCGTCGTCCCCGCCCTCGCGGGCGAGCGCGAGGTGGCCGGACGCCACGTTCAGCGGGTTCCGGAGGTCGTGGGAGACCACGCTCGCGAACGACTCGAGGCGGTCGCGCTCCGCCCGCAGACTGCGTTCCTGCTCCGCCCGCTCGGTCACGTCGCGGTAGACCCAGAGATGGCCGGACCCGCCGGGGAGGTCGATCGGCCGGTAGCTCCGGGCGAGGGTCCGCCCGTCGCGGACCGGAAGCGTGTCCTCGCGCACGGGATCGCCCGCCGCGACCACCTCGTCGATGCGCTCGACGAAGCGGTCGGGGTCCTCGAACATCCCCGCGACCTCCGCTGCCATCCGGGCGCAGTCGCTCCCGACGACGTCTTCGGGCGTGCCGGGCAGATCGAACAGGTCGAACATGCGGTCGTTGACCGCCAGCACGTTTCGGTCTGCGTCCTCCGCGAGCACGCCGAGCGGGAGCGTCTCGATCAGGGTCGAGAGGAGGCTGTTCGAGCGTTCCAGGTCGCGCTCGCGCTCGACGTGGTCGGTCACGTCGTAGATCGCGCCGCGCACCGACGCGATCTCGCCGTCCTCGTAGCGGGGTTCGCCAGTCGTGTGCACCCACCGCTGCTCGCCCGCAGCAGTCCGGATGCGCAACTCCAGGTCGTACGGTTCCCCGTCCGTCAGACAGCGCTCGACGGCGCGTTCGATCCGGTCGCGGTCGTCCGGATGGTAGAACTCGATGGTGGTATCCACGGTTGGGTCGAACTCGGCTGGCGAGAGGTCGTGGATCGCGTACGTGCCGGCCGTCCACTCCAGTTCGTTCGTCTCCGCGTCGATCTCCCAGCCGCCGGTCCCCGCCAGCTCTTCGGTGTGGTGCAGGAGCGCCTGGTTTCGCTCGAGTTCGCGCTGGCGTTCGTTGCGCTCGGTGACGTCCAGGTACCAGACGTAGATCCCGTCGGGGCGCCCCTCGTCCCCACCGAAGGGGATGATGTGGACCACGAACTCGCGACGGCCGTCCGCCGTCTGCCGTTCGACCTCGGCAGTCATCGTCTCGCCAGCCTCCGCGCGGTCACGAAAGGCCACGTGTTCGCCGACGCCGTCGTCCGGGACGAGCAACTCCGTCGCTCCCGTGCCCACGATCTCGTCGCGCTCGTAGCCGAATACCTCGACGAAGGCGTCGTTCACACTCGCGACCAGGTGTTCGTCCCCGTCGAGTTCGGGCCGGGAGATGACGACCGGCGACGGCGCGTTCTCGAAGAGGGCCGCCCGCTGGTCGCGCTCCTCGCGCAGACGGTCCTCGACCGTGAACGAGTGGATGGCGTGGGACACGTCCGCGCCCAGTTCGGCCAGCAGGTCCCGCTCCTCGTCCGTGAACGGCACGGGGTCGCTCGAGTAGACCGCGAGGGTGCCGTACACGGCGTCGTCGTGCGTGAGCGGCACCGCGGCGACCGAGCGAAATCCACAGTCGACCGCGGCAGCGCGCCAGTCCCCCGCTGCTGCCGAAAGGTCCTCCACCAGTACCGTGTGCTGGTCCCGAACCGCTCGATACACCGGCCGGTCGGTGTCGCCGTCCTCGTCGCCGCCGTCCGCGACTGCGTCCAGGTACCCCAGGTCGTCGCTTCGCGCCCGTGGCTCGACGACGCCAGTCGCCGGGTTCACGGCACCGATCCAGGCGAACTCGTAGGGAGACGCCTCGGCGACGCGTGCACAGACCTGTTCCTCGGCCTCCGCCCGCGAGCGGGCCCTGACGAGCGCCTGGTTGACGTCGGTGAGCAGGGTCCGGACCCGGTCGAGGGTGGCTGCACGCTGCCGGGACCGGTACTGGTCGACCGCGTTGTGAATCCGGTTGGCCAGCAGGTCGTACTGCTCGGTCCCGGGCTGTTTTTGCAGGTAGTCGGTCGCTCCGGCAGTGATGGCCTCGCTCGCGACCTCCTCGGACCCTTTCCCGGTGAACAGAATGAACGGGAGGTCGCCGTGGTCTGCGCGAACGCGTTCGAGCAAGTCGAGCCCCGTCGCTCCGGGCATGTCGTAGTCTGCGACGACGCAGTCGAATGACGCCGCGGCGAGGATACCCAGGGCCTCGTCGACGGAGGAGGCCGTCGCCACCGTGAAGGCGTCCTGGTCGCGCTCGAGGACGGTCGCCGTCAGGTCGGCGAAGTCGGGATCGTCCTCCACGTGCAGGATCCTGACTGCGTCGGTCATGGCTGATCGAAGTATGACCGGCCCCTATATGGAAACTTGGCGTTACCTATCACGAGTGATAACGGGGAGGTCCGTCTGCGACCGACCGGGGAGTGTCGACCGCACCGACCAGCGGCCGCCCCTGCGACCCGGCCGCTGCAGCACCGATGATGCTGCCGGCGCTGGGACCAACAGCCAGTAGGTGTTTTGTGCCCTTCGTACAATATATGTCCCAGGAAACGGCAGGCGGCGTGGAGTCCATCGGTATCGTGCTGGAGACGAGCGAGCCCGAACGTGCCTGGAACGCGTTCAGGTTCGGGATCACCGCCCTCGAAGCAGGCACGGACGTCTCGGTGTTCCTGCTGGGCGAGGGCGTCGAGGCAGAGGAGGTCGTCGACGACGAGTTCGACGTCCGCGACCGGATGGAAGCCTTCGCGGACGCCGGCGGCGACCTCCGCGCGTGTGGCACCTGCCTGGAACTTCGGAACCAGGGCGAGAGCGAGGTGTGTCCGGTTTCCACGATGAACGACCTCTTCGAAGTCGTGACGACTGCCGACAGGGTCCTCACTATTGGTTGAGTGGGGAATGCACAATATCGCGTGCGCGATCGGAGTCGGCACCAGCTCTGCCGGACGCACCGACCCCTGACGACGCTACGGCCTGCCGGCTCGGGCCGGCGCAGACGTCGGGCCGGGCCCGGCCATCGCAGTCCCCCAGCCTCGCCAAAACCGCATTGCGATCCCCCCCGTCACCACTCGGCGTACGCGAGGTACTCCCGACCATCGTAGGTGAGCAGCCACGTGCCGTAGAAGTCGTCCACGGACACGGCCTCGTGACGCCGGAGGCGGTCGACCACCGACTGGAAGGCCTCGGTGTCCTCGAAGTAGGCGCCCTCGATGGCCTCCTCGACGACCGCCCGCTCGGCGTCCGAGAGGCCGGACAGGGTGAACAGGTAGCGGTCTCGGACCTGATCGGCGAATGCCTCGACGCTCGAGGCAACGGCCGTGACCTCGTAGCGGTACTCGGCCTGGTCGGCCCGGCGTGAGTCCACACCGACGCGGTACCGGTCGCCGTCGCGGACCACGACGTCGTACCGTTGCTCGGGGACGAACACCGAGTCGTTCCCCACTTCCCCGGCCGTCCCGTAACTGACCCCGACGTCGTAGCCCTCCTGGGAGGGGACGGCCTCCTGTTCGAAGAGCACGGACAGGCGCTCCCGGTCCGTCTCGGGGAGGTCGTCGTACGCGATGGCTCGCTGATCCGGCGTCGCGGTGGCGGGATCGAGGTCGACGCTGACCTCGTAGACCGTCACCTCGCTGCTCCCGAGGCGCGTCTCGGAGACGTCGTAGAACGCGTCGCCGACGCGGACGGTACTGGTGTCGTCGAAGAGGTCGTACCGGCCGCGCCGCGTGGCGGTGCCGTTCTCGCGGGCCCCGGTGACGACGCGATACTCCTCGGTTCCCGGCTTCGCGGTCATCGACACCGCCCCCGCGACGTCGGCCGCGGTCGCGTCGGTCAGGTCGAGGACCACGTCGGGGTGGGCACACCCGGCGAGCGGGACGGAGAGCAGGGTTGCTCCGCCCGCGAGGAACTGGCGGCGTCGCATGTGGGTCACGATACGTCACGGAGGTGAAAATAGTCTTGGATTGACCGGCGACCTGGTGGTCGGTTCTCGCGATGGATCGCGAACCGGAACCCCCCGTCCGCCGCCCGAGATACCACAAGGTCCATCCCTGCTCCCGCCTCGCTCCCTACTACCAGGTGACCCACGTGACAGAGAAACGCGAATACCGCGACGACTACCCCGACAAGACGCTGTACATCCCCGGCCCGACCGAAGTGCGCGAGGACGTCATCGAGGAGATGGCCCAGCCGATGTTCGGCCACCGGATGGACCGGATGACCGACCTCTACACCACCGTCGTCGAGGACACCAAGACGTTCCTCGGCACCGACAACGAGGTCATCGTCCTGACGGCCTCCGGGACCGAGTTCATGGAGAGCGCGGTGCTCAATCTCGTCGACGAGGACGTCCTCGTGACGACCTGTGGCTCCTTCAGCGAGCGCCAGGCCAACGTCGCCGAGCGCGTCGGCAAGAACGTCGACACGCTCGAATACGACTGGGGCCGGGCCGTCAAGCCCGAGGACGTCCGCGAGCGCCTCGAGACGAGCGACACCGACTACGACGCCGTCACGTGCGTCATGAACGAGAGTTCGACGGGCGTCCGCAACCCCATCGAGGAAATCGGTGACGTCGTGGCCGAGTACCCGGACACCTACTTCGCCGTCGACGCCGTCTCCGCGCTCGGCGGGGACTACGTCGACATCGACGACCACGGCATCGACGTCATCTTTACGTCGGTCCAGAAGGCCTTCGCGATGCCGCCGGGACTCGCGGTCTGCGTCGTCAGCGACGACGCCTACGAGCGGGAACTGGAGAAGGACTCGGCGTCGTGGTACGGCGGCTTCCAGCGTAGCCTCGATTACTACGACCGGAAGGGCCAGACCCACTCGACGCCGGCGATTCCGGTCATGCTGGCCTACCGCACGCAGATGAAGCACATGCTCGAGGAGGGCCACGACGCGCGCGACCAGCGCCACCGCGAGATGGCCGAGTACACCCGCGAGTGGGCCAGGGAGCACTTCGACATGTTCCCGGAGGCGGGCTACGAGTCCCAGACGGTCAGTTGCATCGAGAACACGCGGGGCATCGACGTGGCGGCGACCATCGAACAGGTCTCCGAGGAGTACGACATGGTCTTCTCGAACGGCTACGGCTCGGACCTCGGCGAGAAAACCTTCCGCATCGGCCACATGGGCGAGCACGACGTCGAGTCGATCCGGGCGCTGACCGACGCCATCGAGGACGTTGCTGATATATAGAATCACATATACTATTCGATAGCCCTCAACAAAGGCTGAAATAGACCACTTTCAGTCTGGCAGGGCATTGTTCAAATACCTGTAGATATAATTGACACTATGTCACAGTCAAAGGGATTTCAGCGAGAGCGAGAGCTCGTGAATTTATTCTATGAAAACGAATTTGCCGCAACTCGGATACCCAAATCAGGCGGCGGTACTAAACGCGAACTACCGGATGTTATAGTAGGAAATGGAGAATTTATCTTTGCAATTGAGGCAAAAGCAAAGAAAGATGGATACATATATCTATCAAATCAAGAGACATATAATCTTGTGAAATTTTCAAATAGATTCGGCGCTCTGCCTCGAATCGGGGTGCGTTTTGATTACGAAGATTGGTATTTCCTTCACCCAGATGACCTTTATCAAACTGACTCTGGAAACTATCGTGTTTCACTAGAAGCTGCAAGTTCTAACGGTCAATGCATTCAGGAGATTGTTGATAAATATACAACAGACATTCGCAGAACAAGAGAATTCAAACCCCTTTTCTGTTGAGTGGTTTTTAGGGTTCTTGATGTGTTAGCTATTTGAATGGCGTCAGAGAGGGGAAAAATAGCGCGGAAGAATTTGATAATGTACTCGGCGCAAAACAGAAAAGGTCTCTCCAAGCTCTCTGTCGAACAAGTGCGATGGTCCTAGTAAGCGTCGCTGCGATAGTGCTCATCGCCGGCATCCTCGCCACGCTCGCGGTTGCCGTCCGCCGGGGAGACGTCTCGGCGACCATCAACGCGATGGTCTCCCTCGGAGCGGCAGTCCTGCCCACGGTTGCGGCCCTCTGGCTCCCGCTCGGGCCTGGCTGGCAGGGGCCAACGGGGGCGACGCTGACGGCGTGGATCGCGGCCGCGGGCCTGCTGCATTCCATCGGCATGCTCGGCCCGTACGAGTCGGTCTGGTGGTGGGACCACGTGACCCACCTCCTCTCGGGCGCCCTCGTCGCGGCGCTGGTCTACGCCGGGCTGATCGCGCTCGGCCGATCGCCCGACGCCCTCGACCTGTCCGGGCCGGCCATCGCCGGGCTGACGGTGGCCCTGACGATGCTCGCGGGCGTCTTCTGGGAGCTGATCGAACTGGTCGCCCGCGACCTCGGCGAGCGCCTCGACGTGGAGCCGGTCCTGGTCCACTACGGCTGGCGCGACACCGCCTACGACCTCGTGTTCGACTTCCTGGGCGCGCTCCTCGTGGTCGCCCTCGACCTCCGGGCGTTCGTCCCCATCGCGGCGGAATCGATCGCGGCGACGCGGACGGCACTGCTCGCGTCGGGTGGCGTCCTGCTCGTCGGCTCGGCGGCGCTGGCGGCGCTGGTCGGGCTCGGCGGCAGTCGGTAGGGTGGGGCGTGCACGCACCCCGCACGGGCGCACAAGGGATACGACCACATCGACCGTGGGTCGGGTATGCGCGCCACCCGACGCCGGTTCGTCGCGGCCACCGCCGGCCTCGCCGCACTCGCCGGCTGCAGCAGTGAGTCCGGCAGTGGCGACGGGGATCCGAGCAGCGGCGACGACACGCCGGTCGGTGGCGACGGCGGGACAACGAGTGTCGCCCCGGACGGAGACGGCCCGGGCCGGTCCGAGACGAGCCCACCGACGGTCGACGCGCGCCTCCCGCTGCCCGACGAGCCGGCGGCGCTCCGCGAGGCGGCCGTCTCCGGTGGCCCGCCGAAGGACGGCATCCCGGCCATCGAGGACCCGCAGTTCGTCGGCGCCGACGCCGCGGACTTCCTGGACCCGGGCGACCCGGTCTTCGGCGTCGCCCGCGGCGGCGCGGTCAAGGCCTATCCCCAGACGATCCTGGTCCACCACGAGGTCTGCAACGACCGCCTCGGAGAGACGCCCGTGGCCGTCACGTACTGCCCGCTGACCGGAACGGCCCAGGGGTTCGAGCGCGGCGAGACGACCTTCGGCGTCTCCGGTCGCCTGCTCAACGCGAACCTGATCATGTACGACCGGGCGACCGAGACGTGGTGGCCCCAGCTGCTCGCGACGGCCATCCCCGGCCCCTGGAACGACGACCCACCGATCGAGTCGCTCCGGGAGTTTCGCCTGGTCTGGACGACCTGGGAGCGCTGGCGGGGCCAGCACCCCGACACGCGCGTCCTCTCGACGGAGACCGGCCACGCACGCAACTACGGCCGGGACCCGTACGGCCGATACAACCCCCGCGGAGGCTACTACGCCAACGACCTGACGCTGTTCGACCCGCTCCACGAGGACGACCGCTACGATCCAAAGACGGTCGTACTGGGGAGCAGGACGTCGGACGGGGGCGCCGCGTTCCACAAGCGACGGCTGCGCGAGGCCGGAACCCTGCGCGGCGAGATCGGTGGGAGCCCGGTGGTCGCGGTCTACGACGAGCGCCTCGACACCGGCTACGCGTACCGGAACCCCGACGAGCGGGCCGTCGACCTGCAGGACGGCGTCGCCGATCTGGACGGTGAGACGCACAGCCCCGCCGAACTGCCCCTCGAGCCCGTCTACACCTTCGACGCCATGTGGTTCGCCTGGGCGGGCTACTACCCGGAGACGAGCGTCCATGCGTGACCGGCCGACCGCCGCGCGGGTCACCGAGGCCGTCACGCGGACGCGATCGGCGATCTGGATGGCACTCAGGCGCCGCGACGGGCTGGCCGTCTTCGGGGCGGTGACGGTCGCCTACCTCGTGGCCTACCTCTGGGCGATCGGCCACCTCGCGCCGGGCCTCGGCGGCTACGGCGTCACGGTCGTCGCCGAGCCCCTGGGCCGGTTCCTCGAGCCGGGACTCGCCCCGCTGTCGTTCCGCCCCGTCGCCAGCGTCCGGCTCGGCCCGCTGACGTACCTCTTTTCGCTGAATACGGTGATCGGCCTGGGACTCGCGGCCCTCGTGGGAGTGAACCTCGCGCTGACCTACCTCGCCTGGCGCCAGCCCGCGGCCTGTGGCCTGGGGGCTTCCACAACGGGCCTCCTGGCGGGCGTCCCCGCGCTCCTCTCGGGCACGGCCTGCTGTGGCCCGGTGCTCTTTCTCGTCCTTGGCATCCAGGTCTCCGGCGTGACGCTCGCGGCGACCCAGTGGCTGCTGCCCGTGGCATTTATTGCCCTCGTGGGAAGCCTACTTCTGGTCGGCCGGCAAATCCGGCCGCGGACGGCCTGACGCCGGTCGTCTCGGTAGCCACCGCAGATCGTTCCCCACGTAAGTATCTATCGGGGTTGTGAGGCGAACCGCCGTCACCGGGATAGTTTGAGAGGTGTCTCTCGCGTTGGTCGTTCCAGGGACGACACATGAACGCAGACACACAGGAGTCGAGAGTCGAGTCCGAGGCTCCAGGTGGTGACCACCCGCTGTTCGTGGACGCCGAGGCCACGCTGCTGGCGATGCAGGCCGTCGTCGGCCGGAAGTGGCTCCCGGTCATCGTCTATCGGCTCCTCGCCGACGGGCCGCTGGGGTTCAGCGCGCTCAAGGGCGGCATCGACGGCGTCTCGTCGAAGATGCTCGCCGACAGCCTGGACGACCTCGAAGCGACGGGCCTGGTCACGCGCGAAGTGCTCACCGACAAGCCCGTGCGCGTCGAGTACGGGCTGACGGCGGCCGGCCGGGACCTGGAACCGCTGGTGACCGAGATGGTCCGCTGGGGCACCGCGTACGACATCCCCGGGCGTGACGACGGCGACGTGCCGACGGCCCGGGAAGGTGACGTCGGCCGGGACGACTCGCCGACGGGGCGAGCGATTCGACTGGAGGGGAACTGAATGCGAGGTCCGTGGAGCGGTGGCACGGGAGCTCCGGGGAGCACCGTGCCCACGTCGTCCGGCCGGGCCGTCGGCGCTGTCAGTCGCCGAAGTTTTCCTCGTAGGCGTCCGGATGGTTCTCCTTCGCGTGTGCTTTCAGTTCGTTTAGCGTGTCGAACGTCGCGCCACAGTCACAGGCGTGTACGTCGTCGTCTGACATGCACGCCCTCGATACCGACCGCGGTACATTGTAGCTGGCCTGCCCGTGTGAGACGCGCACACGACCGCCGGGGACCAGTTCTCGCGGACGGAGGCGATGCGTCGTGACGACGGAGTTGAACGGCAGTTCAGGGGGCGGGGGTGGCGAGGAGCGGGCAGAGGACGGCGCGCGAATCGACGCACTCGCCAGAGAGCACGCACAGCTCTTGTCGACGCTGGGTGCGGACCTGAGCGAGTCGAGCGACGCGATCGACTCGCTGTCGACAAACGCCGCGTCGGCCAACCGGTCCAGCACGGAGACGGCGGACCTGGCCGAGACGGCCCAGGCATCGGCCCACGAGGCCTACGACGACGTCGACGAGGCGCGTGCGGCGGCAGCGGCGGCCCGCGAGCAACTCCAGACGCTCCGAAAGAGCGTCGCGGAGATCGGCGAGATCACCGACATGCTCGACGAGATCGCCGACCAGACCAACATGCTCGCCCTGAACGCCTCGATCGAGGCGGCACGCGTCGGCCAGGAGGGGGAGGGCTTCGCGGTGGTCGCCGACGAGGTCAAACAGCTCGCGGAACAGGCACAGGCACAGGCGGCCGACATCGAATCGATCGCGGACGAGGTCCAGGACGACGCTGCCGAGACGATCGAGCAGATCCGTGCGGTCGACGAGAAGACCGGCACCGCCGCCGACGCCATCACCGAGACGGTGGGCGACCTCGACGACATCGCCACGAGCGCCCGGGAGACCTCCGAGAGCGTCGACGCGATGGCGGCGACGACCCAGGACTACGCCGACGACCTGGACGACGTCGCGAGTTCGGTCATCGAGGCCATCGACCAGGCCCGCGAACTCGACGAACTGAGCGCCGAGGACACCACCTGACGGCGTCCGGCGTCGCCAGTCCCGGCTGGCGCGCCGTCGATGCCGGCAGCAGGTTCCGGGGACAGTTCAACGGGCTGTCGCTGGTGCGTACCCGACACCAGCCGCTAGGGGCCGATCCCGAGGCCGACAGTGAGGAGCCGCAGCCCGATGACGACCAGGAGGACGTAGACCGCGGCGGTGCGGTGAGCGACCGAAATCAGCGGGCGGAGCCGTCGGCCGAGGCCCACGCCGACCAGGCCCGGGAGGGCGGCGGCCGTCGAGACGGCGACGAGTTCGGTCGACCCGTACAGGCCGAGGGCCCAGGCGGTCGCGATCCGGATCGTGCCGACCCCCAGGAAGATCATGGCGACGACGCCGACGAACGTCGCGTGGTCGAGGTCCAGCGACTCCAGGTACGCGACGACCTGGACGCCCACGTTCGTGCCGCCGAAGACCGCCCCGGAGAGGAAACCCAGGCCGACCGTCGCGGCTGGCGTCTCGACGAAACACACAGCCGCGAGTCGTTCCTCGCCGGGTAGAGTCACCCACGGCTGTGCGACCAGCACGTAGCCGAGGGTGAGAACACCCAGCAGGACCGAGAGCGGCGCGGTCGGTACGCGGGTGAGAAGCAGCATGCCGAGGACGGTCCCCAGGGCAGCGGCCATCACGAACGGCCAGAAGCGACGGGCGCAGGAGCGGAGCCCGCTCCGATCCAGTTCGCGCAGGAGCGAGACGTTCGCGGCCACGATCGGGATGATGACAAGCACCACCGCGGTCTGTGGCTCGAACAGCGACGCGAGGGTCGCGGTCGCGAAGACGGCGTACCCGAAGCCCGTAACGCCGGTGACGAGCCCACCCACCAGCACGACGACACCGACGACTGCCAGCTCCGACCCGGTGAACGTCACGACCGCACCAGCGGAGCGGGCAGTAAAAAGCCTACAGCGCCCGTGTGCGAACGCCGCAGACGCGTGCCGACGACACCAGGCAGGAGGGCGCTCGATCCGCGTTGGTGGCTCCGGCCTGCGTCAGTCGGTCAGGCTGGCGTACAGCAGCGCCAGGGGCACGGCGTAGAGCAGGTGCCCGGCCGTCGACAGGATCGTCCCCGGAATCGCGACGTTCGGGAACGGCGGCGCGTTGGGGAAGCCGACGGCGCCGAGCCAGACGGGCATCACGAGGACGGCCAGGACCGCCGTCGTGAGTAGTCCGTAGACGATGCCGAGGCCGACCGCGCCGGTCGGCCTGCTCGCGGTCTCGTGCAGGCCCGTCACTTCGACGAGCAGGACGTAGACGAATCCGAGGACGGCGCCGTGGAACAGGTGGAGCGCCGACCCGACGGCGAGGGCCGGCCCGGCGACGCCGTACATCGCCGGGATGACGACGTCGAGTAACGGCGGCGGCATGACGAACTGCATGAACAGCCCGAAGAGGACGCTGCCGACGATCCCCGCGCCGACACCGGTGAGTGCCTGGCTGCGTGCGATACCCCACTCGGAAGCTGACGACGTCTCGGTAGCCATCGTGGTTCAGTTCGAGCCGACGGGATCGACGCACTTGGTCGCGACTGAGGGGACCGAAATCGCGTTACGCCGGCGAAACGCCCGTCGGCCAGCGGCCGTCGGTCGGACTTCGGGTGGAACCCGTGGCGTACAGCACCCACGTTTTTCGCGCGGTGGCCCGAAGGAGGGCCGTGATCCGATCGTTCGACGGAACGGAACCGGACATCGCCGAGTCGGCGTCCGTCGACCCGGCGGCGACGGTGATCGGGGACGTGACCATCGAGGCCGACGCGAACGTCTGGCCCGGCGCGGTCCTCCGGGGCGACCACGGCGCGATCGTCCTCCGTGAGGGGACCAACGTCCAGGACAACGCGACGGTCCACGAGGACGCCGAGATCGGGCCCTACGCGACCGTGGGCCACAACGCCATCGTCCACGCGGCGACTGTCGGGGAACGGGCGATGGTCGGCATGGGTGCGATCGTCCTGGACGACGCGACCGTCGGCGCGCGGAGCATCGTCGGGGCCAACAGCCTCGTGACCGAGGAGACCGAGGTGCCCGAGTCCGTCCTCGTCGCCGGGACCCCCGCCGACGTCCGAAAAGCGGTCGGGGCGTCCGCCTGGCACGAGACCGCCGACCGATACGTCGAGCGGGCCCGGGCACACGCCGCCACGAGCGAGGTCGTCGCAGACGCCCACCGACCCGAGTCCGAGGACTGACCGACCCGCGACGGGGGTGCGGATTTATGCCCGCCCCGTCCGATCGGCCGGCTGACTGGCGATGCGACGGACCATCCTCGGTTTCGGCGTCGCCCTCCTCGCCGTCGGGGCGTTCCTCTCACTGCTCGACCCGGCAGCGATGTGGTCGGTCCTTCGGGGAACCGATCCCCTGGCCGTCGCAGTGGGGCTCCTCGCGGTCGTCCTGGCAGTGGCCTGCTGGGCGGAGTCGATGCGACGGGTCCTGCTGGCGACGGGTGGCCACCTCTCGCCACGCCAGGGCTTCGCGGCCTACGCCAGCGGGATGTTCGCGAAACAGGTCCTGCCGATGGGCAACGCCGGCGGTCCGGCGATCATGGCCTACGCCATCGACCGGGAGTCGGACCTCGACTTCGAGCGGAGCCTCGCCGTCGTCACCGTCGGGGACTTCCTCGGCCTCTGTGCCTCCCTGCTGCTCGCGCTCGTGGGCGTCGCGTACGTCGTGTTGACGGTCCCGCCGACCAGGCTCGTCCAGGCGGCGCTCGTCGGCGTCGCGCTCTTCGGCGTCGTCCTCGTCTCGGTCGCCGTCCTCCTGGTCTTCCGCCGCCGGACGCTTCGCTACCTCGTCCTCGGCGTGGCGCGTATCTGCCGCGACACGGTCGGCCGGCTCTCCGACCGTCTCGCGGCGGCCCTCACCCGGGAGGCGGTCGACGCGAGCACGAGGCGGTACTTCGAGACCTTCGACGCGGCTGCTGGCGATCGGCGCTCGATGGCCGTCGCGGCGGCGCTCGCCCTCTGTGGCTGGACCCTGTTCGCGGTGCCGCTCTACACCAGCGCCGCGGCCGTCGGGGCGCCGATGGCCTTCGGCCTCGTCCTGTTCGTCGTCCCCGTGGGTGGGCTGGCAACGGCGATCCCCCTCCCGGGCGGCCTCGGCGGGGTCGAGTTCGCGGTCGCGGGGATGGTCCTCGCACTGACGACGGCAGACGCCGCGGTCGTCGGGGCGATGGTGCTCCTCTACCGGCTCTGTGTCTACTGGTTCGTCGTTTTCCTCGGCGGGGTCGGCCTGGCGATGACGGCCGCGAGCGTGCGATCGGTCGCGGCCGAGGCGATGGCGGACCCGGACCTGACCGAGCACCTGGAGTCCTGACCCGTCCGCCTGTCTCAGGCGACCGGGCCGATGCGGTCGACGGGCATGACGCTGTAGTCGATCGAGAGCGTATCCTGGGTCGCGCGGACCCGCCCGACGAAGGCCGAGATGTCCGCCAGCGACCCCTCGAGGATGAACAGTTCCATGCAGTAGCGGTCGCCGACGTGGTTGTGGACGTTCGAGGCGACGAGGTCGTCGTGCTCGTGCCGGAGGGCCATCATTCGCTGTTCGACGTCGGTCGCCTGGTAGTCGAAGAGGACGGTGACGACGCCGAGCAACTCGCGGTCCTCCAGGCGCCGGTCGTCGAACTCGCCCAGGAGGTTGCGCGTGGCTTCGCGAAACACCTCGCTTCGGCCCGTGTACCCGTGTTCGTCCGCGAAGGTGTCGATCCGCTCGATCAGTTCGTCCGGCATCGAGACGCTGACGACGCCCATGTATTAACCCGGTCGGGGTACATTATTAAGGCTTGGCAACCCGTGGGAAGCTATCACGAGTGATAACAGAGAGAGTGGATTTATACCTCAGGACGGCCAGAACCGAAGTGGCATCGCGACTGGTGCCACCCCCACCCCCACCCCACTTGCTTTCGCCGGCCGAATCAGTCACCAGTCGTCGCTGTTCCGTCCGGGTCTCCGCTGTATTCCCGCAACCCCAGGCAACCGTGCAATGGTTTCCCATACCAACAAACCTATAGTGCGGTGTGCTGTACCATGCCATGTATGGCGTCCGCACCGACCGACGACCTGATGGACGAATTCCTCTCACAACGTGGCCACGACGTCGAGGAACGAGGCTGGGACGAGAACTATAACAAGAAACAGTGTCCCGACTGCGGCGGTCTCCACGGTACCGGTGCGACAGAGTGTTCGGTGTGCGGGTGGACCCCGGTATAACCGCACCCGCGATTCTGGCGGCGAGTAGGGAACCGACGGGTGACGTCGGGTCCCGTAAGGATGTCGGCCTCTTCGCGCGCTGGACCCCGAGGTCTCGGTAGCGACGAACCGCGTGGAAAAGGGGGGAGAGGTTCGGAGAGGGATTACACCGCGTCGAGCGCGGCGTGTAGGAACAACCCGATCGTCAGGTGTTGGTACATCGCGTCCTCGACGAGTTCCGTCGCCGTCTCCTCGTCGTCGATAGCGTACTGCTTGGTCTGCACCAGGTCGTGCCGTGCCAGCGTGTCGTTCGCGTCCAGGTCGTGTAGCCGCGGGTAGACGGTCCCGGGGCTCGGCCGGACGTCGAACAGCGTCGCCATGTCCTCCATCAGCCCGGTGCCGTGCGTCTCGTCGTCGCGCAGCGCAATCAGCGCGAGGAGGATCTCGTCCAGACTCTGGGTGACGAGTTCCTCGGCCACAGCGACGTCGTCGCCGTCGCCGTCGAACAGCGCCGCCCCGACGCGCGACATGACCTCTTCGGGCGTTCGATCGCGCGCCGAGCCACGCACCTGCCTGAGGAGCTGGGGCGTGACGGGGGGAGAGCCTTCACGCCCGGGCTCGTTTGCCTTCGCGCGTGGTCGCGTCGAGAGGTTGTCGCTTGACATGGGTACTGAACGAGATCCGTACAGGGTCCAATGGTGTGTGCAGGTATAACCTTCCCCTACTCTTTTCAAAGTCTGAAATAACCCGGACGGGGCGGCGGTGTTGCCGCTCCAAGAGAGTCGCGTGCGAGCGTCCCCGACCGCGGTCGCACGTGGAGCGTGGCCACCTGGCTGGCACCGGTGGGAGGCACCAGGGAGCCCGGGGACGGGCCGTGCCAACAACGCTTATATGCAGTGGCTCGGATTGCACGGGTAGTGGCAGACGAGGACCGTTCGATCGAGGAAATCCTCGACACGATCGGGGATCAGCACGCCCGCCGAGTGCTGGCGGCGATCAGCCGCGAACCCAAACCGGCCAAGCAGCTCGCGGAGGAGTGTGACCTCTCGCTGCCGACGGTCTACAGACGAATCGAGATGTTGGACGAGTACGACCTCGTCACGGACGACACGCTGGTCGCCGAGGACGGCAACCACTACAAGGTCTACGAGTCGAACTTCGAGAGCACCGTCATCTCGTTGCGCGACGACGAGTACCAGGTGCGTATCTACCGCGAGGAGAACCTCCCGGACCGGTTCAGCCAGCTCTGGGACGACCTCCACGCCGAGTGACGGCGGCGGGTCGTCCTCGAACGTGTAGCCACGTTTATTACACGCCTCGGAGTACCAACCGCCAGACGATGGTGGACGTGGCGACGTTGACGCGGGGGGTGCTCGTCGTGATGCGGTTCGTCGTGTTCGGCCTCACGCTCGGGATCACGCTCATCAGCTTCCAGGCGTACCAGAAGCGGCGCACGCAGCGCCTCCAGTATGCCTTTCTCGGCTTCGCGTTCATCAGCATGGGCGTTGCCATCACGAGCGTCATCACACAACTCGGTGCCGACGCGGGGGAACTGACCTTCAGCTTCCTCCAGATGGCCGAGACGATTCCGTTCATCATCGGCTTCAGCATGCTCTACCTCTCGCTGTATCGCTGAGGCTGCCGAGTCCCGGCGGTCCTCGGCCGCCTGTCGCGGGCCCGCACGGCCGCTTCGGCGCGAGCCACGTTGCTTATCACTCGGCATGCCCACTAGAGGGCCAATGACGGAATCGACCGCGGAGGTCATCCGGCTCTTCGGGGGTCCCGGGAGTGGGAAGACGACCGCACTGCTCGACCGCGTCGAGACGCTCCTGGAAGACGAGGACGTGGACGTCCGGGACGTCCTGGTCGTCTCGTATACGCGTGCCGCCGCCGCGGAAATCCGCGAGCGCCTCGCCGAGCGCCTCGACGAGTCGCCCCGCGCCCTGCGGGGGAACGTCTCGACGATGCACGCGAAGGCTTACGACCTGCTGAACCTCTCTCGCGGGGACGTCGTGGGCGAGTCCGACAAGGAGGAGTTCTGCGACGACTTCGGCCTCGAGTTCGAGGACGAGTACGAGGGGTCGCGCCGGCGGTCCGCCCGCTCGACCACGCTCGGGAACAAGGTCATCGCCACGAGCCAGTGGCTCCAGCGGACCCGCCGGGACGTCGGTGACTGGTACGACGTCCCCTTCAAGTGGAACGAGGAGGAGGTCCGCCTCCCGCCCGAGATCGACGACAACGCCCAGACCGGCAACAAGTACACCCCGACCTGGCCGAGCGACGACGACCGCCTCGACATCCCCGAGGCCATTCGCGCCTGGCGGACCTACAAGGGCGACAACGGCCTCGTGGGCTTCGCGGACATGCTCGAACGGGTCAAGCAGCGATCGCTCCTGCCGAGCGTCGACTACCTGATCATCGACGAGTTCCAGGACATCACGACGCTGCAGTACGACGTCTACGAGGAGTGGCGCCCCCACATGGAGCGCGTCCTGATCGCCGGCGACGACGACCAGGTCGTCTACGCCTGGCAGGGCGCAGACCCCGACCTCCTGCTCGACGAGGACGTCGACACCGACGAGATCCTCCCGAACTCCTACCGCCTGCCCTCGCGCATCCTCAACGTCGTCAACCGCGAGGTCAGCCACATCGAGAAGCGCCAGGAGAAAGACCTCAAGCCCCGCAAGGAGGGCGGCAGCGTCGAGGGCGTGCCGCGCCCGTCGATGCTCGACCTCGTCCGCAACGTCCGGGCGACCCTGGACGAGGACGACGGCACCATCATGCTCCTCTTTCGCGCCCGCTACCAGATGTTCCAGTTCATGGACGAGTTCATCGACGAGGGCGTGCCCTTCCAGTGTCTGACCGACCAGCGGATGTGGACCGACCGCCTCTCCCAGTACGTCGACGCCGTCGAGGCCGTCGCGGACGACGAGCCCATCACCGCCCTCCAGGGCCGCCGCCTCGCGGACATGCTCCAGGACTCGGCCTTCGGCACGGGCGAGCGCGACGAGCTCTTCGACGCGCTCGACGACATCGCCGACGAGTCCGACACGGAGGACCTCGCCGAGATCGAGATCGAGCCCGACCTGATCGTCGGGCACGCTCCCTTCATGCCCGACCGCGCCGCGGCCGCGGACATGCTCCGGAAGGTCACGAACTTCCAGGAGCGCAGCGTGCGGGCGTACTTCGGCGGCGAGTACCGCGGCATGGACCGCGACCGCGTCCGCCTCGGCACGATCCACTCCGCGAAGGGTCGCGAGGCCGACCACGTCTTCGTCGCGACGGACCTGACCGAGAAGGTCGTCGAGCAGATGGCCGCGAAACTCGACCAGCAGGGCGCCGAGATTCCCGGTGACGAGGAGTTCACCAAGACCACCTCGCCGGTCCCGACCCTGACCGACAACGAGCGGCGCGTGTTCTACGTCGGGATGTCCCGTGCGCGCGAGCGGCTCGTCCTGATGGAGAACCTCGTCGACGGCGCGCCCACACTGCCCATCGACGTGCTCCTCAACAACGAGCCGACCGGCCAGAGCATCGAGGACGCCCTGGACGAGGCCGAGGAGCCGATGCCCGCACAAGCGGACTGAGTGTTCCCGGTTTTGCTGCGAGGCCACCGACACCCATCGGTCGGCGCGGTCGGCCGCGACGGCGAGCGCCGGACGGCGCGAGGCGTCGTGGCGTCAGCGCGAGGGATGAGGAGCGCAGGGCCGAACGGAAGTGAGGCCCGAGCACCGCAGTCGGTTGGGGAGGTGTGTGGCCTGCGGTATCGGTGCGGTGCCTGGAGGATGAAAGGGCGAGGGCCGCGAGCCCGACCGTCGGGAGGGCTCGAACTGCGCGAACGGCGTCCTCGCGAGCGAAGTCGTCCGAAAGAGCGCGGAGCGCTCTTTCGTGATCACGAGAGAGCGAAGCTCTCTCGGACGACGAGCGAGGGATCGATGGACGAACGAAGTGAGTCCATCGGCGGAGCCGTGAGCGCGGTCGCGCGGTCCGCGCGGGCCACTATCCGAGAGCCGACAGACCCGAGGATATCCCGCGCAGACCGCGCGAGCGGGCCGAGGGCTTTCGACGGTCCCTCGACCTTGTCGAGAGGAACCGTCTCCATCACTCCCGCTCGTCGTCGGGCGTCTTCACGACCTTCCCGACCAGACCGGACAAAAAGTTCGTCGCCAGGTCGCGCGGCGCGACGACGTACCGGTCGAAGGCCACCATGCCCACGGCCACGACCAGAAACCCCACTCCGCCGACGGTGTCACCGTTCGAGAACAGGATCATCCCGAGCAGGGCCACCGGGAGCGCGAAGGTGACGCTGATGGCGAACTCGACGAAGTCGATGATCCCGTCGGTCATTGACTGTCCCTGCGCACGCGACCCGGTAAAACTGCTCGGTCGCGTGGGCGCATCGAAAGAGTTTGCCCGACACCGTTCCAAGCTCTGGCCATGTTCACGGGTATCGTCGAGGAGACGGGCGCGGTCCTCGACGTCGAAGAGACCGACGACGGCGTGCGGCTCCGCCTCGCGACGACGTTCGACGACCTCGCGGTGGGCGACAGCGTCAGCGTCGCCGGCGTGTGCCTGACTGTCGAAAACTTCGGCGAGCGCGAGAATGCTGATGCCGTGGGAGATCAGGACCGCTGGTTCTCGGTCTTTCTCGCCGAGGAGACGCGGGAGCGCACCTACCTCGGCACGCTCGAACCCGGCGACGCCGTCAACCTCGAGCGGGCGATGCCCGCGGACGGCCGGTTCGACGGCCACGTCGTCCAGGGACACGTCGACGGGACCGCCGAGGTCCTGGCCGTCGAGGAGGTCGGCGAGGACTGGCGGTACACCGTCTCGCTCCCCGACGACGTCGCCCGGTACGTCGTCGCGAAGGGGTCGATCACCGTCGACGGGATCAGCCTGACCGTCGCGGACCTGGGGCCAGACCGGTTCACCGTGGCCATCGTCCCAGAGACACACCGGCTGACCACGCTGTCGACGACGGCGGTCGGCGACCCGGTCCACCTGGAAGTCGACGTCATCGCGAAGTACGTCGAGCGACTGGTAGAATAGGGCGGCGAGTAGCGTCGCGAGACCGTCGATCCCCGACGACCCGGGAGAGAATTGGGACGGAGTTCGGAAAACGCTCTTTTGGTACTCGGTCGCACGATCCGGTGGGCATCGGCGCCCACCTCCCCCATCCCACCATGCCACGGTGTACCCACTGCGGCGGTCACGTCTCGGCGGAGTTCGCCCGGGTGTTCAGCGACGCGTCCGGCGAGGTCCACGCCTGCAACGGCTGTTCCGCGAACGTCGGCATCGCCGAGGTCGCCCTGGAGCGAGCGCCGGACGACTGACCGCCGGCCCGCGGCCACCAATTCGAGACGCTTTTTCGCGCCCGCCCGCTACCCGTGGCAATGACACTCGTCGCCGGCGTGATCGCCGTCCAGGGCGACGTCGCCGAACACGCCGAGGCTATTCGCCGGGCCGCCGTGGCTCACGGCGAGGAGGCGACAGTCCGCGAGATCAGGACGGCCGGCGTCGTCCCCGAGTGTGACGTCCTCCTCCTCCCCGGCGGCGAGTCGACGGCCATCTCCCGGCTCCTCGCGAGGGAGGGCGTCGACGACGAGATCCGCGACCACGTCGCCGCCGGCAAGCCCACGCTGGCGACCTGCGCCGGCCTGATCGTGGCGAGTACAGACGCCCGCGACGAGCGCGTCGAGACCCTGGACGTGCTCGACGTCGCCGTCGAGCGCAACGCCTTCGGCCGCCAGCGCGACAGCTTCGAGGCGCCCCTGGACGTGCGGGGGCTCGACGAGCCATTCCCGGCAGTCTTCATCCGCGCCCCCGCAATCGACGACGTCGGTGAGGACGTCGAGGTGCTGGCGACCTGGGACGGGCGCGTCGTCGCGGTGAAGCAAGGGCCGGTCGTCGGGACCGCCTTCCACCCCGAGCTGACCGGGGATTCGCGGATTCACGACCTCGCGTTCTTCGAGAGCGTGGCAGTCTGAGAGAGCATTTTCCGCGACCAATACGAGCTCCCGTGGCGTGGTCCGCCGAGACGGCTCACGCCCTCGCGCGAGCCGTCGAGGCGTCATCGCGAGGGACGAGTGAGGGAGCAGCGCGACCGAACGAGTCGGCTGGGGAGGCGTGTGGCGCGGTGCGGTACGGGTGGGACTGAAAGGGGCGGCTGGCTCGACGAGCCGCGGCGACGTCCTCGCGAGCGGAGCGAGCGAAGGCTCAGCGAGAGCCTCTGGCTCTCGCGGAGGAAGCACCGGAGCGAACGCAGTGAGCGAGGCGCGCACCGAGCCGCGGCCGTCGAGCCAGCCGGGGCTTTCTCGGCGTTCCACTCCCCGAGAACAATTGCCCTGACGACCACTCCCCTCCATTCCAGAAGCTCCGATGCGCTCAAGAGGGTGCGACCGGTCACCTCACACCATGAGCGACACCGAGGCGGTCCTCGACGACCTCTTCGCCGTCATCGAGCAGCGCAAGGCCGACCTTCCCGAGAACTCCTACACGGCTTCGCTGTTCACCCACGAGAAAGGCGAGAACGCCGTCCTGGAGAAACTCGGCGAAGAGACGACCGAACTGATCCTCGCCGCGAAGGACGGCGACGAGGACGAACTCGCCCACGAGGCCGCCGACATCGTCTACCACATGCTCGTCCTGCTCGCGATGCACGACATGGACGTCGATGACCTGCGGGCCGAGTTGGCCGAGCGACGCTAGGTAGTCACGACCATTCAGTTGGTTCTACTACCATCACCGGGAACTCCAGAAAGCCCTCGACCTGCTCGCGCACGCTCAGCCGGATATCCTCGCTGACGCTCGGATAGTGCCGACTGAGACGCACGCGACCCGGTCTCGCCCTTTCAGTCCGCCAGGACGTTGAGCGAGCAGATGGCACAAGTCGATTCGGCTGTCGCTCCGTCACAGACAGTTCGGTGGTTGACTCTCGGGCTCACTCCCGTCGCCGGTCCAGGACGACGACGTGGCGCGTCAGCGAGCGGTGGACCTCCCGGTGGAAGGCCGCCTCGGTCATCCAGCCGGTTTCGTGGGCGACGCGCGCCCAGGGGCGGTCGCCGACGACGACGGCCCGGTCCGCGACGCGCGCGGCCGCTTCGAGCGCGCCCTGCACCACCTCGTGGAGGTCGCCCTCGATCTTCGACTGGCGGCCGTAGGGCGCGTCGAAGACGACGCCGGCCACGTCGGTCCCGTCACACAGCGGCACGTGCCCGGCCTCGGCCATCCCGACGGCCCAGGTCCCGTCGGGGAGGAAGTGACGCAAATTCTCGCGCGCGCCGCGGGCCATCTTGCGCTGGGCGTCGAAGCCCAGCACCTCCGCACCGACCAGCCCCGCTTCGACCAGAATACCGCCGGTACCGCACATCGGGTCCAGAATCGTCGCACCCGAGCGAGCGCCGGCGATGTTCGCCAAGGCACGCGCGAACAGCGGGCCCATGCTGCCGGGCTGGAAGAAGGGCTTGTCGCCAGGCTTGCGGTCGCCGTAGTCCCGGCGGCTCTCGGCGGCCAGCCAGCCCAGCGCGGCCGTTCCCTCCGAAAAGAGCGCGCGCAGTTCGTGGTCGGGGTCGTCGAGGTCGACCGTGAATCCCCGATCCACGAGGACCTGGCCGAGCGCGCGCTCGGCGGCCTGGGTGTCGACGTCGCTCTGCCCGCGGACGTCGACGGCACGGACGGCGACGGTCCCGTCGCGGTCGAGGGTCGCCGCGTCGAGGGCGAAGCGCGCGCTCTCGACGTCCGGATCCGTGCGCGCGACGAGGGCGCTGGCCCGGTGGGTGTAGGCGAGCGTGCGGACGCGGTCGGTGATCCCGCGGGCCGTCGCGAGTCCGGGGGCGAATACTTCGACGTCGGAGGCGGCGGTCGCGGCCTCGTAGGCGGCGAAGTCGTCGTCCTCCCCGCCGAGTTCGAGGACGTACACGAGAGCGGATTGGTGGGGGGTCCACAAAGGGCGTTCGACCGCGGCGAACGTACCAGGTCGATGACGTGCCGGGCGTGGACGCCGGTCCGGGCGGCGGGGCAAATCGCCACGACGAGGGGTCCTGCCCGTACTTAAGCCCGACCCCTCGCCGACTCGACGGGTCCGTCGGCGGGGGTGCGGTTCCGGCTCACCAACCTTTATATGCTTTAAATACGACGTTTAAGTCGATATATGGTCGACCCCAAGGAAACCATCAACATCGAAAACGTCGTCGCCTCGACTGGAATCGGGCAGGAGCTCGACCTCCAGAGCGTGGCGATGGACCTCGAGGGGGCGGACTACGACCCCGAGCAGTTCCCCGGCCTCGTCTATCGGACCCAGGAGCCCAAGTCTGCGGCGCTGATCTTCCGGTCGGGCAAGATCGTCTGTACGGGTGCCAAGAGCACCGACGACGTCCACCAGAGCCTCCGGATCGTCTTCGACAAGCTCCGGGACCTCAACATCGAGGTCTCGGACGACCCGGAGATCATCGTTCAGAACATCGTCACGTCCGCGGACCTGGGGCGGAACCTCAACCTCAACGCCATCGCGATCGGCCTCGGGCTGGAGAACATCGAGTACGAGCCCGAGCAGTTCCCGGGACTCGTCTACCGCCTCGACGATCCCGACGTCGTGGCGCTGCTGTTCGGCTCCGGGAAGCTGGTCATCACGGGCGGCAAGCAGCCCGAAGACGCCGAGGAGGCCGTCGACAAGATCGTCTCCCGCCTCGAGGACCTCGGCCTCCTGGAGTAGGCTGTCCGGCCTCCGGGACACCGCCCGACGCCCGCGTCGGGCCGCAAACGCCACCCTCAAGCCACGGCCACACCAACCGCCGCCATGCTCACCGCGCCGCTCCAGTCCGCGATCGACCTCACCGGCGGCGGGATCCTCGCGCTCCTGGTCACGTTCCTCCTCGCGACGGTCTTCTACGCGATCACGCTCCACCTCGCGGCGGTCTTCTTCGTCGGCGACGTACCGACCCAGCGCGCGGCCGTGGCCGCGCCGGTCCCCGCCGTCGCCAGCCTCCTCCTCCAGCAGTGGGGCCCGGCGATCGTCATCCCCGTCACGCTGCTGGGCGACTTCGTCGCCATCCGCTTTAGCTACAAGCTCCCCGTGAAATCCTCGGTCGCGCTGACGCTGCTGCACTTTGCCTTCTCGGTGGCGCTCGTCATCCCCCTGAACAACATCTTCGGGTTCGTCTGAGTCAGGCCCCGCCGGCCCGCGGTTCCACCGTCACCGCCACGTCGTCACCGACCGTCAGGTCGATCGCCTCGCCGACGAGCTTCGCGCCGAAGGCGTCCCTGGCACAGAAGAGCGCGAGCCCCGTCACCGGGTCACCGTTGGCGAGGACGCGACAGTCCCGCCAGGTCACGTCCCGACCGTCGACGGATCCCACCCTCGTTCCGGCGACCGAGACGGAACACCGCCCGTCACCGAACAGCACCCCGCCGCCGTCGTAGTGCGGCAGGCCGCCGTCGAGGACGCCACCGCCGCCCGCCAGGCCCACGAAGTAGTCGCCAGGGTCGGGGTGTGCCGGCGCGTCGAGGCGCGCCCACGTCTCGCCGGTCTCGACGACGGTCCCCCTGCCGTCCCAGTCCAGACCCCGCACGTCCACGTCGAGCGCGATCGGGAGCGAGCCCGACGCCCGGATCGGGTCTGCGTCGCGGTCCCGGAACCCGAGGTGAAGGTGGTTCGGGACCCACGGGGCGAAGAAGCCGGCGCGGACGAGCGGGCCCAGGGGGTCGCCCACCGCGACGCGGTCCCCGACGGCGACCACGGGGTCGACGTGCATGAGTCGTGCCAGGTAGTCGCCCGCGTCCACCACGAGCAGGTGGTCGTGCTCGGCGGCGTCGGGGTTCGGCGGCGCGCGGACCGTCCGCGTCTCGACCACCTCGCCCGCGACGGGCGACGGGGCGACCTCGCCGTCGGGGTAGAGGTCGATCGCACAGCCGCGATCGTGGGCGGGAAACGGCGAATTGTACAGCGAGAACCGACGGTAGCGGTCGAGAACGGCCGCACCGACGGTCACTGGCATCGCCAGATGTCTGGCGGCCCGCGGCCAAAGGTCCGTCGACGCTGCTGGGCGGCGCATCGAGGCGCGCCGGGAGACACTTGTCGAAGGGGCCCCTTTTCCAGGTATGCACGTCCGCCGCGGCCGGGCCGCGGATCCCGAGAGCGACCGCGCCGCGACGGACGCCCTCGTCGGGACGGTCGCCGACACCGGGGAGCCAGGGCTCCGGGTCTGGTACCCGCCCCGTCACGTCGCCTTCGGTCGGCGCGACGCGCACTCGGAGGGATACGACCGGGCGCGATCGATCGCACGCGACCGCGGCTGTCCCCCGGTGGAACGGGCCGTCGGTGGCCGGGCCGTGGCCTTCACGGGCACGGTCCTCGCGGTGGTCCACGCCGAACCGGCCGACGCATCCGAGCCGGGCGTCGACAGTCGCTACGAGCGGGGCAGCCGGACCCTCGCCGCGGCGCTCGGGGACTGCGGAGCCGAGGTCCACCGCGGCGAACCGGCCGACTCGTTCTGTCCGGGAACGCACTCGCTCCAGACGGACGGCGGCAAGGTCGCCGGCCTCGCCCAGCGCGTCCGGCGGGACGTGGCCGTCGTCGGCGGCGTGGTGCTCGTCGACGACGCGGCCGCGGTCGCGTCGATCCTCGAACCGGTCTACGATGCGCTCGACGTGCCCTTCGACCCCGCGTCCGTGGGCAGCCTCGCCGAGGCGACGAGTGGCCTCGACCCGGCGACCGTCCGCGACCGAATCGAGGCGACGTTCGTCGGAGACCGGACGCCCGCGGTCCGGTCGGTCCGTGAGACTTAGGAGACCCCGGCGCGGAGGCGTCGTATGCTCTTCCGTTCGGCCACGCTCGCGGACGGGCGCCGCCGCGACGTCCGCGTGCGCGGGGAGGCGATCGACGCGGTCGCCGAGGACCTCGAGGCCGGTCCCGACGAGCGCGTCGTCGACGCCACCGGCAAGCGCCTCCTCCCGGGCATGATCGACGTCCACGTCCACTTCCGGGAGCCAGGCTACGGCAACAAGGAGACCTGGGAGACAGGAAGCCGGAGCGCCGCCGCGGGCGGCGTCACGACGGTCGTCGACCAGCCCAACACCGACCCGCCGACGGTCGACGCATCGGCCTTCGACGGGAAGACCGCCTACGCCGAGCAGTCCATCGTCGATTTCGGCATCAACGGCGGCGTCACGGCCGACTGGAGCCCGGCCGAACTGTTCGAGTGCCCGCTGTTCGCCCTCGGCGAGGTCTTCCTCGCGGACTCGACGGGCGACATGGGCATCGAGACGCGCCTCTTCGAGGCCGCCCTGCAGCAGGCCCGGCGCAACGACGTCACCGTGACCGTCCACGCGGAGGACGCCTCGGAGTTCAACCTGAGTGCCAGAGAGCGGGACGACGCCGACGCCTGGAGCGCCTACCGGGCGGCCGCCGCCGAGGAAGTGGCCGTCCGACGGGCCTGCGAACTCGCGGTCGAACACGACGCGCAGATCCACGTCGCCCACACCAGCACGCCCGTCGGCGTCACCCTCGCCGACTCGACGGGGATGACCTGCGAAGTGACCCCCCACCACATGCTCCTCTCGCGGGACGACCTCCGTGATCTGGGCACCTTCGGGCGGATGAACCCACCGCTCCGCCGCGAGAAGCGCCGCCAGCGCGTCTACGAACTCGTCGCCGACGGCACCGTCGACTGCATCGCGACCGACCACGCCCCCCACACCCGCGAGGAGAAAGAGGCCGGCATCTGGGACGCGCCGAGCGGCGTCCCCGGCGTCGAGACGGCCCTGCCGCTGCTCCTCGCGGAGGTCCGCGAGGGCGACCTGACCTACGAGCGCGTCCGGGACCTGACCGCGACGAATCCAGCGGAGATATTCGATCTCGCCCGGAAGGGAACGATCAGTGAGGGCAACCACGCCGACCTCGTCCTCGTCGACCCGGGGACCTCCCGGGAGATCCGCGGGGAGGACCTCCACTCCAAGTGCGGCTGGACGCCCTTCGAGGGCTGGCGTGGCATCTTCCCGGAACTGACGCTGGTCCGCGGCCGGGTCGTCTACGAGCGGACGGCCGACGGCGAGGAGTCCTTCGGCGACCCCATCGGCGAGAACGTCCGCGTCCACGAGGAGACCGACCCCGCAGAGCGGCTCGTCGAGCGGTAGGCCGCTACCGAGAGGGGAGCAGTGGTCAGCGCCACACGGTGGATTCACCGGCGAATTCGGCGTCGTTCGTGAGAATCGCCTCCGTCTCCCGAACGCGGTGGTTTGCGATGATCAGCGCGTCGTGGAGCGTGTGGTGGTCGACGAGACTCCCGAACACGGCAAGGTCGTCGCGGTCTGTCGGTGCAATCCGAACCGGACCGTCGGTGACCAGCCCGCCGAGCACGTCGTCACTCGTCGTTTCGGTCGATGCGACGCCATCAGGATTCGTCTCGACGGCCGTCCAGATGGCTTCACTCACGGTCACGGTCGGGGCCTCGACTGTGTCGAGTCCCGCTTCAGCCCGAGTGAATACGTCGTCTGCTGCGGGCGGCAGGTCGTCGAGGAGGTATCGCACCATCGCGACCCCGTCGGCCGTGTACCTCGTCATTCGGGCGTCCAGTCCGACCGGCGCTTGTCGCGAATGCTCGCCTCGAGTTCCCGCGCGATTTCCTCGCGCGTTTCGTCGGGGACGTCGTCGGGAACGAGCATCCCCCGCCCCGCCGACTGTGTTGCCTTCCGTATCCGAATCTCTCCGTCTGTCCGCTCCCACCGGATTTCGTCACCCTCCTCCAGGCCGAACTCCTCGCGAAGCTCCTTCGGGATGGTGACCTGCCCCTTGCGCGTGACGCGTGACGTCGCCACGTCGCTCCCGTCCGTACTCACACTGACGTACTACCTCGCGTAGTACTATAAACGTACGGCCACAGTGACACCCCTCTCAGTCGCCCTGGGCCTCGATGTGGTGGCCACACTCCGGACAGACCACCTCGTCGTGGCGCAGGGCGGCGCTGTGCTCGCGCACCTCGCGCATGACCTCGCTGATGCGGTCCTCGGCCTCCAGTTCCTCCTCGACGGTGAGGTCGACGCCCTCGACCTCCAGGAGGAACTTCGCGACCTCGGTGGCCTCGTACATCACGTCGTCCAGCTCCTCGGCGGTGAAGAAGTCGGACATCGCGCCGTAGAGGAAGGTCGCACCGGACTTGCGGACCTTCTCCTCGAAGGCAGCCCGGGCCTGGTTGACGGCCTGGGGCGTGTAGGTGTCGGTCATGAAGGGGACGAGTTCGGGGAGGTGCTCGCCGATCTTCGTCATCTCGACGCCGGTCTCCGTGCGGAAGTCCGCACAGAGGCGGGCGATGGCCCACTCGCGGGCGGTGATGTAGGTCCGGTCGCGCAGGAAGTCGTTGGCCCGCTCGTAGGTACTGCCGTCGATCTTCGTGAAGCGGTCGTAGGTCCGGACGTCCTCGGGGACGCCTGGCTGGGGGGTCGCGTCGGCGCCAGGCTCGTCCGGCGTCGAGTCCCCGGGCTGGTCGGTGGCGTCATCCGCCGCGGACGCTTCGGACGACGCCGTCGCGTCCTCGAACCGGGGGAGGACCGCCTCGTCGATGGGCTCCCGGTCGGCGGGGTCGGCCCGGACGCCCGCCGCCCGGTCGTCGGCCCCGGTCGGATCGGCGTCCGCGCTCCGTCCCGCGCCCTCGTCGGTCATGAGAGCAGGTGTGAGCCGGGGGCGAAAAAGCGTGTCGCCGTCCGATACCGTCGGTCCGCGTGCCTAGAGCAGGCCCAGGCCGACGCTGTAGGCCCACTCCTGGGTGCCCACGGCGGCGAAGGCCAGCACGGCCCCGGCCATCGCGAGGTTCTTCAGGAAGTGCGTCATCTCGTCCTGGGCCTGTTCGTCGGGGACCGCCCAGAAGTCGTGGACGGTGAGCGCCGCGACGACGAGGAAGCCGGCGATAGCCACGGCAGCCACGACGGGGAAGGCGCCGAGGGCGATGCCGAGCCCGCCGAGGATCAGGACCAGACCGCTCGCGTAGACCATGACCGCCGGCGCCGGCAGCCCCTTCGCCTCGGCGTACCCCGCCATCGCGTCGGACTGCATGAAGTGGTTCAGCCCCATGAACGCGATGACGACGCCGACGAGGACGCGCGCGACCAGCAGCACGAGTCCTTCGGTCCCGGTGACTGCCATCAGGCAGCCACCTCCCGGATCGTCCCGCGCTCGTCGTGACTCGATCCGTCCGATACGCCGTCGAACCGCGATGCCGGTTTCATTACGTTACCTGGTTCGGATCCGAACCTATATATCTCCTCGGCGACAACGAGGTGAGTAGATGCCATCCATGTCATCGACGTCTCAGACGGCCGAGACGTCACCGGAGGAGCAAAACGCCGACGCCTGCCCCGTCGTCGAGGCCATCGACACCATCGGCTCGAAGTGGCGCCTGGTGGTCCTCCACAATCTGGCCGACGACGAGTTCCGGTTCAACGAGCTGAAACGCGAGACGGGCGCGAGTTCGCGGACGCTCTCGCGGGTCCTCGACGACCTCCAGGAGGCCGGTCTGGTGGCACGCCGCGTCGAGGACGACCCGCTGGCGACGTACTACAGCCTCACCGAGCGCGGTGAGGCGCTCTGTCCGCTCTTCTCGGACATCGAGGACTGGGCCGAGGAGTGGCTCCCGGCGACCGACGCCGAGACGGCCTGAGCCTCAGAGCGGGACCGCAGCGACGAGCGTCCCCATGAGCGTGGCGGTGGTCTCCTCGGGTGCGTACTGGAGCGTCACCCACAGCAGCGCGAGCAGGACGGAGTTGTGGATCGCGTGGATCAGCGCCGGCACGACGAGGTTTTCCGTGTACTCGTAGGCCGCCCCGAAGACCAGGCTCGGGACGAACAGAATCGCGATCGTCGTGAGTCGGGCGTTCAGGCCGCCGGTGAGCGCGCCGACGTGGACTACGGCGAAGGTGGCCGACGCGAGCAGGATCGACGGGACCGGACCAAGTGCCTCCCGGAGCCGGCCCTGGACGACGCCGCGATAGAGGATCTCCTCGCAGGGGCCGACGACGAGGAACATCGCGACGATCAGCGGCGGGATGAGCGAGGGAATCTGCTCGGCCAGCTGGCCGGCCTGGTTCTCGGCCGTCTCCGCGCCGGTGGACTGGACCACGATGCCGATCACCAACAGCAGGCCGAAGATCAGGACCCACCCGCCGACGACCACGATGAGGTCTCGAACGTCCGGGACCTCGACGCCGAGGTAGTCCCGAACGGCCGCGAAATCGAGGTCGCGGAGGGCGGTCAGGTACCCGACAGCGAGGCCGCCGAAGGCGAGGTACTGCCCGGCGATCAGCAGGAGTGCGATCGCCACGAGCGGTGGGAGCGTCACCGCGCCGATCAGGAGGGAGACCGGGAGCGAGAAGACGAGCGCCAGGATCGGCCCGGCGAGGCCGAGCCCCACGGCGACGAGGACCGCCCGAAGGACTGAGCGGTCACCGGCACTCGCACCGACCGGCTCCGCGACGTTGTCTGCCATCGTGTCTCCCAACGAGGGGCGGTGAAATGAGGCTTGGGCTTACCCCGCCTCGCCACTGCGGACCGCTCGCCAGCCCCGACGCCCGACCAGCCCCACCACGCCCAGTCCGGCGAGAGCGATCCCGAGAGCCGGCATCACCATCGCAAGAACCGGCCCCTCGTGGGCGCCGACCGAGACGCGATAGGTCGTTCCATCGTATCGGACGAAGCCGTTCTCGAGGGTCGGGGGGTCGCCGAACCGCACGGACTCCCCGTCCACGGCACGGACGAAGCGATCCTGCGCCTCGGCCCCGAGGGTGGAGAACGACCGGACGTCCGCGTCGCCGGGAGCGGAGGCCTGGCGGACGGACACCGAATACTCCGGATCCGGTGGGGCGGACAGGAACACCACGACACCGAACACGAGGAGGAGGGCGAGGGCGATGTCGACGCGATCCATGAGCAGAACTGCCGCCCTGCCGAAAAGTACCTTGTGTGCGTTCGCGGGCGCTGCAATCGCCCCCGCCGGTGGACCTGCCGCGGGCGCGATGGGAAAGACAGTTGCCCCGGGAGGGTCCATGACCGGTATGCGCATCGCCGTGCCCAACAAGGGCCGACTTCACGAGCCGGCCGTCGACCTGCTGGAGCGCGCCGGGCTCCACCTCGTCGACGGCGCGGACCGGAAGCTCTACGCCGACACCGTCGACCCCGACGTCACCGTCCTCTTCGCACGTACTGGCGACATTCCCGAGTACGTCGCCGACGGGGCGGCCGACGTCGGCATCACCGGGCTCGACCAGGTCCGCGAGGCCGGCCTGGGCGACCTCGTCGAACTGCTGGACCTCGGCTTCGGCGAGTGCCGTCTCGTCCTCGCCGCGCCGGAGGACGGCGACGTCGAGACCGTCGCCGACCTCGCCGGCGGCACCGTCGCCACCGAGTTCCCGACGATCACCCGCGACTACTTCGACGAGCAGGGAATCGACGTCGACATCGCCGAGGTGTCGGGCGCGACGGAACTGACCCCCCACGTCGACATCGCCGACGCCATCGTCGACATCACCTCGACGGGGACCACCTTGCGGATGAACCGCCTCGCCGTGATCGACGACGTCCTCGACTCCTCGGTCAGGCTGTTCGCCCGCGAGGAGGTGGCCGACGACCCGAAGGTCGACCAGGTCGCGACGGCGCTGGAGTCGGTCATCGCCGCCGAGAACCGCCGGTACCTCATGATGAACGTGCCCGAGGACCGCCTCCAGGACGTCAAGGACGTGATTCCGGGGATGGGTGGCCCGACGGTAATGGACATCGCCGGCAACGGGAAGGTGGCCGTCCACGCCGTGGTCGAGGAGGACCACGTCTTCGAGACCATCGCCGACTGCAAGGACGTTGGAGCCTCTGACATCCTCGTCACCGAGATCGAGCGCCTGGTCGAATAGATGGCGGACGGCGACGCGTCGGAGACTGACATCGCGGCGGCGACTGGCGACGCGGCGGCAGACATCGCGTCGGCAGCAGACGACGGCTGCGTCCCCGATGGTGCGATGACCACGACCCACCGCGTCGCCGTCGAGGACGCCCGCGACCTCTCCCTGCCCGACGAGTCGGTCGAACTGGTCGTCACCTCGCCGCCGTACCCGATGATCGAGCTCTGGGACGACCTCTTTGCGGACCTCTCGCCGGAGGTCGCCGCCGCCCTCGAGGCCGACGACGGCGAGGCCGCGTACGACGCCATGCACGCCGTGCTCGCGGAGGTCTGGGCCGAACTGGAGCGGGTCCTCGTCCCGGGCGGCGTCGCCTGCGTCAACGTCGGCGACGCGACCCGAACCCTCGACGATCGGTTCCGGGTGTACTCCAACCACGTCCGGGTCACCGAGGCCTTCGAAGGGCTCGGCCTCGAACCGCTCCCGGGGGTCGTCTGGCACAAGCCGTCGAACAGTGCCGCGAAGTTCATGGGTTCGGGGATGCTCCCGCCCAACGCCTACGTGACACAGGAACACGAGTACGTCCTCGTCTTCCGGAAGGGTGCGCGCCGGGAGTTCGAACCCGGCGCGGACCGGCGTTACGAGAGTGCCTTCTTCTGGGAGGAGCGGAACCGCTGGTTCTCCGACGTCTGGACCGACGTCCGGGGCCGGTTCCAGGATCTGGACGACGACGACCTGCGGGACCGCTCGGCGGCGTTCCCCTTCGAACTCCCCTACCGACTCATCAACATGTACTCGGTCTACGGCGACACCGTCCTCGACCCCTTCTGGGGGACGGGCACGACGAGCCTCGCAGCGATGGTCGCCGGCCGTGACTCCGTGGGCGTCGAACTCGACGGCGAGTTCGCGGGGCACTTCGAGGCGCAGGTCGCCGACGTTCCCGAGACGGCACGCGAGGTGGTAGCGCGGCGGCTCGCAGACCACCGGGCGTTCGTCGCCGATCGGGAGGCCGACGGCGACTCGCTCACCTACGAGTCGGTCCACTACGGCGTTCCCGTAATGACGAAACAGGAACAGGACCTGCGCTTCTACGTCGCCGAGGCGGTCACTGACGAGGGCGACGGGACGTACCGTGTGGCCTACGAGCCCGCCGAGGACGTCCTGCAGGACTAGCGACCGCCCGCGCCCCCTCCCCACGTCAGTCGAAGGCCACGTCGTCCAGGTCGACGACCTCGCCGAACAGCCACTCGGCGTGGTCGAGGGCGTACTCGCGGTGGTCGGGTTCGATGGCGCCGATCGCGTCCTCGACGAGGAGCGGCCGGTAGTCCCGGAGGCCCGCGCTCCCGGCCGTGTGGAGGACGCAGACGTTCGCGAGGGTCCCGCCGAAGACCAGGTCGTCGATGCCGCGGGCCTCGAGCCACCCCTCCAGTTGCGTCCGGTGGAAGGCGTCGTAGGTGTGTTTCTCGACCACGAGGTCGTCCTCCGTCGGGGCGAGTTCGTCGACGAGTTCGGCCTCCCAGGACCCCTCGAGGACGTGTTCGCCCCACTGCTCGAACTCGTCGTAGTAGTGAGCGTCGTCGAACTGCTCGGGCGGGTGGACGTCCCGGGTGAAGACGGCCCTGGCGCCCGCGTCGCGGGCGCGCTCGACCAGCGTCCCGCACGGGTCGATGGCGTCCTCGCTCCCGGGCGCGTAGAGGCTCCCGTCCGGGTGGCAGAAGCCGTTCTGCATGTCCACGATCACGACCGCCGTGCTCCCTGGATCGAGTTGCATGGGCCCGTGTTGGGCTGGCGCGACAAAGGCTCTTTCCAGCGCCAGCGACCCCCGCGGAGATGCAGCCGGAGTCAGACGACTTTTGGCATCCCGGACCCTTGGTCACCCCAATGCATCGCCGCTCGGTCGCCGCGCTCGCCCTCCTCGTCGCGCTCGCCGGCTGCGCCGCGCCCGTCACCAACGGCGGGGCCGGGGCCGCCGGGCAGGCCGACTCCACGCCGGCCGGGACCGGTGGGGACGCGGGACCGGCGGCGGCCGCGACGCCCGGGCCGGCGCCGGCGGACGACGGGTCGGGTGAGCCCCCGAGCGAGGAGCAGCCCGACCCCGAGAGCGACCGCATCGGCTGGGAGGCGGGCTACTGGTACAACGACCCGATCGCCGTGAACAACACCGACGGACTCGACGGAAGCGAGCGCGCCGCCGTCCTCGGCCGCGCGATGGCACGCGTCGAGTTGATCCGGAACCTCGAGTTCAACGAGTCGGTGGGCGTCTCGGTCGTCGAACGCGGTTCGTTCGCGGCCGGCGAACTCGGCGGCGACGAGCCGGGCCAGGCACTGCGCACCTTCGACAACGCGAAGTTCGAGACGCTGTTGCTCGTCGGCAGCGGCTCGGACTCGATCGACACCCAGGAGGAGTCCCTGAACTCGTCGGTCGGGGGCTACTACAGCACCGAGACCGGCGACATCGTGATCGTGGCCGACTCCGGGACGCCCACCCTCGACGGCGAGCGGACGCTGGCCCACGAACTCGTCCACGCCCTCCAGGACCAGCACTTCGACAGCCTCGGCGAGCCGGCCCGGACGCGCGACGCCTACAACGGCAAGAACGGGCTGGTCGAGGGGGACGCCAACGCCGTCCAGGACGTCTACATGGACCGGTGTGGCGCGACCTGGCGCTGCATCGACGCGCCCGAGCGTTCGCCGGGCGCGGGTGGCGACGGGAGCGGCCTCCACATGGGTGTCTACCTCCTGGAGTACTTCCCGTACGCCGACGGGCCGAGCCTGATCGCTCACCTCCGGGACGGGGGCGACTGGAGCGACGTCAATGCGGCCTACGAGCGCGTCCCCACCTCCGCGACGGAGGTCATCGACCCGGACCGGTACGGCAGCTTCGAGCCCCGACCGATCGTGCTCGATGACGACCTCCGGGGCGGCTGGGAGCGCGTCCGGCCGCCGGACCGACCCGACCACGGCCGGCTCGGCCGATCGGCGATCGCCGCGAGCATGGCCTACACCCTCTACGATAGCTACAACGGCTCTGCAGTCGTCGAGCCCGGGGCGTTCCTGAACCAGCGCCTCGGCCAGCTCGACGAACGGGACCCGCTGAACTACGACCTCGCCGCGACCCGCGGCTGGGCCGGCGACCGGTTCCACGCCTACGAGCGCGACGGCGACGCGGCCGCCGTCTGGCGAACTGCGTGGGAGAACTCGACCGCCGCCGAACGGTTCGGCGACGGCTACCGCGACCTGCTCGCCCACTGGGACGCCGGACGGGTCGGCGCGAACACCTGGCGGTTCCACGAGGGGAGTCCCTTCAGCGGGTCGACCTACCTCGACGTGGACGGCTCGACGGTGACGGTCGCGAAGGCGCCGACGACCGACGGGCTTGGTGACGTCTACGCCGGCGCCCGATGAGGCGGGCTGGCTGGCTCGTGGTGGTGCTCGTCCTGGCCACGAGCGTCGGGACGCTCGTGCCGGCGGACGACGGGGGACTGTCCCGCGATTCCCTCGGCTGGGAGGACGGGTACGCGTACGACGAGCCGGTTTCGGTGACCGTCGCGGACGGGCTGAACGAGAGCGAGCGCGCGGCGGTCACGGCCCGCGCGATGGCCCGGGTCGAGCGCATCCGGGGGCTGGAGTTCCGCGAGCCGGTCGACGTCCAGGTGCGGTCGCGCGCGGACTACCTCGCCTCGCGCAACGCGACCGGAAACGCGACCCACCGCGCGTGGAACAACCAGGTCTGGGAGGCCCTCTTCCTCGTCGGGGACGACCGCGACGTCGGCGAGGTCCTGTCGGGGACCGTCGGCGCCAGCGTCGTCGGCTACTACGAACCCGGGTCCGGGGACGTCGTCCTCGTCAGCGACAGCGAGACGCCGACCGTCTCGCGCGGGACGCTCGTCCACGAACTCGTCCACGCCCTCCAGGACCAGCACTTCGGGCTGGCCGACCGGCCCGACACGCAGGACGCCCAGCTGGCCCGCAACGGCGTCGTCGAGGGCGAGGCCAACCGCATCCAGGGACTGTACCAGCAGCGCTGCGGCCGGACCTGGTCCTGTGTCGACCCCGCCGCCGGGGCGAGCGGCGGCGGGAGCGGCAACCAAGCACTGGACCGCGGCGTCTTCCTGGTGATCTATCACCCCTACGCGGCCGGGCCGGACTTCGTCGAGGCCATCGCCAGCCGGGGCGGCTCGGACGCGCTGGACGACCTCTACGACGACTTCCCGCCGAGCACCGAGGGGATCATCCACCCGGAGCGATACCCCGAGGAGCAGCCGGTGACCGTGACGGTCCCAGACCGGTCGAGCGAGGAGTGGAAGCGGTTCGACCACGATCCCGTCGCCGACACGGTCGGCGAGGCCTCCATCTACGCCATGGTCGTCGACAACGGCCTCGGCGACCCGCCGGCCGGCCGGTACAGCTACGAGCACCCCGTTTCGGACGGATGGGCCGGTGACAGTGTCGTGCCGTACCGCGCCGGCGATCGCCGGGGCTACGTCTGGGAACTGGCCTGGGACAGCGACCGCGACGCCGACGAGTTCGTCACTGCCTACCGAGACCTCCTGGCCCAGCACGACGCCGAGTCGCTGGGTGACGGGCGCTACCGGATTCCCGCGGCCAGTTCCTTCGGTGGCGGCTACCGCGTTACGCGCGAGGGGACGACCGTCCGGATCGTCAACGGACCGTCCGTCGCCGCCCTCGACGAGATCCACGATCCCTGACGCGGCCGTAGCCACCCGAGTCGTCCCGGACGGTGAGCCCGCCCGTCCCGGAAAGCGAACGGTTTTCGGCAGATGCGCGCGAATGCGCGCCATGACCACGTTCGACATCGTCCCTCCCGGCGCGATCGCCGAGGGGCGGGCGACCGACGCGTACTTCGACCGGACCGTCGAGACGCTGGAGGCAGCAGGACGGAACCCCACGGTGACCGCGGAGGTGACGGCCTCGCAGTTCCCGAGCGGCGACTGGTCGCTGTTCGCGGGGCTGCACGACGCCGCACAGCTCTTCGAGGGACTGGCCGTCGACGTCGATGCGCTGCTGGAGGGACAGCTGTTCGACGGCGGCCCCGTCATGCGGATCGAGGGGCCGTACCTGGAGTTTTGCCGCTTCGAGACCGCGCTGCTGGGCTTTCTCTCGCACGCCTCCGGGGTCGCGACCGCCGCACTGGAGGCGCGGCTGGCCGCACCCGACGCGCTCACCATCTCCTTCGGGACCCGCCACGTCCACCCAAGCATCGGCGCGATGGTCGAGCGGAGCGCCCTGCTCGGCGGCCTGGACGGCATCTCGAACGTGGCCGCCGGCGAGGTTCTCGACCGCGAGGCCGGCGGGACGATGCCCCACGCGCTGATCATCTGCTTCGGTCGCGGCAACCAGGAGGACGCCTGGCGGGCCTTCGACGACGCCGTCGGCCCCGACGTGCCTCGCGTCGCACTCGTCGACACCTACGACGACGAGGTCGAGGAGGCCACCCGGGCCGCCGCGGCCGTCGAGGACCTCGACAGCGTCCGGATCGACACCACGTCATCGCGCCGGGGCGACTTCCGCCACATTCTCCGAGAGGTTCGCGAGAAACTCGACGCCCGCGGCTTCGCGGACGTCGGCCTCTTCGCCAGCGGCGGCATCGATCCCGCGACCATGCGCGACCTCCGCGACGTGGCCGACGGCTTCGGCGTGGGAAGCTACGTCAGCAACGCGGACCCGGTCGAGTTCGCACTCGACGTCACCGCCGTCGAGGGCGAGCCCGCGGCCAAGCGGGGGAAGCTCGACGGGCCACGCGCAGTCTACCGGACCGACGACGGCGGCCACGAGAGTCGCCGTGCCGACGAGCCCGCACCCGACGAGGGGCGAGCCCTCCTCGAACCCCTCGTCCGTGACGGCGACCTCGTCCGGAACTTCGAGATCGACGAGGCCGCGGACCGGGCGCTGGAAGACGCGGCGGCGGTCGGGCTGGCCGACGCGATGTACACCGGGACCGACGTCTGAGAGGGGTCCGGACCCAAACGCCCAAGCGAACGCCCCGCCAATCGCCTCGCGAATGGCGATGCCTCTCGACGGCGTCGCGACAGCTGCGACGACCAGCTCCCCGCTCCTGACGGTGGCGCTCGTCCTGGCCGGCCTCGGCGCGGGCCTGGTCGCGGGGCTGGCGCTGGCGGCACTCGCCCGCCGGCGCACGACGCCGTACCTCCTCGTCGCGCTGGCCGTCCTGGCCGTCCTCGGCCGGGCGGTCGTCGGCGGGCTCTCCCTCCAGGGCCTCCTCGATCCGGACGTCCACCACCTCGCGGAGCACCTGCTCGACGTGGTGATGATCGCGCTGGTCGTCGCGGCGGTTCTCCTCGCCCGGCGGACCGGCCGGTCCGCGTAGGTCCTCAGACCGACACAGAGACCGGGTCCATCTCGAGGAACGCGGTCTCGTATCCCTCGTGGCGGGCCACCTGCGGGGGTGCGTCGACGCCGACCGTCAGTTCGTCGCCGGCCTCGACGCCGTCGACGACGGCCCCGTAGTGATACCCCAGTTCGTGGTGGATCGCGCCGGTCAGTTCCCCGTCGAAGACCGTTCGGCTCCCGCGCGAGAGGGTCGCCGACAGCGCCATCAGCGGCACCGGGTAGCGGTTGTGGGGCGTCCGCGCCGAGACCGCGAGGTACGTTCCCTCGCCCTCGACGCCCGCCGGCACCGCGTTCAGGGCCTGCGCGACGACCGTGGCGTCGCCGCTGGTCCCCTCGCCGAGCGCGCGGCCGGGGAGGTCGCCGGCGGGCGCAAGCTGGCCGGTCGGCTGCATCTCCATCTCCATGGGCGACACGGCGTCGCGCTCGCCCTGGCGATCCGGGAACGTCTCGTAGGGGAGGTCCGAGAGCGTCGACGGGCTATACTCCAGCTGAAATGTCCCGCTCGCCGAGTCTGCGAGGGCACCCGCCAGATCCCCGATGCCACGGGCCTCCGGCGGACCGAAGGAGAGGGCCACGTCGTAGGTCCCCTCGCCTGGCAACGCGACGTTGTCGCCGAGGTGCACGCCCATGTTCTGTGAGAGCATCGCCCACAGCGACTTCTCGACGACGGCCTCGCCGTCCTGGCTGATCGAGACCGTCGCGTTCGAGGTCGGCAGGGCCATCCCCGTCTCACTGTCCCAGGCCGAGACCATCAGGTGGACCGAGTCCGCCTCGCGAATGTCGACGGTCCGGCGGCGGTCGCCCGTCACGAGCCAGAACGCGTGGGGGAAGCTATACGAGAGGGCAAAGCGGAGGCGGCCGTCCCGGGCCATCCCGGCCATCTCCATCCCCTCGACGTGGGTGGGCACGTACACCGCGTCCGGCGGGTCCTCGACGCGGGCCTGCGTCGACCGGCCCGACCCCCCGCCGGTGAGGGAGTCGAGACAGCCCGCCAGTCCCACGCCGAGCGCCAGCCCGCCACTCGCCAACAGTCGTCGGCGTCTCATGTCACACTCTGGGGCCGCCCCGTCAAAGCCCGTTCTGGTACGGGCGTCGAACGCCGGGCCGTATGGCGGTCACGTCGGGCTGGGCGTCGGCAGAGAACGGTGTCGCCGGGGCGGCACGAGATAGTTGCCACGCCGGACGACCTGCATGTACTGCAGGATGCCGTTGTTCTGGCGCTGGCCGACCGCACCGTCGAGGTCGGTCCCGTTCATCGCCTCGCGGGTCTCGACGAAGTCCGAGATGGTCTCCTGGAGCGCGACGAAGTGCAGTTGCGCCCGGTCGTCGTCGGCCGAGTCGAAGTCCCTCCGGAGGAGCAAGGGATTCCCGTTGTTGTCGCGTGCGCGTGCAGACTTCTGGGAGTGGCCCACCACGCCCGCCTCGCGGGCGTCGCGCTCGGTGTGGGCCGGACAGCCGCGCTCGGCGATCCGGTCCGTCTCGCCGAGGTTGTCACCGGCGCCCTCCACCAGGCCCTCCTCGGCGTGGGCCGGGCAGAACATCGTCGCGACCCGGTGGTACCGGTCGTCCTGCTCGTACCACTGCTGGAGGTTGAGGTGGAGCTGTGAGACGTGCTGGGTCGTCCCGCCGGCGAAGGGGCCGTCGGCGATCGTGACGGCGTCCTCGGTGGCCTGGTTCTTCGAGAAGTTGCTCTTGAAGCCCATGTACATCGGTGCGTCCTCGTCGACCGGTTCCGAGTCGGGGACGCCCTGGACGTCCTGGTGGTCGGCGGGGAGGCCGTCCCCGTTGAAACCCGTGCGACGGTCGACGCGCTCGAGGACGCCGGCGACCGAGGTCTCGACGTCGACGCCGTTGAGCGAGTCGACCTCGCCGCGCAGGGCTTCCTCGGCACCGAGAACCACCGCGCCGTAGTCGCTCGCGAGGTGGACGACGACGTCGGCCTCGTCGAAGTCGGGATCCTCGAAGGGCGCGAGGGCCTCGGGGGCGGGGAGGTCGACGGACTCGGGGAGGGACGCGTCGAACCGCTCGAAGTACGCCGGCGAGTAGCCGACGGTGAACAGGAGTCCCTCGTGGTCGCGGGGGTAGGCGCGCTCCAGCGACCGGAAGGCAGTCTCGACGCGGTGGCGCTCGGCCTCGGTCGGCGTGCCCTCGCCCGCGTAGTCGAACAGGACGACGGTCTGGTGGCGAGCCGCGACGTGGTTGCCGTACTCGTCGGTCGCCAGGCCCGCGTTCCAGGCGTGCTGGCGGTCGGGCAGGGCGGAGAGGTCGTCGGGACCCGTCGCGAGGTCTGGCGACTCGCGGCCGAGGCAGGCCGAGAGGGCAGCGACGCCACCGATGGCGACGGCGCTCCGGACGAAGTCTCGCCGGGAGATCGGGTCGGCGCGTGGCCGTGGCATCGTCAGATCTGAGGGGCGTTACGAGCAAGTGGATTCTGGTACGGCTCTCGAACGGACCGTCAGTCCCCCTGGAGGAGGTCGTCGACCAGGCGGGTGAAGCGATCCACCAGGCGGTCGGGTGCGGTCGGTGTCACGGCGTCGAGCCGGCGGGCGACGAGCGCGTCGTCGGTCAGCGCCAGCCTGACCCGGTCGCCCTCGTCGCGGCGCTTCTCGACGAGGTCGGCGGCGACGAGACGGTCGAGGTGATACTCGAGCGTGCTGCGGGCGACGCCGACGGCGTCCGCGACGGTGTTCGGCCGGGCCGGGCCGGCCTCGGCGAGCGCGAGCAGGACGTCGCGGGCCGTCTCCCGCCGACAGACCGCGAGCTGTCGACGCGCGACGGGGTCGACGGCCGGCTCGAAGTAGTGCGTCCGGCCGTCGACCTCCTCGCCGACGAGTCGATCCGCCCGGCGGAGCCGTCGGAGGTGGTACTGGACCTGGCCCGTCGCGAGGTCGAGGTCGCGGACCAGCGCGCGGAAGTGGACGCCCGGGTTGGCCGCGACGTGGTCGCGGATCCGCTCGCGCGTGTCGCTCACGGACGCCACCCCACGGCGGTCGCACGTCGCATGTGAGCCCGTAGCCGCCTGGCGAACTAGTGCCTTCCGACCGCAGATTCGACGGGGACGGTCACCACGTGGCGGGCGGTGGCGACGGGGAGCAGCCGCTCGGCCGCGAACGGTAACGGTTATAGGCCGGGCCTCCCGACCTCAGCACATGCAACGACGAGCGGCGGCGGTCTACTTCGCGCTCCTCGTCCTGATCGCGGGCGGGGCCTACGCCTTCCTGCAGGTGGGAATGGCCCCACCCACGGCCGAGTTCGACGCCGACACCTACGGCCAGGGTGACGAGTTCGCTGTCGGCGGGACGACCTACACGGTCGCAGGCGTCGACGCGAGCGAGACCGAGGGCGGCGAGATGGACTACGAGGGGGAACTGACGTGGACGAACCAGACCGGGGCCGAGCAGTCGACGACGTTCGGCCAGGGCGAGAACGTCACGCTCGGTGACGTCCAGCACGTCGTGCACTTCCCGAGCGGGAGTGAGGTCTACGTCCTCCCCCACGACCAGTACCTCGACGACTACCAGGAGTTCACCGACACCCAGGACCACTTCGGCGAGCGCAAGGCCGGCTTCTGGGGCATCATCTACATTAGCCTCATCGGCGGCATCGTACTGTTGATGTCGGCGTTCATGCCCGTCAAGGGCTGACGACGGCCGGACGCCGCGATTCTCGTCGCCACACCGATTCTGCAGCTCAGATTGCGTTCCGTAGAAGAAACGGGTTCGACGGAGACGCTGCTATCGTCGTACCCGCACGGGAATGGACGCCCTTACTGGCGGCGAACGATCCAGATGAGGACCGCGCCGACGGCCATCGACAGGACGACGCCGACGAGTTGCGTCACGACGGCGGGCATGTCGGGGTTCGTCTGCCAGGGCATGCCGGCCAGCGAGCCGAGGCCCCCGAGCAGGAGCAACGCGCCCACGGCGACGCCCAGGATCTCCAGGCGGTCGCCCGTGACCAGTGCGTTCATGTCGATGGCATCCACGCCGCGGGGTCCTAAACCCCGCGGTTCACCGTCCGAGCATCGACCCAGACCCGCGTGGGCGCGTGCTGCCCGGGTTCGCATCCCCTCCGACGACGGCGTGGGGCAACGGCGGACGAAGACGTTCGGGCGCGGCGAGCAGCGCGTCGCGAGGAAACAACAGTTACTAAACCCATTGCTCCGTAGCCGCGGCCATGAACCGTGACGCCATCTTCGTCCTCGCCGGCCTGGTCCTCTGGGTCGCGTTCCTGGGCTACTGGTGGGGCGGTATCGTCTCGCTCACGTCGCCGGCGGTCCTCGGTGGCCTCGCGCTGACCGTCGCCGCCGTGGCCGTCCACTACGCCACGGGCACCGGCTGGGAGCCCGCGGACGACATCTCCCAGGAGGTCCTCGAGCAGCGCGCCAAGTCCGTCCCGGAGACGGACTTCCCCGAACCGATGAACCGCTCGATCGGCGGTGGCGGCGCGGTCGCCGTCGGTGGTGGCGCCGAGGGCGAACTGGCCGAGGGCGAGGAAGAAGAGGAAGACGAGGGCTTCGACCCCGAGTCCATCCCGGAAGACGAGGTCGAGGTCTACGAGATCGAGTTCGCCAAGGAGGGCGAGACCATCGAGATCGCCAACAACGAGAACATCCTCGACGTCGGCGAGGACCAGGGCTGGGACCTGCCCTACGCCTGCCGCGAGGGCTCGTGTCTCTCCTGTTCCGCCCACATCGAGGAGGGCCCCGCGAGCGACTACATCCGCCACGAGCGCAACGACACGCTCAGCGAGGACGAGATGGAGAAGGGCTACTGCCTGACCTGCGTGGCCTACCCGACAGACGACTTCACGCTGGAGACCTCCGAGTCGCCCTAGGGATTTCGATCAGTCTTTTTCGATGTCGACTGCCGCTACGAATAGCTGAAAACGCCCGGCTCCTTCCAGTCCCACCCCTTCAGGAGAGTCAGTCGTCGGTTCACAATGGTTATTAGCGGGCCATCGCTAGCGAGTGGCGAGGGCGGCTAGTTCAGTGGACAGAACGCCTGGTTCCGGACCAGATGGTCGGGGGTTCAAATCCCTCGCCGCCCGTTTTCCGGCGAACGGCAGTGAGCCGTGAAAACGGCCCGAGGATTTGAATGAGGCAAGACGCAGCCCGGACCGGCCGAGCGGAGCGAGGCCGCACGCCCGGAACGTCTTGACGTAGTTCAAATCCCTCGCCGCCCGCTACACCTCTTTTTTACGCCTCGGGTGCGCCTCCGGCGCACCGCTCGGCGCAAAAAACTAGGTGAAAAAAGCCGGAGCCTCGCTTCGGTTCGCGGTTCGCTTCGCTCCCGCTCACCATCGAGGGCGACCGCCGGTCGCCCTCGCTTCGCTCGGCTCCGGTGAACCGCGCTCACTCCGTTCGCGCGGATGCTCGTTCCAGCATGGGGATTTGAACCCTGGAAGTCGCAGCCCGCGCAGGCGAACGAAGTGAGCCGAGCAGGACCGTCTTCCTCTGGTTCAAATCCCTCGCCGCCCGTTTTCCGGCGAACGACAGTGAGCCGTGAAAACGGCCCGAGGATTTGAATGAGGCAAGACGCAGCCCGGACCGGCCGAGTGGAGCGAGGCCGCACGCCCGGAACGTCTTGACGTAGTTCAAATCCCTCGCCGCCCGCTATTCTTGGACCGCCACCCCGCCGATCGGTTCGGCCGCCGATCCTGGAAAGTATTTACACCGTCGGTGACATGCATCGATCCGACGAGCATGCCCTCGCCCTCCACGTCACGGCGCGAGTGTCTCGCCCTCCTCGGCGCAGCCTCGGCGGCCGGCGTCGCGGGCTGCTTCGGTGGGGACACCACCGAACCGGACGCGACGGCGTCCCCGACAGACGAGGAGCGAACACCGACCGCGACTGCAACCCACGGCGAGTCAGTCAGCCTCGCCGCCGCGGTGAACGGTCTGGTCGCCGAGTACGACACCGGCGAGGCGAGCGCGAACCGGAGTGCGATTCGGACCGGCGTCGCCGCCGCGACCGGGATCGCCGAACGCAACGTACGGGTGGACGAGGCGACCGGCGTCGTCGAGGTTCGGGCCGACGCAGAACCGTCGGCGGTCGTCACCGCACTGGACGAGGCGGGCGTCGAGGTCGAGCGGTCCGACGTCCGTCGCGGCGTCGCCGAGTCGACGCTGAACGAGACGGTCGACGTGCTGCGGGAGCGGTTCGCTGCGGCGGGCTACGAGAACGCCACCGTCACCGCGGCGTCGAACGGGTCGGCACTCCGGATCGAGGTGCCGGGTGCCGAGCGGTCCGCAGTGGCAGACGTGGTCGAGCGGCGCGGACGCGTCGGCATCGTCGCGTCGTTCCCGGCCGAGGCCGGCGACGGGAGCGAACAGCGACGAGAGCGGCTGGTCACGCAGGAGGACGTCGCTCGGGTGGGACCCGTCCGCCACGGCGGGGGACGGCCGCCGTTCGTGCTCGTGACGCTGACCGACGAGGCGGCGACGCGCTTCACGGAGGCGATGACCGAGTACGGGTTCACCGACGAGGGAGTGGGGAACTGTCGCTGGCAGGACGACCGCGAGGACCCGGGCTACTGTCTCCACACGGTCGTCGACGGCGAGGTCCAGTACGCGGCGGGCATCTCGGCGGGCCTCGCCGAGGTGTTCCGGAACGGGGAGTTCGCGGCGGATCCGCAGTTCCGGATGACGGCCGTGGACGCCGAGGCGGCGCGCGAACTCAAGCGGACCCTCGAGAGTGGCGCGTTGCCGACCACGCTCGACGTCGAGGTAGGCGACGGCGACTAGGCCCCGGTGGCCGGCGGGTCTCCGATTCCCGAGTGCTTTTCATAACCCTCGCCATTCCCGGGTGTAGATGCTCCGAGAACGCTGGGCGGATCCGCAGTTCCGGCGCTGGCTCGGCTGGGCCACGCTGGCGGGCGTCTTCCTGCTCGTGAGCTTCCATCGGGTCACGTCGGCCGTCCTCGCGGAGACGTTGACGGCGGTCTTCGACACGACCGGGGCACAGCTCGGATTCCTCCACGCGGCCTTCTTCTACGTCTACGCGCCGATGCAACTGTTCGCGGGCGTGTTCGCCGACCGGCTGGGCACCCGGTGGGTGTCGACGATCGGCACCGCCGTGATGGGCGTCGGCGTCGTGTGGTTCGCGGTCAGCCAGTCGTACCTCTCGGGCTTCGGCGGCCGACTGTTGCTCGGCCTCGGGGGCAGCGTCATCTACATCGCGACGTTGCGGTACTGCGCCAACTGGTTCCGGGTCGACGAGTTCGCCACGGTGACGGGCCTCACCATCGCCGCGGCTGGCGCCGGCGGGATCCTCGCGGCGACGCCGCTGGCCATTCTGACCGCTGCCGTCGGCTGGCGGGCCGCCCTGCTCGGTGTCGGCGCCGTCGGGTTCGTGCTGACGCTCCTCGTCTTCCTGGTCGTCCGGGACACGCCGGCGGACGCCGGCCTGCCCGCGGTCGAGGGCGCGCCGTCGGCCGACGAGCAGACCGTCGCCGAGGTCGTCACCGGTCTCCGGACGGTCGCGACGCGGTGGGACACCTGGGTGATGGGGGTGATGCTGTTTTTCGGCCTCGGCATCAACTTCACCGTCATGGGACTGTGGGGCGTCCCGTACGTCGTCCGGGCCTACGACGTGTCGGTCCAGACTGCGTCGCTGTACACCCTGGTCGGCAACGCCGGCTTCGTGGTCGGCCCGCCGGTCCTGGGCTGGCTCTCGGACCGCCTCGCGGAGCGCACGGGAATCGTCCTCACGAGCGCGATCGTGTACGCCCTCGCCTACGGCGTCATCGCGTCGCTCGGCCGGCCGCCGCTGTGGTTCGTCGGCCTCGCCTTCTTCCTCGTGATGTTCTTCCTCGGCGGCCTGCTCCTCTCCTTTACCGTCGTCAAGGAGCGCCACGCCACCGAACACTCCGGCATCGCGACCGGGACGGTCAACGGCATCGGCTACTTCGGCGCGGCCGTCCTCCCCGGCGTGATGGGGTTCGCCCTGGACGCGTTCTGGACCGGCGAGACCGTCGCCGGCAACCGGGTCTACTCGCTGTTCGGCTACCGCGTGGCCTTCGGCATCGCCGCTGCCGGCGGCCTGGTGGCACTGGCCTGTGCCGCGTGGCTCCACTGGCGCTCGTGAGTCAGGCCGCAGTCGCTCGACTCCGGACGGTCAGGAGGATGCCGGCGAGGACGACCACACCACCAGCGACGGTGATGACCCCCGGGATTTCGCCCAGGAGCACCGCCGCCAGCACCGTACTCCCGAGCGGTTCGCCCACCAGCGCGACGCCGACGACCGTCGACTCGACCTCCTCGAGGACCCAGTTGAGCACGGTGTGGCCGAGGATGCCCGGCCCGACGGCCATCGCGACGAAGAGGAGCCACTCGCGGGGCTGGTAGCCGGCGAGCGGGAAGCCGGCGGCCACGACGAAGACCAACAGGCCGACGACGCAGGTCGCGTAGACCACGAGGACGTAGGGCAGGAGCGGGAGGTGCTGGCGGAGGGAGCGACCCACGAGGAGGTACGCCGCCATGGCGAGGGCGCCACAGAGCGCCAGGGCGTTTCCCCAGAGCGGCCACGGTCCGGCCGTCGCGGCCCCGCCGAGGAGGTCCCCCAGCGAGAGGACGGTCGCGCCACCGAGGGCGACGAGGATGCCGGCAGTCATTCGGGGCGTGACGCGCTCGTCCAGCAGCGCCCACGCGCCGACGGCGACGAAGATGGGCTGGGCCTGGACCAGTGTCACCGAGGCCGCGACGCTCGTCCAGGAGAGGCTCTCGAACCAGGTCGCGAAGTGGACGGCCAGCGCAATGCCGGCGAGGCCGGCCACGAGGGCGTCGTGCCGGGAGAGCCAGGCGCGTGGGGTCCCGTGGCGATGGATCGTGACGGGAGCCAGGAGGAGTATTGTGAACGCGACGCGGTAGAAGGCGGCGATCTGTGGGGGCGACTCGCTCCACCGGACCAGGATGGCGCTGGTGCTGACGGCCACGACGGCGAGGGCCAGCGCGGCGAGCGGCGGGATTACGCGGCTCCGAATCCAAGTCCGCGGTTCATTCTCCATATTGTGTCACCAAGTGGGGGGATGCGACTGAATAGGAGGGCGGTTACATTTCCCATATTCACGTCAGTATCGAACGAGGGTATACACTGCTCATCTCCAGAGTGACGAGAACAGCGTACGAATGCGGGTCAAAGGCGATGCCTTCTCTTCGGTCTCTTTGACCATGCCCACCGGACACTCGTGTTCTACCACCGGCAAACACGCGTCGCAGAAATGGTTCGAACACTCGTCACACTGGTGAAGAGTGTCGACGTTCGATCCGCATGACGAGCAATGCAAGACGTTTGTATCCCCTTGAGCAGTCGAAAAGCCGCGCAACTCGGCTTTGCTTTGAGGTCGTTTGCCTTGCCGTATCTCGGCTTCTTTCGAGCCGACACGTTCCAGGCGCTGGCGCCACGTCGATCGACGATCCGGTGTTTCGGGAGCGTTACTCCCGAATACTTCGTCCCGCAACCCTTCCCGAAAACGTGGGCAATTGTGGTTCTCGGGAAGTCGATGATCCCCGCAGAAGGCCGAGTCACAGTAGGAGCAGGTGAATAGAGGGGACGCGTCCGCATCGCAAAGAGCGCATCTCGCCATTCAGTAGGGCGTATTACGACCAGTAGTATGTATCTTAGCCAGAATCAGGTTTGAGAGGCAGTCGTGGCCGTTCCTTCTGTCGTCACTCCCGGCGCGCGACCTCGTGGCGGCCGAACCCGTACCGCAGCCGGTTCGCCAGCCGGCGTGAGAACCGGCCCTCCTCGCCGGCCCGGCTGCCGAACCGTTCGGCCAGGGCCTGGTAGATCAGCGGCAGTGGCACCTCCTGTTCGAGGGCCTCCTGGACGGTCCAGGTGCCCGTCGAGCCGCCGGCGACGTGGTCGGCGACGGTCCCGAGGTCCGTTCCCTCCTCCCGGAAGGCCTCCTCGCAGAGTTCGAGCAGCCACGAGCGGATGACGGCGCCGTTGTTCCAGGTCCGGGCGACGGCCTCCAGGTCGAGGTCGTAGCGGCCCTCCGCGAGGAGTTCGAAGCCCTCGCCGTAGGCCTGCATGAGGGCGTACTCGACGCCGTTGTGGACCATCTTCACGTAGTGGCCCGAGCCCGCCGGCCCCATGCGGTCGTGGCCGTCGGGACCCGTGGCAACCGCGTCGAAAACGGGCGTCAGTTCGTCGTAAGCCCACGCGGGGCCGCCGACCATGAGCGAGAAGCCGAGGTCGGCGCCGGCGGGACCGCCGCTCGTGCCACAGTCCAGGTAGGCCGCGTCCGTGTCTTCCGCGCGACGCGTGGAGTCCTCGAAGTGGGAGTTGCCGCCGTCGACGACGACGTCGTCTTCGTCGAGGTGCGGTTCGAGTTCGGCGAGGGCGGCGTCGACCGGGTCGCCCGCGGGGACCATCAGCCAGATGCGCTTCGGGTCGGCGAGCGCGTCCGCCAGGTCGGGAATCGACTCGGCCGGTCTCGCGCCGGCGTTCGCGGCGTCGGCGACGGCGACCTCGTCGACGTCGAAGGCGACCACGTCGTGGCCCGCGTCGAGACAGCGGTCGACCACGATCCGGCCCATCCGTCCCAGTCCGATGACGCCGAGTTCCATGGCTGTCGGTCGGAGGGCTGGCAGGTAGGGGTTGTGGTTGGCCGTGGCTCGGGGGCGGACGGCCGGTAGGGAAAACGGGTCGCGGACGGTTACGGCGTCGTCCGCACGCCCCCCAGAACGGCGTTCACCGCTGCGCCGACCAGGACGACGATGCTGGCGAAGTAGAGCAACGTCACGAACAACAGGATAGCGCCGAGCAGGCCGTAGGCCGCGAATCGGCTGGCGTTGGCCGCGTAGACCCGGAACCCGATCTGGAGGAGCACCCAGCCGCCCGCGGCGATGGCCGCTCCGGGCAGTACCTCCCTCACGGCCACGTCGCGCGGCGGGAGCACGTAGTAGATGGGCGACAGCGCGACCGTCAGCACGACCAGCAACACGACGGCACCGAGCACGTTGGCGAAGGGAATCCTGATCTGGAGCGCGGACAGGGCGAGGCCGACGGCGACGACGAGCGCGGCGGCCAGGCCGATTCCGAGTACCACGACGGCGGCGTCGAGGACCTGCTCGAGGAGCGACGCCTCCATCTCGTCGGTATAGATCTCGTCGAAGGCCTGGTCCAGGCCGCGGAAGAGCTTCAGGGCGCTCCAGGTCAGACCGAGCAACCCGACCACGGACGCCGCCCCGCGGCCGCTGGTGCTGGTCAGCATCCGCGAGATGGACTCCTGGCCGGCAGCCGAGAGCTGCTGGCTGAGCATGCTGGTCACGCGGGAGGCGAGCGCGTCGCCGCCGAGCACCGACGCGACCGCCAGGGCGAGCAACAGGAGGGGGATCACCGACACGAACGCGTAGTAGGCGATCCCCGCCGCCAGGAACGTGAGATTGCGGTCCCGGGCGAGGTCGAAGACGTCGCGGGCGGTCGACATACCCGGTGGACGGTGTCAACGGGGTTGAACGCGATGTGTGCGCCTGCAAGCGCCGCTAACGCGAGCGGGGAATGCGGAGGGGGTCCGGCGTCTTCGGCCTGTCGGGAGCAATGAGAGTCCTAACAAAGGGACTCTGATCCCCAGAGTGCGAGTATGGTCTCCCTGAGAGCGCTTCTGGTCAACGCGATCGTCGGCCTCGTGATCCTGTTTCTGGCGAACGTCGTCGGACTCGGGGTCCAGATTTCGATCGTCACGCTCCTGCTCTGTGCGATCCTGGGCGTCCCCGGGGCGATACTCGTCATCCTCCTCGCGGTGTTCGACATCGCATTCGTGGCGGCGCTCGTCCCGGCGCTCCTCGGCTAGCCGACGCGGGCCACGAAGCCAGGGTCGCGGGAGAGCAGTCTCGCACGGCCCGACGACGAAAACCCTTTTACCAGCTACCACCCACCGAACGGGTATGGACGTGAGTGCGTCGGTAGTACGGTAGCCGGCTCGCGACGGGCGAGCCCCGGCCCGCGTCTTCTCGCTGGCGACCGACCGACCAGCCGAACTGCCGCGCACGACCGCTGACTCACCATGACTGACCTACCGGACAACTACGACCCAGATAGCGTCGAGGCGAAGTGGCGCGAGGAGTGGCAGGGGACTGACCTCTACGAGTACGACGACAGCGAGGCGTCGGCAGACGCCTCGGAGAGCCGGACGGAGTCCGGCGACGCCGGTGCGACCGACTACGTCGTCGACACGCCGCCGCCGTACCCCACCGGCAACCTCCACCTCGGCCACGGGCTCCAGTGGGCCTACATCGACTTCGCGGCCCGGTACCACCGCCTGATCGGCGACGACGTGCTCTTCCCGCAGGGCTGGGACTGCCACGGCCTCCCGACCGAGGTCAAGGTCGAGGAGAACCACGGCATCCACCGGACGGACGTCCCCCGCGACGAGTTCCGCCAGATGTGCATCGAGCACACGGAGGAGCAGATCGACGCCATGAAGGAGACGATGCTGGACCTCGGCTTCGGCATCGACTGGTCGGCCGAGTTCAAGACGATGGACCCCGAGTACTGGGGCAAGACCCAGCGCTCGTTCGTCGAGATGGCCGACTCGGACTACGTCTACCGCGACGAACACCCGGTCAACTGGTGCCCGCGCTGCGAGACGGCCATCGCCGACGCCGAGGTCGAGACCGCGGAGGGCGTCGAGGGGACGCTCTACTACGTGACGTTCCCCGGTGTGGAGAACGACGGCATCGAGATCGCGACGACCCGGCCCGAACTCCTCGCGGCCTGCGTCTCGATGGCCGTCGACCCCGACGACGAACGGTACGCAGACCGCATCGGCGACACCTTCGAGGTCCCGCTCTTCGGCCAGGAGGTCGAACTCATCGCCGACGACGCCGTCGACGGGGACTTCGGGACCGGCGCGGTCATGATCTGTACCTTCGGGGACAAGCAGGACGTCGACTGGTGGGCCGAGTACGACCTCGACCTGCGCCCGGTCTTCGCGGAGGACGGCACGCTCACCGACGAAGCCGACGACTACGCGGGCCTGGCCATCGACGAGGCCAAGGCGGCCATCGCCGACGACCTCGACGACGCGGGCTACCTGAACGACACCGAGCCCACCACACAGAACGTCGGGCAGTGCTGGCGGTGTGACACGCCCATCGAGATCCTCTCGAAGGAACAGTGGTTCGTCGAGGTCCGCCAGGACGAGATCTTGGAGCACGCCCAGTCGGTCGACTGGATTCCAGAGCACATGTACGACCGTCTGGCGGACTGGACCGAGGGGATGGACTGGGACTGGGTCATCTCCCGCCAGCGCGTCTTCGCGACGCCCATTCCGGCCTGGGAGTGCCGGGAGTGTGGCTACTGGCACATCGCGGACGCCGACGAGGTTCCCGTCGAACCCGCCGAGGACGATCCGGCCGTCGGGGCGTGTCCGGAGTGTGACGCCACCGACTGGGAGGGCGAAACCGACGTCATGGACACCTGGATGGACTCCTCGATTACGCCGCTACACCTCCGGGGCTGGCCGGACGACCTCGACCTGGAGGACTTCGAGCCGACCGGACTCCGACCCCAGGGCCACGACATCATCCGGACCTGGGCGTTCTATACCCTCCTGCGGGTGGGGGGCCTCACGGACGAGAAACCGTGGGACGACATCCTCATCAACGGGATGGTCTTCGGCCCGGACGGCAACAAGATGTCCAAGTCCCGGGGGAACGTCGTCACGCCCGAGGAGGGCATCGAGGAGTTCGGTGCCGACGCCATCCGCCAGGCGCTCGCGCTGGGCGGCCAGCCCGGCAGCGACGTCCAGTACCAGCCCAAGGAGGCCACCTCGGCGGCCCGCTTCCAGACGAAGGTCTGGAACATCACGCGGTTCGCGGCCCAGCACCTCGAGGCGGACCGCGACCCGCTCTCGGACCCGGCCTACCGCGACGTCGACCGGTGGATCCTCTCGCGGTGCTCCCGCGTCGCCGCCTCGGTCCGCGAGGACATGGACGAGTATCGCTTCGATCGCGCACTGCGGACCCTCCGGGAGTTCGTCTGGCACGACCTCGCCGACGACTACCTCGAACTCATCAAGGGCCGCCTGTACGAGGGCCGCCCCGGCGAGCGCGACGCCGCGCGGCAGGCCCTCCATACGGCCCTCTCGGCGTCCCTCCGGATGCTCTCGCCCTTCGCCCCCTTCCTCACGGAGGAGGCCTGGCACGCCCTGCCGGGCACCGAGGGGAGCGTCCACGCGGCCGACTGGCCCGACCTCGACATGGTCGACGAGGAGAGCGAGGTCGCCGGCGCGCTGATCGCCGACGTCGCCTCGACGGTCCGGAGCTGGAAGTCCGAGGAGGGGATGGCGCTGAACGCCGAACTCTCGAAGGTCGAGGCCTATCCCGACGAGGCCCCCGAGCGCGCCGTCGACACCTACGACCTGAGCGAGGGGGTCAACGCCCCAGTCCACGTCCGCGAGGGCGTGCCGGCCGTCGAACTGGTCCCCGTCGATATCGAGCCCGACCACGCGACCATCGGGCCGGAGTTCCGCGACCGGGCGGGGGCCGTCATCAGCGCACTGGAGGCGATGGATCCCGCCGACGTGGCGGCCCAGAAGCGACGCCAGGGCGAGATCGAGGTGGAGAGCGACGGCGAGGTCGCCGTCGTCCCCGGCGACGCCGTCGAGGTCCACGAGGAACACCGCGCCGAGTCGGGCGAGGAGGTCGCAGTGCTGGAGAGCGACCTGGCGACCGTCCTGATCTATCCCTGAGGGCGGTCCGGTCGGCAGCGAGGCGGAGGCTGAACGGATTTTTGCGACGCGAAGGTACCGAACACGAACGCACCAGGGAGCGGCCGCTGGGGAACGTAGGAAAGGTGGGAAAGAGTGTGGGGGGTGGGGGTGGGGTGGCACCCAAGTGGGTGCAGTGGTGAGTTACCGCCTGTGAATTAAGTACCTTGTGATTCAGGGAGTCGCTTCCGGCTCCCCCGGGGTCGCGAGGGTGGCACCATCCATTTGTACGACGGTCGCGTACGCGCCCTCGTGACGATCACCCCGCCGGCCACGGCCGACGTACCCGAGATCAGGCAGGCCGAGCGGGCGGACCTCCTCGCCGTCTTTCGGATCGAGCAGACCTCGTTCCCCCAGCCCTGGCCCTTCGACGCCTTCGAGCGATACCTGGGCGAGCGTGGCTTCCTCGTGGCCGTCGACGAGCGCGTCGTCGGGTACGTGGTCGCCGACGCCGTCCCGAACCACGGGAGTCCGCTGGGCCACGTCAAGGACATCGCCGTCCACGAGGACTCTCGGGGCGAGGGGATCGGGTCCCGGCTCCTCACCCGTGCCATCGGCGTCCTCGAGGCCGCCGGCGTGGGGTCGATCAAGCTCGAAGTCCGGGCCGGAAACGAGGGTGCCCGGTCGCTGTACCGCGACTTCGGGTTCGTCCACCGGCGGACGATCCCCCGGTACTACAGCGACGGCGACGACGCCCACGTGCTCGTCCGGGACTGTTGAGGGCGTGAGCAACGCCTTTCAGCGTCCGTCCACACGTACCCGGTAATGGGATACGCCTGTCCGGTCTGCGGGACGCCACAGTCAGACGCGCGCCACCTGGCGAACCACCTCGGCTTCACGGCGGTCGCGCGCGGCGGCGACCACGAGGCGTGGCTCGACGACCACGTCCCCGGGTGGGGCGACCTCGGCGAGGAGACGCTCGCCGAACGCGTCGTCGACCACGCCGAGGACGCGGACTTCCCCCAGGTGTTCGAGGACACGACCGGCGGTCGCGACCACGCAGACGACGATCACGCCGAGACGGGTGGGCGCCCGCGGGGCGCCGGCGACGTGCCGGTAGACGTCGCCGGCATCGACGACCTCGACAGCGACGCCGAGGATATTCTGGCGGAGGCCCGGGAGCTGACGCGCCGGCGGCGCGAGGACTCCGAAACCGAGTAGTCCGGCGGGCCACCAGCGGGGGTATGGACACCGACGGGCTGTTCGCGCCGGCCACCGAAGACGACGTCCACCGACAGTACGCCGCCGTCGGCCCGGCCGCCCAGGAGGCCGTCCGGGAGGTCGCGAAGGGCCTGGACCTGGGGGCGGAGGCCTACGACGAGCAGGTCGACGCCGACCTCGTACTGAGCGCGCGGGAGGCCATCTACGCGTCGCTGCTCGAAGTCCACGTCGGGACGCGCGACGAGTTCGAGGAGTGGTGTGCGGACCGCGACCGCGAGGTCACGGAGCTGGGGAGCGAGCACGTCTCCGGCGTCGCCTGGCACGACGCGCCCTGGGCCGGGACCGTCGTCGCGGCGACCTTCGAGAACGAGCCGGAGGCGGCTGTCGGGACGCTCCGCCGGCAGGCCTTCGGCCGCCTCTACCGCGAGGTGGTCTGATGCGACGGATCACGCGCAACTTCCTCCTGGGCGTCCTCGCCGTCATCGTCCTCCTGCTGGCCCTGGGCGCGCTCCCGGGCCTGCTCACGTCGGGGGACCCGTACTACCTCGTCGCCAGTCCGGCCTCGGCCGACGTCGCGGTGAACGTCACGGACCTGCCGGAGAACCGCTACCCCTACGCCACGGCAGCGCTCGCGAACGCGACCGCGGACACCCCGGGTCGGTCCGGCCCCTACTGGCGCGGGCCGGTCGGGCTCAAGGGTGCGTTCACCCACTCGCCGTTCGACGAGGTGGACGCGCTGCGCGGGCGCGAGTCCAACGCGACCGACGGCGACGGCGTCTTCGTCCGGCGCGACGGGTCGGTCTACCGCCTCGCCGTGACCCAGGAGGTGGGCGCGTGAGCGACGGCGACGACCTGCCGGCACCGACGGACCGGGACGTAATCGACCGCCGACCCGCCGAGGGGCCAACCTATCCCGTTCCCGCGGACCCCGCCTACGAGATTCTCGACTCGGTGGTCGAGTACGAGACGCCCTGGTACACCGGCGGCTACGACCTGGTCGAACAGCCAGACGGCAGCGAGAAGCGGTACTACTGGGCGGAACTGGCTCCGGCCGTGGTCGTCGTGGCCGTCGCCGACGGCGAGGTGGTCCTGGTCGAACAGTACCGCCCGGCGATCAGGGAGACCCACCGGGAACTCCCCGCCGGCATCGTCGAGCCCGGTGAAACCTACGTCGAGGCAGGCCTGCGAGAACTCCGCGAGGAGACGGGCTACGACGCCGACGGCGGACGGCTACTGTCCTCCTTCTGGGCCGCCACGGGCGTCCTCCGGCACCACCGCGGGTTCGTCTGGGCCGACGGGCTGACCGAGACCGACCTCGAGCGCGACGACAACGAGTTCCTGACCGTGACGTCGATCCCGGTCGAGGAGGCCATCGAGACGGCGCGCAGACCCCCCGCGAACGACGCCACCATCGAGGGACTCCTGCTCGCGCACGAGGACGGCCTGCTGTGACCGGTGCTCGCGGCTGGTCCTGACCGGTGCTCGCGGCTGGTCCCGACCGGCGTCCGTCAGGCGTTTACTCGACGCGTCCCTTGAGCGTCCATGGACGGGGAAATCGAGCCGGAGACGCTTCGCGAGGCGATGGCCGACGGCGCGTCGCCCCTGATTCTCGACATCCGATCGGCCGACGCCTTCGCGCGGGGCCACCTCCCGGGGAGCGAGAACGTGCCCTTCCCGGAACTCCCCCAGCGTATCGAGGACGTCGCGGACGCGGACCACGTCGTGACGGTCTGCCCGCACGGCCAGGCGAGCGTCAAGGCTGCCCGGATCGTGGGTGCCTACCAGGATTTCGACGGCGAGGTCCTGAGCCTGGCCGGCGGGCTGGAGGCCTGGGACGGCCCGCTGGAGACCGACGAGCAGCCCGCGGACGACGCCCCCGACGCACCGTTCTGATCGAGCGGCCAGCTCCCTGATACGCGTCGCTCGCGATCGGCGCGGTCACGGCGGGGCCCGCCGTCAATGAGTGGTGGCTCGGGTGAAGGCTGTCATCAGAAAGGGCTCAGTGGGGGTAACGTCTCGTCATTGCCACCGGCCGTACGTATCACCGGGGCGCATAAAAGCCCCGGCACACGTGCACGCCGAGCGATCCGGCGTCGGGGTTTTCAGGTCGCGGACCGACAGCACGGGTACCGTGACCACGACAGAGGCAACCCCGCAGGCCGTCCCGAGACTGGCCGTCTGGGCAGTGTCGATCCTGGGCGCACTGCTCGGCGTCCTGCTGGCGCTCGGGGGTGCAGCACTCGCCGCCCTCGTCGACCGGGCGACGATCGCGTCGGTGATTCGCGCCGACGGCGTCCACGTCGACGGGATGAGCGAGGCGCAGGCCATCGAACTCGGGAGTGCGCTGAGCTGGTGGCTCGGGATCGGCCTGGTCGTCACCGGTGCCCTGTTCGTCCTCGCCGCCGCTGGCTACCTGGTCCTCGAGCGTCGTCACTCGGACACGGCGACGCCGGACTCGGCACCCACGGCATCGCTGGCGCTGTTCGGCGCCTTTGTCAGTGTACTCACGAGTTTCCTCCCCGGGTCGCCGCTCCTCGGCGGCGGCCTCGCCGGCTACTTCGGCGGCGGGACTCGCCGCGCGGGTGCAACAGTCGGGACGCTCTCCGGGATCGTCGCCGTGGTCCCGATGGTCCTCCTCGGTGGGGCCGTCCTCATCGGCGTCGCCGCCGGTGCTCCGGCCAGTGGGGCCGTCGCAGACGAGGCGCTCCTGTTGCTGGTGGTCGGGGGAAGCACGCTCTTCAGCGTGCTCGTGACGGTCGCGCTTTCCGGCGCTGGCGGGGCCCTGGGGTCGTACTTCGCGGCCGACCGGCGGGGAGACTGACAGCGGGTCCCCGCCCGACCGCTCACTCCCCCTGGACGGGGAAGGCCACCTCGACGGTCGCCTTGTAGTCGGTAACCTCGCCGTTCTCGACGGTCGCCGTCCAGTCTTCGACCTCGACGCCGTGGATCTCGTCGATCGTCTCCGTGGCCTGTGCGACCGCCTCGTGGGCGGCGTCCTCCCAGGACTCGCTGGAGGTGCCGAGCACCTTGATGATCTTGACTGCAGTCATGCACTCGGTGGTCGCGTCCACCCGATTTAGCTACGCGCGAGCTAACAGCCGTCGGGGTGCCGGGCACCACGGGTACGGTCCCGTTACGCGATCCAGGGCTTCGAGACGCCTCACTGGCGCCAGGTCGCGAACTCGCGGTGCTCGTCGGCCACGTCCGCCACCGCCTCCGCGTCGAGGACGCCCCGTTCGGTGACGACGGCGTCGACGACGTCACCCGGCGTCACGTCGAACGTGGGGTTGGCGACGACGACCGACTCGTCGTCGGTCAGTTCCGCCCGGTCGCGCTCCTCGAGGTCGGGGTCCGTCGCCGGCGTGATCTTGTCGCTCGCGGCGACGACCACGGTCTGGATTCCGTCGTGGGACGCTGCGACCGCGGCGCCACGGGTGCCGACCTTGTTGACGACGCGGCCGTCCCCCAGGATCGCGTCGGCGCCGACGAGCAGCACGTCGGCGTTCCAGGCCGCAAAGCGGTGCGCGAGGGCCGCGTCGGTCGTCAGCCAGACCGGACAGTCGAGGCTGGCGGCGAGGATCCCCGCGACGTCGACCCCCTCTCCGCCCGGGCGGGACTCCGCGACGAGGACGGCTGCGGGCTCGGCCCCGACGAGGGCCTGCCGCACGGTTCCCGACCGGGAGAGCGTCACGATCCGCGCCCCCGGGAGGCGATCCGCCGCGATCGCAGCGGCCTCCCGGTCGGCGGCCAGCGCCCGTTCGAGGTCGGCGTCGGCCGCCGCCTCGAGGCGCTCGGGCGTGCCCCCGCCCTCGATGGCGTCCGTGGCCGCCCGGTCGACCCGCGTCCGCACCACGGGCATCGATTCGCGCGCGGTCGCCAGGTCACGGGCCGTGGCGCGAAGCCCCTGCCAGTCGCGCGCGCCCTCCTGCCCCGTGACGGCCAGGGCGGCCTCGTCGCGCAGGACCTCGAGCGCCCGGAGCGAGAGGTACGCGGACCCGTGTTCGCGGTCGGTGGCGACGGTCTCGACCCCCGGCCGGACCCGATCGTAGGAGGTCCAGAGGTCGGGCACGGTCTCGCGCCGGAGGATGGCCGTCGGGGCCGTCCACTCGTATTCGGCGGTCTCCTCGTTCGGATCGACGTCTCGCGTTTCGCAGTCGAAGAGGAACGGGTGGACGACCCACCGGGTGTCGAGGTCCACGTCCACCACGGTAAACTGGTCGCCCCGCCGGACCAGCGTCGTCGACTCGTGGGGGTCGATACCCGTCTCCTCGCGGACCTCCTGGCGGGCGGCGGCGTCGGGGTCGCCCTCGGCGTGGCCGGCGACTGCGCCCCACCGACCGCTGTACGACCCGACCCGGTCGCTCCGGCGGAGGAGCAAGACGTCGGTCCCGTGCCGGAGGAAGACCGTGACGACGGCGGTCTCTTGCATGACCGAGCCTAGGTCGCCTGGCGACATGAGTACGGGGGACGAGTAAAGTGCCGGGGGCCCGCAGGTCGTCGTATGCAGGTGGCCATCGTCAGTGACTCCCACATCCCTTCTCGGGAGTCCGAGATTCCCGAGCCGTTCCGCGACCGCATCGAGGCCGCAGACCACGTCCTCCACGCCGGCGACTTCGACTCGGAGGGTGCCTTCTCGAACCTCCGGGCGATGGCGGCCGACCTCACTGCCGTCCACGGAAACATGGACCCGACGCTGGGGCTGCCCGGCGTAGCGACCGTCGACCTCGCGGGCGTCTCGTTCGTCCTGACCCACGGCACCGGCCCGCCGAACGGGTGGCACGACCGCCTCGCGGAGACGGTCGTCGAGGAGGTGGGCGCCGACGGGATCGGCGTCGCCGGCCACACCCACCGCGTCGTCGACACGGTCCACGAGGGCGTCCGGTTGCTGAACCCCGGGAGCGTCACCGGCGCGATGCCGGCCGAAGCGGCGACCATGTTCACCGCCGAGGTCGCGGACGGGGAGCTACGGGTGACACACCACGAGCGCTGAGGGGATCGGCGGCGATCGCATTCACGAACAGAAGGGAGACCGTCACGCGACGGTCGGTGGCGGGGCGAGGTGCGACTCGAGTTCCGCGACGACGCGCTGCACGAACGACTCCCGGAGACGGCCCTGTCGGCGGACCAGGGCGGCGTGCTTCGGCGACGCGACGGACCACGGCGACGCGTAACTCTGGCGTGGCATGCCACCGTCGACCCAGTCCTCGTCGGTGATCGGGACGGTCTCGTCGTGTGGCGTGGTCGTCAACGTGACGGTCACGTACTCCTCGTCGCCGAACGGATGGTCGCCGTTGTTACAGATCAGCCACGGTCGCGGTGCCTCCGTGGACTTGAACGGATCCGGGCCCCAGACCACCTCCCCACGCTCGTCACTCATTGCCGGTCCCCGTCGTCGACGGCGTGGTCCAGCCACTCGTCCATGTCCTCGGCCCCGAAACGGTCGTTCGCCGCCCGGGTACTCGGCAGAAAGTCGGCGTAGTCGGCAACGTCGTCCGGTTCCCCCAGCGTCCAGTAGGTCCCCTTGTGCCGCACCAGGTCTCGGTCCTCGAGCCGAGAGAGGACGACACTGATGCTCCCGGTCTTTACCCCCGTGGCGTCCCGAATCTCGCTCTGCGTGAACGCCTTGTCGGCGTTGGCGGCGAGGAACCGCATGACTCGATCCGCATTCGTCTCACCACCTGCCTCGAGCCGGTCCGCGGACTCGGACTCGAACGTCTCTATGTCGATCGGCATACGTATCCGTCGTCTCCGTTTGTATTAGATGTATCGGCACGTCACCCATCGCACAGCCTCGAGAGGCCCTGGAGCAGCCGGGACGACGCACGGGGCCACTACCGGTATCGGTCGGCTTTTGCGTCCCGGTCACCACGCGAGGATATGGAAATTCACGCCGTCGAGGGGTTGCCCGAGATCCGTCCGGGGGACGACCTGGCGGCGCTGATCGCCGACCGGACCGACCTCGGGCCGGACGACGTGGTCTGCGTCGCCAGCACCGTCGTCTCGAAGGCCGAGGGGCGACAGTTCGACCTCACAGACTTCCCCCCGAGCGAGCGGGCCCGGGCCATCGCCGAACGGATCGGCGAGATCGCAGACGAGGAGAAAGACCCGCGCTTCGCCCAGGCCGTCCTCGAGGAGAGCGACGAACTCGTCCTCGAGGCGCCGATCCTGCTCGCGGTCACACAGTTCGGGCACGTGACCGTCAACGCGGGCATCGACCGCTCGAACGTGCCAGACGCCGACCTGCTCTTGCTGCCCGAGGAGCCGACGGCGAGCGCCGAGCGACTCTCGGCGGCGCTCGACTGTCCGGTGGTCGTCACGGACACCTCCGGGCGACCGTTCCGGACCGGCCAGCGCGGCGTCGCCCTCGGCTGGGCGGGGATGCCGGCGGCCCGCGACTGGCGCGGACAGGTGGACCGCGACGGCCGCGAGATGGGCGTCACGGTCCAGTCTGTCGTCGACGAACTCGCCGGCGCGGCGAACCTCGTGACCGGCGAAGGCGCCGGCGGAACCCCCGTCGCCGTCGTCAGGGGCTGGGAGTTCGGTGACTTCGAGGGGTCCGACGCGCTGTTCCGGGATTCCGACGACGACCTCGTGCGAGCGGCCCTCAGGGAGTGGTCGTATGCTGGGGATTGAGCTGACGCCCGAACACCCCGTCGACGAGGTGGTCGGCCTCGCGGTCCTCGCCGAGCGCGAGGGCTTCGACGCCGTCCTCGCCAGTCACCACTACAACAACCGCGACGAGTTCGTGGCGCTCGCGGCCATCGCGGGGGCGACGGACGCCGTCGACCTCGGGCCCGGCGTCGTCAACCCCTACGAGACTCACCCGGTGTCGCTGGCCTCGCGGATGGCCACCCTGGACGAGTACGCGGACGGACGGGGACTCTTCGGCGTCGGCGCCGGCGACCGGTCGACGCTGTCGAACCTCGGCGTCGAGCGCGAGCGGCCGCTCCGGCGCGTCCTGGAGACGGTCCAGGTCGCCCGCCGGCTCTGGGACGGCGAGCGCGTCGACCACGACGGGACCTTCCGGGCCGACGATGCCGGACTGAACTACGACGGCCGGTCGATACCGGTCTACGTCGGCGCCCAGGGACCCGACATGCTCCGGATGGCCGGCAAGCACGCCGACGGCGTCCTGGTCAACGCCTCGCACCCGCGGGACCTCTCGTGGGCGGCCGACCGCGTGGCCGAGGGTCGTGACGAGCGGCCGGGCGAGCGGGACGCGGTCGACGTCGTCGCACACGCGAGCGTGAGCGTCGCCGAGTCACGGGACGCGGCGCGAGCGGCCGCCCGACCACCCGTGGCCTTCATCGCCGGCGGGGCAGCGCCGCCGGTTCTCGAGCGGCACGGGATCGACGCCGAGCGGGCCGGTGCCGTCGGCGAGGCGATCGCTGCCGGTGAGTTCTCGGCGGCCTTCGAGCGGGTCAGCGAGGGGATGATCGACGCGTTCTGCGTGGCCGGGACGACGGAGACGGTCGCGGATCGCCTGGGATCCCTGCGGGAGCACGTCGACGGCCTCGTCGTCGGGTCGCCGCTCGGCCCCGACCTCGAGCGGGCCGTCGAACTGGCGGCGCGCGCCGCGCCTACGCCGGACTGACGATGTCGAGGACCGCGCCGATGGACAGGTACCCCATCATGCCGATGGTGAGAGCGAACAGCAGCGACCCGCCCACGAAGAGGAGCGCAGCGACGGGGTCGTTCGTGACGACGGGCTGGAAGTGCGATGGAAGCTGGATCGCGTTGTCTATCAGCTGTGAGATAACGCTCATGGCGCCGCCTTCGACCACCGCGTACATAGTGATGACGAAACGGGCGACGTGGCGGCAGACCCAAGAGCGTCGCCGACGAGCGGCCCGGCATGGAGGAGACCTCGCTCACCGACTTCCTCGGCGAAGACGAGGGCGAGGCCGGCGAGGGGAGCGCCGAGTCGTCGACCGCGCCCGGCCAGCGTGGCGAGGCCGACGCGACACCGACGACGAGCGAGGCCGATCCCTCCCCCGAAGAAGGGGGCGGGAGCCAGCCGTCAGCGGGCGACGACGCTGTCGATCCAGCCACGCCGACCGCAGCCTGGTCCCCTGACGGCGCGCCGTGCGAGGAGTGTGGCGACCCCGCGACGTGGCGGTGGCGCGACGCCGGCGAGATGGTCTGCGAGGGCTGTACGTCCTGGTAGCGCGTGCGAGGTTCTCGCACACCCGGCAACATTAGTACGTTCGGCCAGTATGACGCGATAGATCGGACAGCGTCCCTGGTGGCGCAGCCGCCGGGGACGCCAGAGTCGACGCACCAATGACAGACACGGACACCCCGACTGACGCCGAGGTCGAGGCACGCGAGCCGGACCGAGCGATCGAGTCAGCCCACGAGGTCGCCACGGCCGTCCGCGACAACGTCGAGGCGGTGATGATCGGGCAGCGGGAGACCCTCGAGCACACGCTGACCGCCATCCTCGCCGGCGGGCACGTCCTGCTCGAAGACGTCCCCGGCGTCGGGAAGACGATGCTGGCCCGGGCCATCGCCGGGTCGGTCGACGGCGCGTTCAAGCGCGTCCAGTTCACGCCCGACCTCCTGCCCTCGGACGTCACGGGCGTCAACGTCTTCGACCGGAGCACACAGGAGTTCGAGTTCCGTCCGGGCCCCGTCTTCGCCAACGTCGTCCTCGGGGACGAGATCAACCGCGCACCGCCGAAGACCCAGAGCGCCCTGCTGGAGGCGATGGAGGAGGGACAGGTCACGGTCGACGGCGAGAGCCACGCACTCCCGGACCCCTTCACCGTCGTCGCCACGCAGAACACCGTGGAGGGCGACCGCGCCTACGACCTCCCGCTCGCCGAACTCGACCGGTTCACGAAGACCCTCTCGCTGGGGTATCCGGACCAGTCCCAGGAGAGCGACCTGCTGGCACGGGTCTCCGGGCGCCACCCGATCGAGGACCTCGAGCCGGTGGCCTCGCTCGCCGACCTCCGTGCCGCCCGCCAGACGACGGCGGACCTGACCGCGTCCGCCGAGATCAGAGACTACGTCTCCCGGCTCGCCGGCTACACGCGGGAGACAGCACAGCTCGGCGTCAGTCCGCGGGGGAGTATCACCCTCCTGCGTGCCGCTCGCGCGCGGGCGCTGCTGGAGGGACGGTCGTACGTCGTCCCCGACGACGTCCAGATAGAAGCTCGGGTGGTCCTGCCCCATCGGATCCGGACCGGAACGGCGGGGACCGGCGAGGACGTCGTCACGGACGCCCTCGCGAGCGTCGACGTCGAATGAGACCGACCAGGCGGGGGCTGGCGGTGCTCGCGCTCGTGGGCCTCGCGGTGGTCGCCGCCGCCCTCTCCGGGCAACGCTCGCTCAACGCGGTCGCGGCACCGTTGCTCGGTGCCGTTGGCTACGGCGTCGTCGAGTGCTGGTACGCCGACGCACCGACGGTGTCCGTGGGGGCGGTCCGGCCAGGTCACCCGGGCGAGACGCGCTCCCTGCAAATGTCCCTCGAGGGCACCGGTATCGTCTCGGTGACCGGGGCCGTCCCGGCGGGGCTGGGCGGCGAGTCGTTCGACGCCGTGGTCGCGCTCCCCGAGACGGTCGACGTGGACCTCGAACTGGTCGAACGGGGCGTACATCGCGTGGACGGCCTCACCGTGTCCCGGCGCGATTCCCTGGGTCTCGTCCGGAGCGCCACGCAGGTCCCGGACCCGACCACGGTCGTGGTCTACCCGGAGATCCGGTCGGTGGCGGCCCACCCCACGCTCGCCGAGGTCGTCCCGACCGACACCCCCGTCGAGCAACAGGCGTTCGACCGGCTCCGGGAGTACGAGACCGGTGACCCGCTGCGCCGGGTTCACTGGAAGACGAGCGCCCGGCGCGAGGAGTTCTACGTCGTCGAGTTCGACCCGGGCCGGCGAACGCAGACCCTCACGGTCGCGGCGGACGGGGCCACGGCGGCCGCGGACGAGGTTGCGACCGTCGCGGCCACCGTCGCACTCCACGCCCTCGACGCCGGACTGGACGTCGGTCTCGCGCTCCCCGACGAGCGGGTCCCACCCGGTGGGGGCGAGGCCCATCGCGCGAGCCTCCTCGGCGCGCTCGCGCGGTTCGAGGGCGGGTCCGTCGCCGACGCCGAGCGCGACGCCGCCGACGTGTCGGTAGCAGGCGACGCAGACGGCGCGACGGTCCACGCCGGGGAGCGAACCGTCGGCGCCGAGGAGTTGCTCGGCAGTCCCGACCAGGCGCGGACGCCGGGGGTGGGCCGGGCGTGAGCGTAGCGCGGACCGTCAGCCACCGGGTCGGAAGGACGGGGGCACGGGGCCTCGCGCTGCTGGCAGCCCTCGCGCTGATCGCGGCCTTCGGAAGCGTCCTCTACGAACTGGTGGACGTCGCGGGCAACACCACGCACTTCGCGCTGGTCGTCGCCGGGGGGCTGGTCGGTGCGACGGTCCTCGCCCGGTTCGTGCGGGTTCGGCTGGCCGTGGGTCTCACGCTCGTGGTCCTGCTCGCCGGCCTCGCGTGGTACCTGTCCGCGCTGGGGACGGAGCCGCGTATCTGGGCGCTGGTCGCGAGCAACGTGGAGTTGCTGACCGGCCAGTCGCTCCACCAGATCCGGGCCTCGGGCGTCTGGGCCGTGGCCGTCGCGCCGGCCCCCGTCCTGGCGACCTGGTACCTCGCGCTCCGACGGCGGTACGTCGCCGCGGCCGTCGGCGGCGGCGCGACGCTCTCCTACCTCGTCCTCACGGGCGACGCCACCGTGGTGGTCACCGTTCTCGGGGTGGTCGGCATCGCCGGGCTCCTCGGCTTCGGCGACCTCGACCGCACGACGGGGCGGGACGCCGGCGTCGAACACGTCGCGGTCGTGCTGGCCGTGATGGTGGTGCTCCCCTTCGCCGTGACGGTCGTGCCCGGCGGTTCGGCCGCGACGCCGCTGTCCGTGGGGACTGGCGGGTCCGGCACCCTGGAGGCGAGCCTGCTCGAGGACCGGCGGGAGGTCAGGATCAGCGGCGACGTAGAACTGTCCCCGGCGGTCAGATTCACCGTCGAGAGCGAGGCGGCGGAGTACTGGAAGACGAACAGCTACGACCGGTACACCGGGGAGGGCTGGGTCCAGACGGGCGGGAGCGTCCCGCTCGCCGAGACGAGCCTGACGTTCCCGCAGGGGCCCCGCCACATCATCGACCAGCGCTTCGAGGTCGAGTCCCAACTCTCGTCGATGCCCGCCGCGTGGCGACCGGTGGCGATCACCGGCGAGGTCCCGAACCGGACGGCCGTCACGGACCTCGGGGACCTGACGCGCGAGGAGCCCCTCGGCCCGGGCGACACCTACAGCGTCACCTCGGCGGTGACCACGGTCCCGGACGACCGCCTCCCGGCGGCGACCGCCGGCTACCCGGAGCGCGTCGTGGACAGATACACGCAACTGCCCGCCAGCACGCCCGACCGGGTCGCCGAGCGAACGGCGGCGATCACGGCCAACGCCGAGGGGCCCTACGAAACCGCGGCCGCCGTCGAACGCTGGCTGGAGGCCAACCGCGAGTACTCGCTGTCCGTCGACCGGCCCGACGGGAACGTGGCCGACGCCTTCCTCTTCGAGATGGAGGCGGGCTACTGCACGTACTACGCCACGACCATGGTCACGATGCTCCGGAGCGAGGGCGTCCCGGCGCGACTGGCGACGGGCTACACCACCGGCGAGCAGGTCGCCGAGGACCGGTACGTCGTCCGGGGGCTCAACGCCCACGCCTGGGTCGAGGTGTACAGCGAGGGACACGGCTGGATCAGGTTCGACCCGACGCCCGCCGGCCCGCGGACGAATCTGGAAGCGGACAGGCTCAGCGAAGCGCGCGAGAACAACGTCAGCGCAGCCGACACCGAGGAGTCGGCCGAACGGCAGGCGGACCCGGCCTCGAACATCACGAACCTGACCAACGCGACCGCCCCCGAGCCGGTCGCCAACACGTCGGTCAACCCGGAGGACATCTCCCAGCTCGAGGACCTCGAGGACGGGGGTGGGGGCGACGGCGCGCTCGCCGTCCTCGAGCGCGTGCCGCCGCGGGAACACCTCGCCCTCGGCGCGGTCGTGCTGGTCGGCGCCGTCGCCGGGCTCCGCCGGTCCAGGGCCTGGCGCTGGCTGCGTCGGTCCACAGCCGTTCGCTGGCAGCGCCGGGTCGACCCCGAGACGGACGTCGAGCGCGCCTTCGAGCGCGTCGCCATCGTCCTGGAGCGACGGCATCGTCCTCGCCGCACGGGCGAGACGGTCCGCTCGTACCTCGAGGCCGTCGACGCCCCCGAGTCGGCACACCGCGTCGCGGCCATCCGCGAGCGTGTTCGGTACGGCGGCGAGGTCGATCCGGAGCTGGCCGACGAGGCGGTCCGGCTGGTCGACCGGGTGCGCGCTGCCGAACGGCCGAATCGAGCCCCGAGGCCCCCAGACGTGTAACTTCTGGGTCCCGACAGTGTTTAATAGGTTGATTTCGTACGCCGAACTGTAATGTCGGAAGTCTGCTCGACGTGCGGGCTGCCCGAGGAGCTCTGCGTCTGCGAGGACGTCGCCAAGGACTCCCAGGAGATCACCATCCGCATCGACGAGCGCCGGTACGGGAAGGAGGTAACGATCATAGAGGGCTTCGATCCGAGCGACGTGGACATGGACAGCCTGTCCTCGGACCTCAAGTCGAAGTTCGCGTGTGGGGGCACGGTCGACGACGGACAGATCGAGCTCCAGGGCAACCACCTCGGACGCGTCGAGGATTTCCTCCGGGACAAGGGCTTCAACGTCGCCTGACCACCCTGTCCACTTCTTCGTTCTCCAGGGCGCCCAGCGGCAGGTGAGTGGGTCTGGGTGCAGCACGTCTCGAGGGCTCCCCGGTGATCACGACAGGGAGCGTGTTTCTCTCGAAGGAACTATATTCGTGAATGTCGGACCGGCGGTACCCGTCGGAGTGGTGCGCCACCCCGAATCGGGCGAGGTGCGCGCGCCGGCCACGCGTCACTGCGTGGGTTCGCGCTGTCGCGCCGCCTCCCGGAGCGCCCGGCCGCGCTCGCCGTCCACGGTCAGCTCCGGAACGGGCGTGGGCCGGCCGTCGTCCACCGCGACGAAGACGAAAAACGAGTCGGCCGTCCGCTCGCGCTCGCCGGTCCGGGGGTCCTCGCGGTAGGCCTGGATCCGGACGCGGATGCTGGTCTCGCCGACGCCGTAGACGTACGACTCGACGACGCAGACGTCGCCCTTCGGCACCGGGCGCTCGAAGTCGAGGGCGTCGACGTGGGCGGTGACGCAGGTCGCCTCGGCGTGGCGCATCGCCGACATCGCGCCGACCTCGTCCATCCACTTGACGACGTTGCCGCCGTGGGCGGTCTCGAGCGTGTTGGTGTCGTTGGGCTGGACGCGCTCGCGGTTCTCGATGTAGGTGTCCGTGACGCTGGCCATGCGGACCATCCAGCGCGCGGCGGGAAAAGCCCGTGCCCGATCCGGGCTGGCCCCTCAGGAGAAAAACTGCAGCAGTTCGTCGTGGTGCTGGTCGCGGAGGTGGGCGGCGACGGCCTCGTTCAGCGCCGCGATCGACCCGCGCTTGGCGCTGATCGGCGCGATCGCGTCCTGCCACTGCTGCCACGGCGTCGCCAGGCCGAGGCGCTCGCAGAGCGCGTCCAGCCGGGCGTCGCGGTCGTCGACCTTGTCCATCTTGTTGACGGCGACGACCGTCGGGACCCCCAGTTCCCGGAGGAAGTGGTAGAGTTCGACGACGTGGGGTACCTCCCCCTCCCCGCTGTGACGGTCGATGATGTCCACGACCGCCTTGCCGTCGACGACCAGGACGGCCACGCGGATGGCGTCGGCGTGTGCCTCGACGTACCGGACGACGTCGGTCTTGATCTCCTCGCGAACGTCCTCGGGAACCCCGCTCATGAAGCCGAAGCCGGGCAGGTCGGTGAGAACGAAGTCCTGGGGCGCCCAGTCGAAGTGGTTCGGCCGCCGGGTGACGCCCGGGCTGCGACCCGTGTCCACGTCGTGGCCGGTCAGCTCGCGCATCAGCGTGGACTTGCCGACGTTCGAGCGCCCGACGAGGACGACCTCGTGAGCGCGGTCGGGTCGCGAGTCGAACATGGCCGAGCTAGGGGCGCCGGGCCGGATAGCCCCTGCGGAATGCCCTCGAAACACCGGAACCGGAGCGTTTTCGGCGACGGGCCGAGAGGCGGCGGTATGCGCGTCGGGCGACTCGTCGGTCGTGCCATCCTCGTCGGCCTCGACGCCGTCGCCGCGGGGACGCTGGTCGGACTGGTCGCCTTCGTCGCCGTGCCGGTCCGCTACGTCGACGACCGCGTGCTCCTCGCAGCGATCGCAGCAGGTGTCGCCGCCGGCGTCACCCTGGCCGTTGCCCTGGCGCTGGCAGGGCTCGGTCGGCGATCGTTCCCGGCGACACGACTCGCCCGGGCGGCCGTCGACCGACTTCCGTGGTGGGTCTAACCACAGCTATTTGGCGTCGCCAGGCGTGGTCGGCCCCGTGCGCCTCGTACAGGTCGAGCTCCCTCGGGGCGAGCGAGAGCGGATCCTGCACGCCCTCGACGACGAGGGGGTCGACTACGTCGTCTCCGACGAGACCAGCGGCCGCGAAATCAGCGGCGTCGCCCAGATCCCGCTCCCGAGCAACGCCGTGGAGCCGGTCCTCGAACGACTGCGCGAGGCGGGGCTCGACGAGGACGCCTACACCGTCGTCCTCGAGGCGAACACGGTCATCTCCCGCCGCTTCGAGGAACTCGAGAAGGAGTACGCTGGCGAGGAACTGAGCGAGGATCGGATCGCCCAGGAAGAGCTGACGGCCGCCGCGAAGGACCTCGCGCCGTCGAACCGGGTCTTCGCGATCATGACCGTCATCAGCGCGCTGATCGCGACTGCCGGGCTCCTGCTGGACTCGCCGGCGGTCGTCGTCGGCTCGATGGTGATCGCGCCGCTCATCGGGCCGGCGATGGCCGCGAGCGTCGGGACCGTCGTGGACAACGACGACCTGTTTCGCCGCGGGCTGTACCTCCAGGTCGGCGGCATGGTCCTCGCCATCGCCACCGCGGCGCTCTTCGCGGCGTTCGTGCGCTACGCCCGCCTCATCCCGCCCCTGTCGGACGTCTTCCAGATCGCCGAGATCCAGCAGCGCGTCGCCCCTGACACCCTCTCGCTCGCGGTCGCGCTCGGGGCGGGCGCGGCCGGCGTGATCAGCCTCACGACGGGCGTCTCGACGGCGCTGGTCGGCGTCATGATCGCCGTGGCCCTGCTCCCGCCCGCGGCGACGGTCGGCATCGGGATCGCCTGGGGCGACCCGTGGACGACTCTGGGCTCGTCGGTCCTGTTGCTGGTGAACGTCCTCTCGATCAACCTCGCGGCGCTCCTGGTGCTGTGGTACACGGGCTACCGGCCGCGCCACTGGTTCCGGCAGGACGAGGCCAGGAGCGCGACGATCAAGCGGGTGGCCGTCCTCGCCGTCGCGATCGTCGTCCTCTCTGCCTTCCTCGGCGGTGTGACCTACGACTCCTACCAGCGCGCGACCACCGAGGAACAGATCAGGGAGGACGTCGGGGACGTCGTCGCGTCGACGAACGCGTCCGTCCCCTTCGGCGTGACGTTACTCGACACCGACGTCCAGTACACGAACACCGCCATCTTCAGACAGGCCGACTCGGTGGTGGTCACGGTCGGGGTCGCGCCCGGCGAGTCGGTCAGCCGGGTCGCGGAGCACATCAATCGCGAGATGAACGAGTCGATCGAACGCGACATCGAGGTCCAGGTGCGCTACCTCTCGGCGGAACAGAGCTGAGCTCTCGGCTCCTCACTCGTCGAAGGGCAGTTCCGGTTCGTAGCCGACCGCGTCGATCGCCGCGTCGAGGACCGCCTCGACACCCTCGTCCTCCGTGACGCTCATGTAGTAGTCGGCCTCGACGTCGCGGGAGCGGTCGGCCTTGTTGCAGACCGTCAGCACCCGGGCGTCGAACAGGCCGGCCACGTCGTCCCGGAGGTCCAGTTGCACGTCGAGCGGGTAGCCACACTCGCCGCTCGCGTCGACGAGAACGAGCACCGCGTCGGCGGCGTGTTCCAGCGCGCTGACGGCCTGAGACTCGATCTCGTTGCGGTCCTCGGCGGGCCGGTCGAGCAGCCCCGGCGTGTCGACGAGCTGGTAGCGGATGCGGTCGCGCTCGACGTGACCGACGTGGATGCTCGTCGTCGTGAAGGGGTAGGTGTCGATCGGGTTGTCGGCCCGCGTGACCGCGTTGACGAAGGATGACTTGCCGACGTTCGGGTAGCCGGCGACGACGATGGTCGGCTCGTCGGGCCGGACGTCCGGGAGCTGGTTCAGCGCGTTGCGGGCGTCGTTCAGCGCCCGGAGGTCGCCGTCGACCTCCTCGACGACGTCCGCGAGGCGGGCGAAGGCCTGCTTGCGTAGCTTCGTCGCCGTGTCCGCGTCGCCGGCGATGCGACCCTCGTACTCGCGGCGGATCTCGCCGGTCTTCCGGCTCGCCCAGCCGACTTCGCTCAGGTGCTGGCGGAGGTCGTCGACGCCAGCGATCGCGTCGGCGAGTTCGTAGTAGAAGGGGTCGAGCCCGTCGAAGTCCGGCCAGGACGTGACGACGTTCTCCAGGTTGTCCGAGAGGACGTTCGAGGCCGTCATCAGCATGGACTGCTGGGCCTCGAAGCCGGACTTCGCCCGGCCAGCGCGGGCGGCCCGGGAGAAGGCCGTGTCGACCAGCTCGTCGGCGGTCGGCGTGGTCGGCAGGTCCTCGAACGGCTGTGCCATTGGCCCCGATAGACGGCCTGCGGGTAAAAGGCCGTCCGTTGGCGGGCGCCGGTCCCGAACCGGACTCGCCTCAGTCCTCGACCACGGCCACGGCCTCGATTTCGACGAGCAACTCGGGATCGATCAAGCGGCTCACCTCGACCATCGTCGCCGCCGGTCGCACGTCGCCGAATGCCTCCCCGTGCGCCCGGCCGATGGCCTCCCAGTCGTCGACGTCGGTGACGTACAGGCGGGTGCGGACGACGTCCGTCAGGTCGGCATCGAGTTCCCCCAGCGCCGCCTCGACGTTCTCGATGGCCTGCCGCGTCTGGGCGGCGGGGTCCCCCGCACCGACGACGTCGCCGTCCTCGTCGGTCGCGGTCGTCCCCGAAACGTGGATCTGATCGCTGGCCCTGACGGCCCGCGAGTACCCGACGATCGGCTCCCACTCCGTGCCCGAGGAGACGCGCTGGCGGTCCATGGTCCGGGGTCGCCCGGGGAGGGGAAAACGATTCGGGCGAGTGGCGAGCCAGCGTGGTCAGTCCGCGACGCGGACGGCCCGGAACTGCAACCGCCGGTAGGTCACGGTCCACTCCGCTGCGTCCGAATCGTAGTGAGTCGACCGCAGGCGGTCCTCGACCGCCGTGATCGCGTCGGCAGGGTCGTCGAAGGCCGCGAGCAGGTCGTCGCCGAACTGGTCCAGCCAGGATTCGAGTCCGTCCGGCCCGTCGAGGGTCGTCTCGCGCTCGAAGACCCGGGCCAGGCGGACCTCGAAGCCGTGGGACTCCAGGCGCGTGGCGTAGTCGCCGAGCGAGGGGAAGTGCCAGGGCGCCTCGACCTGGACGCCGCGGGCCCGTCCTTCCGCCGCGACGGCGTCCACGATGGCAGCGACGTTGCCCGTCGTCCCGAGTTCGGCGACGAACCGACCGCCGGGTCGGAGCGCGTCGGCCACGGCCACGAGGGCGGCGTCTTGGTCGTCGATCCAGTGGAGCGCGGCGTTCGAGAAGACCGCATCGAAGGGGTCGGTGGGCTCGAACGCGGTCGCGTCGACGCGGGCGAACTCCCGGTCCGGGTACGTCTCCCGGGCCTCCGCGACCATCGCGGGCGAGGCGTCGATACCGATGGCGGCGCCGGCCTCGCCCACGGCGGCGTCGATTTCGGCGGTCAGGTGGCCCGTCCCGCAGCCGAGGTCGAGGATCCGCTCGCCGGGCCGCGGATCGAGCACCTCGAGGAGGTCGCGGCCGTACTCGACGACGAATGCCTGGCGGTCGTCGTAGGCCGCGGGGTCGAAGTCGGCGTCGTCGCTCACGGCCGACCGCCTCCGCGCGGGCCCGCTCGTCCGGGCGTCATGCTCGCACCGTCGGCGCGGTCGGTAGATGAATCCGTCCCTTCCCGGTCAGGGCCCACCAACGGTGGCCGGTTCGGCCTCGAGTAGCTCGGCGAGGACCGCCCGTTGGCCCAGACGGAGGTGACGGCTGACCGTCGGCTGGGTGACGCCGAGCATCTCGGCGATTTCCTCGCCGGAACTCCCGCGGGGCCAGTCGAAGTAGCCGGCGTAGTAGGCGGTCCGGAGCACCTCCAGCTGGCGGTCTGTCAGGCCCTCGAGCAGGTCGCTGACCAGTTCCTGGCGCGTTCGCGTCGCCCGGGTCACGTCCGTCCGACTCATCAGTTCGACCGCGGAATACGATTCCCGCAGCGTCTCGACGAACTCGCGGACGTCCGTCGACGTGGGCACGGAGACGGTCGCGGTCACCTCCGCCGGCGTCGCGCGGATCGACGTGGGCCGAGCGCCAAAGCGCAGGAGCTTCGACGCCAGGACCGGTCCGGTGACCGCGACCTCGAACACGCGGCGGCCCTCCTCCTCGCCGAGGAGACGGTGCTCGGTGACGCTGACGAGGTCGGCGAGGACGGCGTCGACGTCTCCCGTCGCGTCCGTGGCGAAGAAGACGCCCGTCTCGTCGCCTGACTGGCTCCCGATGCCGACGTACTCGACGGTCGCGTCCGTCCGCCGCGCGACCTGGGCGAGGAACGTGTCGGGCGCCTCGATGCGCAACGTGAGTTCGAGGAGCGTGTCGGCGTGGAGCGCTTCTCGGGTCTTGACCGCGTTGATGGCGTTCGCGATGGTCTGGCCGAGCTCCGCGAAGACCGTCAGTTCGAGGTCGCCGAAGGCGTCGACCTCGTCGGCGTAGACCGCGAGGACCCCGTGGCCGTACGCCTCGACGGCGATTGGCACGGCGACGATCGACCGGAAACTGCTGTCCAGGGCGTCCTTCCGCCAGCGCTCGTTCGAGACGTCCGCGAGGACGTTCGAGACGACCGTCGGCTCGCCGGAGCGGGCGGCGATCACGGCCGGCTCCGTGGTGCCCTCCTCGAGCGACAGCGTGACGGAATCGAGGTAGGTCTCCCCGGTCCCCGCCCAGGTCCCGGGGACGAGGGTCTCCCCGCCGGCGTCGACGCTGCCGATCCAGGCGAAGGCGACGTCGGCCGCGTCCGCAAGCTCCTCGCAGACGGCCGTCTCTATCTCTGCCTGGCTGTTGGCGCCGACCAGCGACCGGTCGACGCGCCGGATGACGTCGGTGAGCTGGATCTGGCGCCGGAGCCGCCGGTTCCGGGCCTCGAGTTCCGCGTCGCGCTCGCGGAGGCTGGCCTCGCTCTCCAGGCGGTCGAGGGCCGCCTCCGTTGTGGCGACCAGCGTCTCGACGAGCTGGCGGGTCCGGACGGACACGCCGGCCTGGGCGGTCGTCACGACGAGGACGCCGTGGTCCCCGACGGGAACGAGGAGGCCACCGCCGACGGGATCCGAGAACAGGGTGCCGCCGACGTCGTCGCTATCGTCGAACACGCGGCGGGTCCCGGTGGCGTAGCTGTTCCAGACGGCGTCGTCCTCGGCACCCACGGCGACCGGCGGCGCCCCGCCCGTGACCGCCTCGTAGCCATCGGTACACGCTCGGGGGACGAGCTGGCCGGCCTCGCCGTCGAGAAGGTACAGGCAAACGCCCGAGACGTCGAGGACGTCCGCGGCCGTCTCGACGACGAGGTCGGCAGCTTCCGTCGCGGTCTCCGTCCCGAGGAGCCCCTGGGCCGCGTCGTGGAGCGCCCGGATCGCCGCTTCGCGCTCTTTGGCCGCCGTGACGTCCTGGATCGAGCCCCGGAGCGCGGTCGTCTCGTCGCTCGTCCCGACGGGCTCGCCCAGCGCGCGCACCCACCGCGTGCCGCCGTCGGCGGTCCGCAGGCGGACCTCCATGTCGTAGCTCTGGCCGGTCTCGATGGCGGTCTCGACGGTCTCCCGGATGTAGTCGACGTCGTCGGGATGGTACTGTGAGAGAACGTCCTCGATCCGGGGGTCGTCCGCCGACTCGATGCCGTGCAGCCGGCGGAATTCGTCGGTGAGCGTCAGGTCGCCCGTCTCGACGTCGTACTCCCAGCCGCCAACCTCGGCGATCCGCTGGGCCTGATCCAGGAGGTTCGTGGTTCGCTCCAGAGCCGCCTGCCGGCGGTTCCGGTCGGTCACGTCGCGGCCGATCCCGACCAGTTCCGTCTCGCCGTCGGGGTTCTCGACGGTTGACGCGACGAACTCGTAGGGGATCTCTTCGCCCTCGTTCGTGCGGATGGGTGCTTCGATCCGCCGACTGCCCGGTCCCCCGAAGACCCGTGCGATGGCATCCCGCATCCGGTCGCGGTCGGCCTCGGGGAACACGTCCCAGGCGTTCATGCCTTCGATCTCGGTGTCGTCGTACCCGGTCACCGCCGGCAAGGTCTCGTTCCAGCGCTGGAAGCCACCCGCCTCGTCGATCACGTAGAAGACGTCGTCGATGGCGTCGAGGACCTCGTCCGTGTAGTCCTTGTACCGAGCGAGACGCCGTTCGCGATCGCGGAGCCGTCGTTCCGCCTCCTTGCGGTCCGTGATGTCCTCGATGGCCCCCATCGTGCCGACGATGGCTCCGTCGGCGTCGCGGTAGGGGGCGATCGAGAGGCTGACGTCGACGAGGGCGCCCGACTTCGTGCGGCGCTGGGTCTCGACGCCGGTCACCGTCTCGCCGTCCAGGGCTCGCTCGAAGAGATCGGGGTGATCGTCGTCCTCCGGGAGGGAGAGGGGGAACGGCTCGCCGAGCACCTCGTCCGCCGACCAGCCGAAGATGCGCTCGGCCGCCGGGTTCCAGACCGTGACCCGGTCGTCGCGGTCGAGGGCCACGATCGCCGCTGGCGACGCCTCGACGACGGCGCTCAGGCGATCGGTCGTCTCCCGGAGTTCGCGCTGGCGGCGCTCGCGCTCGAGTTCGTACCCCATCCACCGGCTCGCGAGTTCGACGAAGGCCCGTTCGTCGTCGGTGAAGGCGTGGTCGCGGGGCGCCGGGTCGACGAAGGCCAGGGTTCCCTCCAGGGTGCCCCCGACGGTGACGGACGCGCCGACGTACGTTTCCAGCTCCCAACGCTCGTAGGCCGGATCGTCCACCCAGCCCGCGTCCGAAGCGTTCGTCACCGCGAGGACCCCGTCGCTCTCGATGGTCTCGCGACAGTAGGTCTCCCCCATGGGGGCGACCGTGCCCGGTGGGAGGACGTCGTCGGTCCCGCTAGTGTGAGAGAACTCGAAGGTCCCGGCCCCCTCGTCGATGGCAGAGAGGAAGGCGCCGTCGGTGTCCAGCCGCTCGCGACCGAGGGCGAGTACCTGCTGGATCTTCTCGTCCAGGGAGCGGTCGGCGTCGGCACCGATCTCCGCGAGACGACGGAGCGCCGGGTTGCTCGCCTCGCGGGGCGGTCCGGTACCGTCGCGGTCCCGGGTCCGAGCGCGCCCCTCCGTCGCGCGCTCCGCGCGACAGGTGGCGAGGTCGTCCGCGAGGCCCTCCACTGCGGTGTAGAGGTCGGCGAGGTCGTCGTCCGGGTCGGCCTCGAACCTGACGTCCGTCTCGCCGTCGCGGACCCGCTCTATCTTCTCTACGAGGGCGTCGATCACGTCGTCGCGGCCGGTCGTCAGCCCCACGAATACCACCGGCCCGACCCCGTCGGGGAGGACGCCGATCGAGGGGGCCGCCGAGACGCCACCCGTCCAGGCCGCCACCAGCGCCACTAGTCCCAGGAGCAGCCAAACCACGGCTCGCGACGGAAACTGCCGGGCGGCCGGACGTGTCACGGTACGCGTCATGCTAGCACGGTTTGGCGCCCGTCTATTTGGATTGTTTGGCGCGCCACGCGGGACGCGACGCGGTAGTCAGGGCCGCACCCCGCGGAACGCGACGCGGTGGTCGGGCCGGAACCCACGGGACGCTAGATAGATAGCGTCAGATTGCCGGCTCCTCAAACTGTATTGCGGCCAGGGGGATGGCGCGACAGGTCCTTCCGTCGTATATGCAAACTGCCAGAGCCGTCCCCGAAGCCGAGTCCCCGAGCATGACCGTCCTCGCGGCCGTCGCGCGCCGGACCGGCGTCGACGTCGCAGACCTCGAAGCGCCGCTCTACGAAGCGATCGACCCGGACGCCCTCGACCGGCTCCTCCAGCACGGCGCAGACGTGACGGTCACGTTCGAGTACAACGGTTATCGCGTCTCGATCGACGGCGAGGGGACGGTCGCCGTCGAGGCCGCCGACGGAGGTGTCCGGCCGTGACCGCCTCCGTCCACGACGCGGACGATCCGATCCGCGAGACCTACGAGGAGTTCGAACTCGAGGACGCCACCGTCGCGATGATCTCGGACCCGGAGGTCACGAACGCCTGGATCCAGTCCGACACCGTCGAGCAGATCGTCCAATGACTCGACCCGAAGCCCACTCCCGGCCGAGCGTCCCGTGCGAGGCCACTGATTCGTGGCAATGAGCGAGTTCGCCGTCCCGTCCCCCGTCGACGGCCTGCAGGCGGCGAGCGACGCAGCGGCGACCGTCGACGTCGAGTGTGTCTTCGCAGACCAGGGGGTCGGCGACCGCGTGGCGTCGTGGCTGGCGGATCGCGACGGGTTCGCCGTCGAACGGAGCGCCGATCCGGAGGCGGTTCTCGAGCGACTCGAAGCGACGGACTGCGTCGTCACCGACGAGGACCGCGTCGTCGACCTGGTCGAGGGAATGTCCGACCGGGCCGAGTCCGCTCCGGTGGTGTTCTACACCGACGATGCCGACGCGTCGCCCCCCGACGAGGTCCTGGACGACGAGTGGGTCGACGTGGTCCGAGAGATCGACGAGGGGTCGCTCCCGGTGCTGGCCCACCGGGTCCGCGCGCTCGCAGAGCACCGTCGTACGGCCGACCTGGCAGCCAGGGCGCTGGCGGCCGCCGACGCCGCGACGGACGGCATCGCCGTCCTCGGTCCCGGCGGGACGATCGCGTTCGCCAACGAGCAGTTCGCCCGGCTGTTCGGCTACGATCGAGACGACCTCGCCGGTCACCCCTGGCGCGAGCTGTTCGCTGCGGAGACCGCGGACAGAATCGAGGCCGACGCCCTCTCGGCGGTCGCCGACGGCTGGCAGTGGCTCGGGACCTGCGAGGGGCGTCGGGCCGACGGCGACGCGATGACCCTGCGGACCAGAGTCACCGGCGCTGGCGGCGACGCGGTCGTCCTCGCCGTCGTCCAGCAGTCCAGCGAGACCCCGGCCTGACGGTCCCCCACAGTTGGGGCGGCGAGGACGCCGTCGTCCGCCTTACGTTCCGTGTTGCCAGGAGTCCATGTAGTCGGCTTGCGCGTCGGTCAGCGCGTCGTAGTCGACCCCCTCGGCAGCCAGTTTGATCTCCGCGACCTCCCGGTCCAGGTCGTCCGGGACGTCGTGGACACCCGGGGCGTACTCGCTCCCGTTCGCGACTAACTCCCGCACCGAGACGGCCTGGACGCCGAAACTCTGGTCCATGACCTCCACGGGGTGGCCCAGCGCGACCGGCGTCGCCAGGTTCACCAGGCGCCCCTCCGCCAGGACGTTCAGCCGCCGCCCGTCGGGGAGTTCGTAGGCCATCACGCCGTCGCGGGCCTCGTTCACTTCGCTGGCCATCTCTTCGAGAGCGTCGAGGTCGATCTCGACGTCGAAGTGGCCGGCGTTGGCCAGGACCGCACCGTCCTGCATCGCCTCGAAGTGCTCGCGGACGATCACGTCGCGGTTGCCCGTCGTCGTCACGAAGACGTCGCCTTCGGCGGCGGCCTCGGCCATCGGCACCACCTCGTATCCCTCCATGTGGGCCTCCAGCGCGCGACGGGGCTCGACTTCGGTGACGAGGACGCGGGCGTTCTGGCCGGCGGCCTTCTTCGCGACCCCCTTCCCGCAGTGGCCGTAGCCCGCGACGACGACGGTCTTGCCCGCCCACGAGAGGTTCGTCGTCATCGCGATCGAGGCGAGCGAAGACTCGCCCGTGCCGTGGACGTTGTCGAACAGGCGCTTCATCGGCGTGTCGTTGACGGCGAAGACGGGGTACTCGAGCGCGCCGTCGGCGTCCATCGCCCGCAGGCGGTGGACGCCCGTCGTCGTCTCCTCGCAGCCACCGACGATGCCGTCGATCAGTTCGGGGTAGTCCTCGTGGATGGCCGCGATGAGATCCATCCCGTCGTCGACGGTGACGGTCGGCTCGTGTTCGATGACTGCCTCGATGGCGCCGTAGTACTCGTCGTCGTCGACGCCGCGGCGGGCGTAGGAGGTGACGCCCTCGACGGCGTCGAGCGCCGCGCTCACGTCGTCGTGCGTCGAGAGCGGGTTACAACCGGTGATGGCGACCTCGGCGCCGCCCGCGGCGAGGACCTCCGCGAGGACGGCCGTCTTCGCCTCGACGTGCATCGCCATCCCGACGCGCTGGCCGTCGAGTGGCTGGTCGGTGACGAAGTCGTCCTCGATGGCCGCCATGATCGGCATGTGCTGGCGGGCCCAGTCGATCTTCCGCCGGCCTGACTCCCTGGCGTCGGCGGCGTCGGGCAGTCGCTCCGTGATGGGCGCAGTCATGCCTGTTCCAAGGCAAAGCGGCGGGAAAACGCTACCGACACGCCACGCGGAACCGCTGTCCGATCCGGGTCGCCCGTCAGCGCGGGCCGCGGTCGGCCGGCGGACCGCCGCCACCGTTCCCGTTCCCGCGGTCCCCGGACGGCCCCCGCTCCGCACTGTCAGTCGAGTCGTCGGTGCCGTTGTCCGCCGGGCCGGCGTCGGCCGGCGGCCCCTGCCCGCCGGTCGACTGCGGCCCGGTCGTCACGTTCGCGGGCGGTCCCCGCGTGACGTTGTCCGGCGGTCCGACCGTCACGTTCGCCGGCGGGCCTCGCGTGACGTTGTCCGGCGGCCCCCGGGTCACGTTCGCCGGGGGTCCTCGGGTGACGTTCTCGGGCGGCCCCCGCGTCACGTTTGCGGGCGGGCCACGCGTGACGTTCGCTGGCGGCCCGGCGTGGTCCGGAATCATCGCCGCGGCGGGGTTGTTCTCGAGCACGAACGAGGCCACGAGTCGGCCCATCGGCCCCTCCGTCGAGTTGTTGGCCTGCAGCGAGTGGACGAACGCCGAGACCTCCTGGCCGAAGGCGACCGAGGTCCCGTTCTCGACCGTCCCGTTCTCGGCGACGGTCTCGTTGCCGTCGATCGTCTCGTTTCCATCGACGGTCTCGTTCTCTGTCACTGTCTCGTTCCCGTCTCCCGTCTCGTTGCCCGACTGCGTCACGTCGGTGTCGTTCGTCTCCGTCTCGGTCACCGTAGTCTCCTGGGCCGCGACACCCATCGCGCCCACGCCAGCCACGACGACGAGCGCGAGGAGCAGGGCGACCAGGGTCGGGGACAGTCGGTTGGATCGCATGGGTGATGGGAGACGCGTCGGCCCACTAAAGCCCGCCAGCGGTTCAGTTGGGTTTCCCTTCGTTCACAACGATCGAGACGGTCTCAGCAACCGTTTCACCGTTCACGAACGCCTCTCGGCGTTTACTGCTGGTCGCTATCCCTCAGTCCATGGTCGGCAATTGGTCGAGATCTGACGGGGAAGTGCACATTAGCGGTCAGGCCGCGCGCTCGACGAGTGACGTCGCGCGCTCCTGGGCCGCGGCCCGGGCCGCGTCCACGTCGACGGTCAGGACCTCGCGGTCGCGCATGAGGACCTCGCCGTCGCAGACGGTGTGGCGGACGTCGCTGCCCCGGGCGGCGTAGGCCAGGTGGCTGACGAGGTCGTGGCGGGGCGTGAGGTGGGGGACCTCGAGATCGACGACGGCGAGGTCGGCGTTGGCTCCCGGTTCGATCCGGCCGCTGTCGATCCCGATGGCGGCCGCGCCGCCGACGGTCGCCATCTCGACGGCGGCCTGGGCGTCCACGGCGCTCGCGTCGTCGGCCGCCAGCTTGCCGAGCATCGCCGCGTCGCGCAGTTCGTCGAACATGTCGAGGTCGTTGTTCGACGCGGCGCCGTCGGTGCCGAGGCCGACGGTGACGCCAGCGTCGAGCATCGCCTGGACCGGTGCCATCCCGCTGGCGAGTTTCATGTTCGAGGCCGGACAGTGGACGACCGCCGTACCGCGCTCGGCGAGCAGGTCGATCTCGCCCGCGTCGACGTGGACGCAGTGGGCGAGGAAGGAGTCCGGCGCCAGGACGTCGAGGTCGTCGGCGTAGGCGAGGGGGCGCTGGCCGGACTCCGAGACGATGGGTTCGACCTCGTCGGTCGTCTCGTTGGCGTGGACGTGGACCGGAATCCCTGCCTCGCGGGCCTGCGGGACGTACTCGCGGAAGTAGGTCTCGTCGACGGTCGTCAGGCTGTGGGGCGTGAGCATCGTCGTGAGCCGCCCGTCGGCGGCGCCGTCGTACTCGCGAGCGAACGCCAGGGCGGTCTCGAAGTCCGCGTGGGCCGCGTCGGCGTCCTTGCCGACGGTGATCGCGCCGTGGCCCAGGCGGGCGCGCATCCCGGACTCGGCGACGACGTCCGCGACCTGGTCCATCTCGAAGTACATGTCCGCGAACGCCGTCGTGCCCGAGCGGATCATCTCGGCGACGCCGAGCCGGGTGCCGGCGGCGACGTCTGCGGGTTCGAGTTCGGCCTCGACGGGCCAGACGTCCTCCTTCAGCCAGGCGTCGAGGGGTTTGTCGTCGGCGTAGCCCCGGAGGAGCGTCATCGCCACGTGCGTGTGGGCGTTGACGAGGCCGGGGATCACGAGCCCGCCAGCGGCGTCGAGGGTCTCGGCGTCGGCCGGGACCGGAACGTCGGTGCCGACGGCGTCGATGCGGCCGGCGTCGCGGTCGACCAGGACGTCCCCCTCGACGATGGTCCCGTCGGGCCGGAGGACGTGGCCGCCGCCGACGTAGAGTGCGTGCATGCCACCACCTGGCCGGGCTCGGGCCTTGAAGGCTCGGATGGACCGCCTCGGTTCGGGAGGCTTTTTGTCGTGCCCGCCCAGCCTGCGTGTATGAAGGTCCTGCTGGCCCTGGACGGCAGCGAACTCTCGATGCGGGCCCTCGACCGGACCATCGAACGCGCTCACGAGGCGGGCGACGACCTCGCGGTCGCGGTCTACGAGGGCGCAGCCGCAGCCGACGTCGACGAAGTGGCCGAGACGGCCACGGAGCGACTGTCCGCGGCCGGCATCGACGCGACTCTTCACCGGCTGGAGGACGAGGCCGGCAGTCGGCTCGTCGAACTCGCCGACGACTACGACGAACTCGTCATGGGCGGCGGGGAGATCAGTCCGATGGGCAAGATCCGAATCGGGGAAACGATCGAATTCGTGCTGGTGAACGCACAGACGACGCTGACACTCGTTCGATGAGCCCGGAGGAATCACCGACAGACGACGACTTCCCGGTCCCGCCACGGAGCGTCGTCGACGGCGAGGGCCGCGATATCCGCTTCAGAGAGGGCGACGAGAGAGACCTGGAGGCGGTGGTCGACATGTACACCCAGTTCGACCCCTCGGACCGCGCCCAGGGCATCCCGCCGAGTAAGGAGCCGGCCATCCGCGACTGGCTGGACGCGATCACGACCAGCGGGAACCTCACGGTAATCGCCGAACACGAGGGGGACGTTGTCGGCCACGGCATGCTGGTCTCCGACGAGGACGGCGGCTACGAGCTGGCACTCTTCGTCCTCCAGGACTACCAGGGGGCGGGCATCGGGACGGAGTTACTCCGGACGCTGCTGGGCCTCGGCTCGGACCGTGGCGTCGAGCGCGTCTGGCTGAGCGTCGAGCGCTGGAACGAGCCCGCGATCACGGTCTACGAGAAGGTCGGCTTCGAGCGCACCGGGCAGGCGAGCTTCGAGATCGAGATGGACATGACTCTAGACTGAGAGGACGGGCTGGCTCGCGTACTCGAGGACGTAGAGCGCAGCCTTGCCGAGCGTTTCCTCGGGGTCGGCACTCGGCGCCTCCCGTGGAATGACGATGAAGTCGGCGTCGAGTTCCTCGGCGGTGTCGAGGACGACGCTCCCAGGCGTCCGGGAGAGTCTGTCGGAGGTGAATCCCGCCGCAGAGGAGTGGGAGATGGTCGAGACCCCCGGTGCGTCGGCGACCATGGCGTCGACGTCGTCGGCGAAGTCGTTGTACTGTGCGGCGATCGCCTCCGCCTCGAGGTCGCCCGCCTCCATGCCGAGTGCGACCCGTTCCTCGACGACCTGGAGCATGTGGACGGCGGCCCCGTAGCGGTCGGCCACGGCGACGGCGTACTCGGCCGCCCTGACAGACTCCTCGCTGCAGTCCGTCGGCGCGAGGACGAGGTCGATGTCGGCCATCACGTCGAACTCGTGTCGGCAGCGGCAAAAAGCCGCCGGAACCGCGCCCCTTTATTCCCGGGCCGCGCTAGTCGGTCCATGTTCGAGACGGTCGTGGTCGCGACCGACGGGTCGGCGAGCGCAGAGCGCGCCGTCGAGGTAGCGCTCGACTTCGCCGCCCACTTCGACGCGGCGGTTCACGCCTGTTACGTGGTCGACCGCGGCGAGGTCGCCGACAGTCCCGAGTCGGTCCGCGACGAGTTCACCGAGGCCCTCGAGACGGCCGGTGACGACGCACTGTCCTTCGTCGACGAGGAGGCGTCCGAGATCGGTGCGGGCGAGGTCGTGACGGCCGTCCGCGAGGGCGAACCGGCGATCGAACTCATCGACTACGCTCGCGAGCACGACGCCGACCTGATCGCCACCGGGACGCGCGGCCGGCACGGCGAGCACTCCTTCCTCCTCGGCAGCGTCGCGGAGGCCGTCGTCCGGGAGAGCCCCATCCCGGTCCTGACCGTTCGCCAGCTCGACGAGGACGAGAAGCGGTCGGCCCACGCGCACTGACGGCCGGTACCGGCCGTGACGGCCCGATCGGGGGCTTCTTCCCCGTCCACCACCCACGGAGCCCATGGACGACTGGCTCATCGACGACGATCGCCTCTCCATCGGACGGAAGTCCGTCCTCCCCGGCGAGGGCTTCTTCCGCCCCGACTCCGTCGAGGAGGCCCAGGCAGAGCGCGAGACGGCCGAGGCGCTCGCTGGTGCGTCGACCGTCGTGGTCGCCGACCCCGACGCCGACGGCCTGGCCTGCGTCGCCACCATCCGCGAAGCCCGGGGCGACGCCGCGCTCGTCCCCGCCGGCCCGCACGAACTCGACCAGGCCATCGAGTGGACCGCCGAGTACGCCGAACACGGGGCGACGGTCTTCGTCTGTGACCTCTGTCCCGACGAGGCGGACGACGTGGCCGCGCTCGACGCCCTCCTCGAGCGCGTCGACCGCGTCGCCTGGTACGACCACCACCAGTGGCCCGAGGACCTGGAAGCACTGGTCCGCGAGGCCGGCGTCGACCTGGCCATCGGCGACTCGGAGGAAGTCTGCTCGGCAGACGTCACCGTCGCCGAACTCGACGCCGACCTCCCCGAGCGCTTCGCGGACCTCGCGGCTGCGACCCGCGACCACGACCTCTGGATCCGCGAGGATCCGCGCTCGGACGACCTCGCGGACTACAGCTACTGGTCCGAACCCGAGGAGTACGTCGAGACCGTCGCCGCCCACGGCGCCGACCTCCCCGAAGACGTCGAGGCGTACCTCGCAGAGCGACGCGTCGAGAAGGAGGCGCTCATCGAGAAGGCCGTCGAGCGTGCCGAACTCCGCGAGGTCGGACCGTGGACCGTCGGCGTGACCTACGGCCGCTGCTCCCAGAACGAGGTCGCCGAGGCGCTCCGCGAGCAGGGGGCCGACGCGGCCGTCATCGTCAAGCCCGCCGGGAGCGCGAGCATCCGCGGCACGGAGGGCTTCGAGCGCGCCCACGAGGTGGCCGCACAGGTCAACGGCGGCGGCCACCCCCGCGCCGCCGGCTGCAAGCCCGACGTCTACGACGACATGCTGGACTACGCCCACCACTGGACGACCCAGGGCGCCGTCGCGAAGCAGGCGATCGTGGACGCGTTTCGGCGGTTGGACGCCGAAACCGGTGAGTAAGAAGGGTCGGCGGCCAGCATCCGCGGCGCACAGCGCCGCGGTTCACAGGCCGCGAGCGAAGTGAGCGGCCTGTTTTTGGTCCAGATTTTTCGAGGAGCGGTTCGCGCCCTGGCGCGAACCCGACGAAGAAAAAGGTGGTCTCGGAGGACCCAGGGCGCCGTCGCGAAGCAGGCGATCGTGGACGCGTTTCGGCGGTTGGACCTCGATACGACTGAGCAGTAGCAGGTGAGTATTAGCGGTGAGTCGTGCTCGCGGTTCTCACCGGGTGCGAGCCGCGAGGCGCTCCGCCATTCGCGCCCCGGGATGGCCGAACAGCGGAGCCGTGAGATCGACGGCGGGGGCCGGCTTTTCGTCGCGGATTCATCAACCGGTTATGTAGTTTATACTACGATATATGACGTTATTTTTTCAGCAAATCACCAATTAGCTATGTCTTTGGCGGAAAAGTGGGTGGCGTCGGTGCAGAGGAGAGACGTAGCCTGAACTCAGTGATACTATGACAGAGAAAATTGAAGTCACACGGCGAAAGGTGATCGGTGGGGCAGCAATCCTTGGAGGTGTCTCAGTACTTGGTGGTGCTGGGACGATGGCATACTTCACGGACGAAGCTTCTATCGAAGACAACTCAATTCAGACCGGTGAACTCGACTTAGAAGTAGGGAGTAGCAGTTCAATCCCGGTTAACGTATCAGGCGTCGCTCCCTCAGAGTCCGGATCGGGAACGATACCAGTATACAATTCTGGAAACATCGACGGCCATCTCAGTGTCGAGGTGAATGTTACAGGCTATAATACCAACAACGCTGGGAGTAACGAGCCACACTACGATTTGAGTGGTGAACTCCGCGACGAACTACAGATCGAGGTGGGATTCGACGGGGAAACCGTCATCGAACAGGGATCGATTGGGACTGCCGATTTGATGGGTGAAGTCCCGTCGTACAACACGATTTCATCGGCGTCAAATCTTTACGTCGATTGGGAGGTGGACGAGGACGCGACCGATGAAGTCCAGACTGACGTAATCGAGTTCGAAGTGGTTGTCAGGGCCGACCAGACGCCCCCTGTCGAGGTCAGTTCGACGAGCGAGCTCCGAACGGCACTCGATGACGCATCCCCAGGAGAGGTTATACGATTGGCCGATGGGGATTTCAACATCAATGAACCGCTGATTGTGGACACACCTGCAGTGACGCTGCACCCCCAGCAAGGGGCGGATCCCACCATCGACGCCAATGGCAGTGAAACCCCGGCGGCAGTTGACATCTCAGCAGACGACGTCCGCTTCGACGGCATCGACGTCCACCAGAACGGTAGTGGTGGGAAGTGCGTGGAAATTAACGACACGCCGGACCAATCATCGAATTCGGAGACGTATCTTTCAGGCGTTACGGTCAGTAATTTGGAAATTCGGAACGCCAGCCAGCGGGGAATGACTGCCCAACGATGTGAGGAAATCGTTTACAAGAACATCCACACCGAGGACCAACAGAATAGCGGATTGGAACTCTGGTACACGGATAATTCCCGTATCGAAGGCGTGACCGCCGTCGATAACGGTGATAACGGGATCTACGTTAACGGTGCGAACGTCTCGATCCTGAATTGTGAGGCGTCAGGGAACGCCGATCAGGGGGTCGACTTCAGCATCTACGATAACGTGACAAACAACATTGACAGTTCGAATGGAATGCTCGTGGACAATGTCTACTCGCATGGAAACGAGAATGGTGGAATCGAACTCCACGACGATAGCGACAATCAGGACGACCCAGCCAACAGCAAGCTCGTCAAGAACTGCCGGACAGAAAATAACAATTGGGAGTCCCAGTCAGGGCAGCAGTCAGGATCGGCGGGTCTCGTGTTGAATCAGGTCGACGAAGACGAAGTGCAGGTCGTGAACAGTTACTTCTCAGAGGGCATCAAGTCGGCAACAGGAACGGACCTCGATCCCTGACTCCGTGTTCGCACTCAAATTTATATACCACATTTTTAACAGGTGGTTTTCGAAGAGAGGTCGCGAGCGGGCATGGCTAGTGAGGGATCAGACGATGAAAAAGGGATCTCGGACGATCCTGGGTGGCGTGGCCAAGCAGGCGATCGTGGACGCGTTTCGGCGATCAGAGATCGAGGACGAGGAGAACGACGCGACCGGTAACAGCGAGGGGGCCTGACGACTGGCGACCTCACCAGGTCTTCGAACTGACCGATCCGACGTCGATTCGCACGAGGGTATTCTCGCCCTCCCAGGAGTCCTCCTCGACGCCGTACTTCCGGTTGAGCTTGCGGTTTGCCGTCTTCGCTCGCTCCGCGTCCTCGATAACCGTCGCCGTCCCGAGGACCGTGACCTCCCAGTCCGGGAGCCCGTCGTCGTCGCGTTCGATCGAGAGAGCGACCCGGGGGTTCTGACGAATGTTGGCCAGTTTCTGGCCGGTCGTCAGGATCTCGACGACGCCGTCCTCGTAGCGGTACCACAGCGGCGCGACGTGGGGCCGGCCGTCGACGCACGTCGCGAGGTGGGCCGGCACACGGGCGTCGCGCAGGTGTGCTTCGACGACGGCGGGCATCGTCTGGTCCATGGGCTACAGATCCGGAGCCGCCTCGAAAAGCCTGACGCCGGCAGACGACTTGTTCCCTCGAGAGTATTTACTCGTCTGCGACCCAGCGGTCGGAGTAGGCCTGCCCGCAGGCACACCGGGCGTAGGCGTGGATGACGTCGCCGTCGGCGTAGATGTCGCCGGCCTCGGGGTTCTCCGCTTCGGCGAACGCGAAGACAAAACGCACGGCGTGATCCGCGCCGTCGCCGGCGTTGGGGCAGGTCCCGTGAGTGCAGTCGTCGGCGATGGTCCCGTCGGTGTCCATGGCCTCCTTCGCGAACGCCATCGGGTCGACCCCGACCGCCCCCTGGAGGGCGCTCCGGCCCTCGTCGCCGGGAACGACGAGGACGGTGCCGCCGTCGGTGCGCTCGCCGACGTCGGCCAGCGCGTCGGGATCCCCCACCGTCTCGTCGGCGAGGTAGATGCAGACGTCCTCGAGGCGGTCGCCGGCGACGAAAGCCGTGTGATCGCTCATGTGAGAGCGTCGGTGGGTCGGCGTGAAAAGGGTCTGGGTCGCGGGCGGGCACGTCGGTGGTCAGATGGCGAGGAACGTCCCGACCAGCATCTTCGTGACGATGGAGATGATCGCGGCGATCCAGGCCATCGCGACGAAGTGGATGTAGGTGTTCATCTTGTGGCCGCCGTCGATGGTGCGGATCATCAGCGCCGACAGCATCGCCGAGAACATGATGACGACGACCAGCAGGAACTCGATCAGCGGGATGTCGTAGACGCCGGTGTGGATCAGCTGCCCGGCGTCGAAGGCACCCGACGAGGAGAGGTCGAGGCTCATGTTCGAGAGGATGTTGACGACCTGGAGGCCGATGAAGAAGGCGAACGTCGAGGCGGCGGTGATCCCGTAGAGCAGGCCGATCATGGTCGTGGTGGCCTGCTTGCGCTGCTGGCGCAACTGGAGGACCTCGTTCATGTTCTCGCCGATCAGTTCCCCGAGCATCTTCGGGCTGCCACCCATCTCGCGGCCGATGAGGTACATCTCGCTGAAGGTCTGAATCAGGTAGGACCGGCAGTCGGCGGTGAACCACCGCCAGGCGTCCGCCGGTTCGATCCGCATGTTCAGTCGCTTGTAGAGGTCGTCGACCTTCTCGGTGAGGGGGCCGAAGTCCTTCTTCCGGAGGGACTTGAGCACCTGCGAGGTGGTCGACTGCTTCGCGCCCTCCGTGGCGCCGAGCGCGCGGATGAAGCTGGGGAACTCCTCGTCGCGGCTCTTGACCGACTGTTCCTCGTGGCGGATCACGATGCCGGGGATCAACAGCGGCGTGACGGGGACGACGGCGTAGAGCGCGAGCGGGAGGGGCTTGCCGAAGAAGGGCACGAAGGCCGCGAGGCCGACCGGACTGAACTGGAAGATCCCGCCGAGCGAGATGAACAGCAGGATGGCCGAGAGCGCGACGCCCGCGATGGTGCTCTTGCGCAACCGGTCCTGAAAGGCGCCGTGGCGCTCGTCGGGGTGGTACCACAGCGGGTCGTAGGGGGCCATCGACCGGATGGCGAGGAAGAAGCCCGACTGGACGAAGACGAACATCACGATGACGGCACTGACGGTCAGCGTGGGATTCGTGCCGGTCAGGATCGGGAGGACGACGGCGAAGACCAGCGCGAATGTCATCGACAGGATCATCGACAGGTAGAGGTCCTTCATGACCTCCAGGCTGTCCAAGGCGCTCTCGTAGACCGTGGAGTAGTTCTGGATGATCTGTTTTTGCTCGGTGATCAGGTAGTCGTCCAGCGACTGGCCCGCGCCGATCGTGTACGCGAGGCGATCCAGGAAGTCGGCGACCGCGTCGCTGGGAACCTCCTTGGCCCGGCGCCGACAGGCGTCGTCGAGGCTCTGGTTCCAGGTGTCGACCAGTTGGACGATCCGGTGCATCTCGTTTGCCAGCTCGCCGTACTCCTCCTCCTTGGCGAGGGTCCGGAAGACCTCCATCCGGTCGATGTTGGTCGTCGACAGCACGGTCATGTGGGTGACTAGCAGGTGAAAGCGGTTGTTGAGCTGCGTCCGGCGCTGGGCCAGCAGGATCTTCGGGTAGAAGGTGGCGGCGAACAGCGCCAGCGCGCCCAGCAGCGGGATCGGCAGCCGGATGATCATCGGCAGGTCGAGCAGCAGTGCCGCGAGGACGGAGAGGAGGAAGAAGGCCGCCGACGGGACGAGGATGAACGTGACGTACTGGCCCATCGGCATCTGCATGCGCCGGTAGGACTCCAGCAGCGACTGGACGGTCTCGGAGACGGTGACGTCCAGCCCGGAGGACGATTCCTCGGTCGCCATCGGGTTACTCCGCCCGGTGGATGTCGAAGGGCAGGCCCTCGACGCCGTCGCGCTGGAAGTTCGCGATCAGTTCGTTGACCTCGTGGTAGCCGACGATGCCCTCCTGAATCGCCCGCTCGATGATCGCTGCCCGGAAGTTGAGTTCGTCGTAGATTTCGCGGGTGTCCTCGTAGCCCAGTAGCGTCGCGATCTGTTCTTCCAGGACGTAGGAGTTGTTCATTCCCTGGAAGTTGATCTCGTCCTCGACGGGGTCCCAGTAGAAGGCCTGGCGGGTGACGACCCCGTCCATCTCCTTGGAGTAGCCCTCGATCTCCTGGACGGACGTGACCCGGCGGAGGACGTCGTCGCCCTGCTTGACGCGGTTCTGGAAGAGCGCGACGTCGGCGACGTCCATGAACGTCTCGGGGACGTTGATCGGGTCGCCGGTGAACCGCTGGATCATGGAGACGATGTCGCTGGCGTGGAAGGTCAGCATGACGGGGTGGCCGGTCTGGGCGGCCTGGAAGGCCATCCGGCCCTCCTCGCCACGGACCTCGCCCATGATGATGTAGTCGGGCCGGGACCGCAGCGCGGCCGCGACCAGGTCGAACATGTCGACGCTCGTCTCCTCGGTCTCGCCCTCGCGCGTGAGCAGTTGCTGCCAGGTGTCGTGGGGCGGGATGACCTCGGCGGTGTCCTCGGCGGTGTAGATTTTCGCGTCCCGCGGGATGAACGAGAAGGCGGCGTTCAGCGTCGTCGTCTTCCCGGAGGCCGTCTCCCCGACGACGAAGACCGTCTGCTCGTTCTCCAGGCACAGCCAGAGGTAGGCCGCGAGTTCCGGGCTGAGCGTCCCCCACTTCGTGATCTGGAACATCGAGAGGGGTTCGCCCTCGGACTGGCGGATGGTGATCGACGGGCCCTGGACGGAGACGTCGTCGGAGTAGATGAGGTTGAGGCGCGAGCCGTCCGGGAGCGTCGAGTCGACGATCGGATCGGCGTCGCTGACGGGGTCGCCGATGCGCTCGCCCATGTTGCGCAGCCACTGGTCGAAGTCCTCGTCGCTCGGCCACTCGACGGTCGTCTCGAGCATGCTGTAGACCGAGTGGTCGACGAAGGTCTGGGTGGGCCCGATGACGTGGATGTCCTCGTTGGCCGGGTCGCGCATGATGGGTTCGAGGGGACCCAGGCCGACGATGTCGCGGTTGAGTCGGTAGCGGATGTTCTCGAAGGTCTCCTCGCCGACCTCGACTTTGCCCACGTCGGCGAGCGAGGAGAGCCGCGAGAGGACGCCCCCTTCGTCGTCCGAGGCAGTACTGACCCGGGTCGTCTCCTGGAGGAGTTCCTCGATGCGGTCGTCGTACTCCGCCTCGTTCTCCGGGGCGGGCTTGGTGACGCTTCGCTCGAGCAGGCGGTTTCGGACCTTGTCGAAGACGACCCGTTCGTCCTCGGAGAGTTCCGGTTCGATGGCGTAGTACTTGGTGCTCTGGCCCACGTCGCCGTAGATGTGACAGTATATGGGGCCGCCGACGGGATAGAGGACGTTCGGGCGGTCCGACTCGTACTCGTCGTCGGCCTCGTCGATCAGGAGGGGGAACTCGCCGGTGATCTGCTTGAACTTCTGGAGGTGCTCGCGGAGGTGTGGCCGCCTGGCCGCGTGCTGTCGCAGTTCGTCCGACGGTTTGGGCGTGCCGTGGTCGGTCATGCTAGGCGACGCTCCTGCTCTCGATGACGATGCCGGTGCCCGAGCGGACGGAGTACCCGATGGAGTCCCCGACCTGCTCGCCCATGCCCGCGAAGCGCATCACGCTGATCTGCCGGCGGACGTCGTTGCCGACCTCGACCATCTCGAGTTCGAGGAAGACGTCGGCGATGGACCGGAACGGGCCCAGCGCCTCCTCGTCGAGGGTGGTCGGGTCGACAGTCAGGACGATGACCTTCCCCCGGGAGATGATGTCACGGAAGAACGAGATGATCTCCAACGCCGCCTGGCGCTCCTCGTTTTGTCGCACGAGCGCCTCGAACTTTGGGTCGTTCCGGAGGATGGCGTCGAAGGTGTCGATGATCACGACGTCGGACTCCCACATGACCTCCGCCTCCATCAGCCGGCGGAGCAGTTCCTTGCGGTCGCTGTCGTCGCCGCCGGAGAAGTTGTTGTTGTCCCCGATGTCGGCGTGGAGGAACAGGACGTTCTCGTCGAGCATGTGATCGACCATGTCGTAGTCGAGCGAGTTCATCTGCTCCAGGAACGACCCCGTGGTGAGTTCCGTCGAGAGGAAGGTCACGGAGTGGCCCTCCTCGCAGAGGCCGTAGGTGAACCGCTGGCTGATTGCGGACTTGCCGGCACCGTAGTCGCCCTCCATGAGGACGATGCTGCCCGGCGGGATGCCGCCACCGAGTTCCTTGTCTAACCGGTCGCGCTCGGACAGGCCGATCGAGTAGAGTTCGGATCTGGCGATGCTCATGGGATGCGGAACTCGAACACCTCCTCGTCGCCGTTGACGATCACCTTCGCCCGGTGGTCGCCGGAGTTCAGGCCCGGCTCGGCGATCTCCAGGCGGACCACGTCGTTGGTGTCCCAGGTGTCGGCGTCGCCGAGCACCGTCGCACTCACGTCCTCCGGCGGCTGGTACTGGCCGTTGACCAGCACGTCGATCTGGTCTGCCCTGCCGGACAACCGCTGGGAGCCGGTGTTCTTCACGAGCAGCGTCAGGTTGCCGGCCACGTCACAGCTGTAGACGCAGGCGCCCGTGCCGTTGTCGCTGATGATCTCGACGTCCGTGCGGACGTCGTCGCTCAGGTGGACGCCCTGGTCGTCGACGGCGTTGCTGATCTCCCCCACGGTGGAGGTAAAGACGCCGGCGACGCTCGCAGCCACGACCATGCTCGCGATGAACAGGATCATGTGGGAGACGGAGACGCTCGCCATCAGGCACGCACCTCCCGTGGGCCGCTGGCAGGGCGTCGGAGACCCGTCACGCGGCGGTCACCTCCCGAACGTCGGCGACGCCAGGTCCGGTCACGAACCGGACGCGCTCGGGCGTTCCGGAGAGGGCCTCGACCGTGTCGACGTCTTCGAGAACCAGATCCTCGCCGGGTCGCCACTGGTCGCTATCGACCCCGGCGACCCTCGCGCGCTCGTAGTCCTCGATCCCGACGTAGCGGCCGTCGACGACAGTGTCCGCGGCGGAGACGGCGAGGGTCGAGTCGCCGGTGTTTACCACGGTAAGAGTGAACGTGCCGTCCGTTCCGTTCCACGTCGCGTTCGTCACCTCGACGGCCGTGGTCTGGACGGCCTGATAGCGCTCGCGCTGGTCCTCCCTGGCGTCCCCGAGGCGCTCGCCGGTGTTCGCGGTGACCGTGTAGATGGTACCCAGGGCGATGAACAGGCCGATGAAGATGACGAGAAAGCTGCCGCTCGTCGCGAACCCGCGGCGGGCAGACCGCGATCCCTGGCCCGTCACGCGGCGGTCACCCCTGCCGTGTCCGCCACGCCCGACTCTGTGACGACCTTGACGCGGTCGGGCTGGGAAGTCGCCGCCACCGTGGCGGTGAGGCGCTCGCCGCTGAGCCAGAGGTCGGTGTCGCCCTCGCCGGCGACCGTGGCGGTGTCCGCCCAGCCGGTCTCGTACGTGCCGTCGACCAGGATGTCCGTCGTCGAGAGCCGGAGCTGTGACGCGCCGGCGTTCTCGACCGCAACGGTCAGTTCCTCGGCGTCGGCGTCGTAGGTGGCGGACGCGATCGAGACCGCCGTGTTCTGGCGCTCGACGGCCGCGTCCGACTGGGCGGCCTCCGCGTCGGCGACCTGCTCGAAGCTGTTGGCGGCGGCCGTGTGCCACATCCCGAAGGCGATGAACATCCCGACGAAGATGATGGCCGCGGAGCCGCTAACGCTGAAGCCCACTAGACCCACCTCCCTGCGACATGCGCCGGGCGGCGACGGCGTCGGCGCCGCCACCGTCGAGCTGGGCGATGTACCGCAGGCTCCGGGTGTGGTGGTCGATGGTCAGCGCCGCGTCCCCGCCACCGTCGAATCCGGCCAGGTAGTCCTGGAGGTCGTCGGCGACGTCCGCGTCGATCCAGTCGATGGACTCGTAGTAGTCGATCGCCCGTGCCGTCTCCCGAACGCCCGCCTCCTCGACGAGGAACTCCAGCCACTCGACGACCAGCAGGTCCGTCGAGAAGCCGGCCGGCAGCGTCGCCAGGTAGGGTCCGTCCCCGCCGTCGCCACTCGCATCGGTCGCGTCGGATCCGGCCGCGTCAGCCGTCGCCGCGTCCTCTGTCGAGGAGGTCGTGCCGTCTGGTTCCTCATTGGCCGCCGGGTCGGCGTCCGGTTCCGGCGTCGCCGCCGCTGCCTCCGAGTCGACGGCCGGCTCGGACTCGCTCGCGGGCTCCGGGTCGGCCATGGGGTCCGACTCGGCCCCCGGTTCCGACTCGGAATCCTGCGCGCCGTCGACGGGTGCAGCGGCATCGGTCGCCGCCCCGTCGGACTCGTCCTCGATGACTTCGTCGAACAGGTCGTCGTCGGCGAGGTCGTCCGCTGCGTCGGCTGCGGCAGCGGCGGCCTCGTCGACGTCCGCCGCTGCGGACGCGCCGTCGGTCACGTCGTCGGACTCGTCTCCGATGTCGTCGGCCTCGTCCTCGAGTTCGGCCGCCTCGTCCGCCAGGTCGGCGCCGTCGTCTCCATCGCCGTCTCCGTCTTCGGCCCAGTCGGCGTCACCGGACTCGTACTCCTCCTTGAGGTCCTGGAAGGAGGTGCCGCCACCGCCGCCGTCGTCGCCGTCTTCCACGTCGAGATCGTCACCGCCCAGGTCGTCGTCCACGTCATCGAAGCCACCGTCCTCGAAATCGTCGTCTCCCTCGAGGTCATCGCCGAACACGTCGTCGACGTCGCCGTCCGCGGACAGATCCTCCTCGTCCTCGTCGACGAGGTCCTCGTCGAAGAAGCCCTCGGCGTCTGCGTCCGCGATGTCCTCGTCGATGGCCTCGTCGGACTCGCCGCCGTCGTCGTCGGCGAACAGGCCGAAGCCGCCGTCGTCGCCCATGCCGCCGCCAGCCATGCCGGCGTCGATGTCGTCCGCGAACGGATTGACCCCGCGGGTGACCATCTCGTAGATGTCGAGCAGCTTCCGGACGTTCTCCTCGACGTCTTCGACGGTCTCGGAGATCTGCTCGTTCTCGTTGCGGACGGTGTTGACCGTCGAGGAGAGGCTGCCCACCTCCGCTTCCATCTCGTCGAGCCGGTGCTCGAGTTCGTCCAGGTCGCCGCCACCGCCGCCCTCGCCGTCCATGTCGCCGAAGCCGTCGTCGTCGAAGCCCCCGAGGTCGTCACCGTCGTCGTCGAGGCCGCCGAGCCCCCCGAGGTCGTCGCCACCGCCGTCGTCCGCGTCGGCCATCAGGCCACCGCCTCCGTCTGCGGTCGGACCGTCGCCGCCGGTCCCCGCGCCCCCTGCGTCGCCGCCCTCGTCCTCGGACATGATCGACTCGAACATGTTGCGAATGCTCATGCCGACGAGGCCGCCGCCCACCAGGACGGCCAGGACGGGCCAGACGTCGCCGACCGGGACGACCGTCTGGAGCGGCTGGGCCAGCGCGACACTACTCATTATATCGTGAGGTGCCGGGTGAAACCCTTGAATGTACCGTTTCGCCTATCATTAGTGATAACAGAGCGTCTGACAGCCGATCAGAAGCAGTCGGATGAATGTGATTTCGTCCCACGGAACGGACCAGGTCACCAGATCGGTGCGTGCCGGCACACGGCCCTCGAGGTATCGACGGTCGAAACGACCGCGCCAAACCGGCACGACCCTGTCGTCTTAGAGGCGCTCGACGCCCTGCTTCGCGCTCTTGACGACGAGGTCGCCGGTCCGGGACTCGAGGCGGAGCGACCGGCCGTGGTCGCCGCCGATATCCTCGGCGGTGATCGGGACGTCGAGCGCCGCGAGGGTCTCGCGGACGACGGCGGCGTTGCGCTCGCCGATCCCTCCGCCGCTCTCGGAGAAGTCGAGCATGTCGCTCCCGCCAGCCAGCTTCGCCACGAGCTGGTCGGGGTCCGCCCCCGCCGCGGTGACCTCCTCGACGATGAGTTCGGTCCCGGTGTCGGCGAACTTCGCCGGGTCGCCGCCGTCGACCTCGTCCGCCGACGGCATCATCACGTGGACGAGTCCGCCGACGCCCGAGTGCGGGTCGTGGAGCGCGACCCCGACGCAGGAGCCCAGACCGCTCGTCGTCAGGACGGCGCCGTCGGTCGCGACCTCGTACTCGGCGATGCCGACCTTGCGTTGCTCGGGCTCCGGCTCCGTGGCCCCCTCTGCCTGGCTGCCGTCGTAGACTTTCATCAGAATATCTGTTCGACGTCGGCCTCGGTCTGGTCGGCCCGGTCCACCTGGAGCTCCTGGAGCGCCTGACGGAGTTCGGCCTCGTTGGGGAGCGCGAGGATCTCGCTCTCGAAGGCCAGGCTCTCGGTCTGCATCCGGGAGTCGATGATGAACGCGTGGCGCTGGTGCTGGCCGAGCTGGGCGGCGAGCGGGTCGATGATCGCCCGGCCCATGTCGTGGACCAGCCGCGGTGGCGTGTGCTCGACCGACTGCTGGAGGACGTTCGCCCAGCCGTCGACGAAGCCGCTCGTCATGATGTTGCCGAGTTCCTCGATAGCGGCCGTGTGCTGGTCGGTCAGCCCCTCGCCGTCGGGGTCGACGGGCATGAGCGCCTCGGCGACGTTGATGGCGGAGGGCTCGTCGAACAGCACCAGGAGGAAGCCGCTGGGCAGCCCCGTGAACTCGACGACGGTGCCCACGTACGTCTCCGTCCCGACCTGCTTTGGCACGTCCTCGATGGGCGCGAAGCTGATCCGGGTGACCTCCGCCTCGACGTCCACCCCGGCCATCATGCCGAGGTTGTCCGCGGCCGTCTGGGTCCCCGAGCGAGTCATCCGGTTGAACGTCTCCAGCTTCTCGATGGGGATGGCGTCGCTCTCGGCGTCGGCGTGCTCGCCGAGCAGCCCGGTGAGCGAGTCGTACTCCGGGAGCATGTAGATGTAAAAGCAGATCGTCTCGTCGACCCACTCGACCTGGCTGCGGAACACGAAGATGTGGTCGCGCTCGGTCCCTGCCGGCGGCGCGGGCAGGACGTCGGGGCCCGTTCGCTCGATGTACGTCGGCGGCGAGTGGTCGATGGTCGCGCCGAGGTAGTCGGCCCACCCGTCGATGAAGCCGCTCATCATGATGTTGCCGATCTCCTCGACGCTGCTCCGCGCCATCGCCTCGTCCGCCTCGTCGCCCGGGACGAGCGCCTCCGTGATCGTCTCCTTGCTCGGCTCGTCGAACGCCAGGACGGTCTCGCCGGCCAGGGCCCCCTCGAAGTCGAAGGAAACGCCGACATACCGGTCGTTTCCGAGTTCCTCACCGACGTCCGCGCGGTCGACCAGCGAAATCTTCGTCACCTCGACCTCGGCCTCCATGCCCGTCATCTGGGCGAGCGAGCCCGTCGCCTGCTGGGCCCCCTCGTGGGCGAGGTCGTTGAAGGTCCCCAGCGACTGGACGTCGACCTTCATGGTATCACGAGGGCACGACGTCCTGGATCGCTTCCATCACGCTGGGTTTCTGGAAGGGCTTGGTGATGTAGCCGTCGGCGCCGGCCTTGACGGCCTCCTTCATCTTCTCTTCCTGCCCGACGCTGGTGCACATGATCACGTGGGCCCCGGGATTGTCGGATTTGATCTCGTCGGTGGCCTCGATCCCGTCCCGGATGGGCATCACGATGTCCATCATCACCAGGTCCGGTTGCTGCTCTTTGAACACCTCGACGGCTTCGACGCCGTTCTCGACCTCCCCGACGATCTCGTGGTCCTCCTCCAGGATCTCCCGGAGGAGGTTCCGCATGAACTCCGAGTCGTCGGCTATCAGTACGTCTGCCATGCCTGCTCACCAGTCCCTTTCCCGAATTCCTACTAAAACCTGACCCGGTGATTATCGGCGTTGATAGCAGAGGGGCAGCGCGCTCAGCCGACCGCCGGGAGGCGGGCTACCACCAACCGGACCAGATCCAGGGCGTGGTTGCCGTCGACGTAGACCAGGAGTCCGGTCGCGAGGACGAAGACGGTCGTCGTCCCGGCGGCGACGCCGAGCGCGGTCGCCATCACCTGATCACGCTCGTGGATCGGCCGCGTCGCGGTGGCAGCCGCCAGCGCGAGTGCGGTCACGAGGCCCGACAGCGCCAGGAACTGAATGACCTCGCCGCGGGCGAGGCCCAACACTGCGAGCGTGCAGACGAACCCTCCACCGACGACCGCGACCGTCACTCCCCAGGTGCCCCCGAGCGTTCGCGGTGCCGACGCGGCCGCGGATCGAACCGGCGGCATCCGGGCGACTGCGTACAACAGCAACGGCATCACGGGCAGGACGTACCGCAGCGTGAACATCGCGTACAGCGGGAGCCGGGGCAGGTACGCGAGGAAGAGCGTCACGGCGAGCGCCCCGACGAAGAGATCTGTCTGTCTGACCGGGTCGGCGAGTCCGGCCCGGAGTCGTTCGAAGCGTGCTCCCTCGCGCAGGTGGGCGAGCGCAACGCCGGGGAGAGCGAGGAGCGCCCCCGCCAGCGGGAGGACCTCGAGCATCGCTGTCTCGAGCGTCTCGTAGTCCGAGAGGTGATACCGGACCGACGGGATCCAGCCGCTCCGCACGAGGACGTGGTAGAGCCGGTCGAGGTCGGTCGCCGCGGCGACGCCGGCCACGAACTGGTCTCCCATGTACGTGCCGACCCAGACGACGCGGTCGAGCAGCGCCGCCACCGGGCTGAGAAGTCCGGCCCCAGCGGGTCGACCGGGGATATCGCCCGAACCGAGGGGCAGGCCCGCATCGCCGACGACGCCGGCCGGACGTCCGATCGCCCCCTGGTCGATGGCGGCCTGGCCGGGCGCGAGTGGTCCATCCGCGCCGGGTAGCGTCCGCGGGGGCTGGAGCGGTTGACCGGAGATAGCCAGATTCGTTGCCACCATCGGCAGCAGGGAGACGCCGAAGGCGACGGCCACCGCCCCGAGGGCGCGCCGGTCGTTGGTGGGCGCCGTCAGCAGGTCCAGCGGCGCCAGCACGGCCAGCGCGAAGGCCGCCTCGAAGGCGTGCACGGAGGCGAGGAATCCGACGACGGCGTAGGCGCCAGCGCGGGCGGCGATCGCACGTCGGTCGCTACCCGTCCGACTCACCGCGAACCAGTAGACCACCAGCAGGAGCGCCGTCGCCGAGAGGACGTGGCGCTTCGGGAAAGAGCCCCAGAAGCCGACCGGCGTGGCGACGGCGAGGGCGAGTCCGCTGGCGAATCCGACCCGCCGACCCTGTGCCCACGACACCAGCCGGTAGCAGACAGTCGCCGCCGTCGCCGCGAGCAGGAGCGTCGACAGTCCCAGTGCCACCAGCGGCCGGGGGCGCGTCAGCCAGTCGACGTCCGTCGCGACCAGGAGCGAGGCTGCGAATGCGAACAGACAGGCCGCCTCGCCGATCCGGGCCACCACCGGCCGATCCAGCAGCCGCCCGACCGATCGCCCCAGCCCGAGCACCGCGAACGACCACCCGGCCGCGAGCAGGAGCCGGAGGTCGACGACGCCGGCGGTCGCGTCGAGGACCCACAGGATCGGCACCGCCAGGTACGCTTGCCCGTAGTTCCGGCCGTAGAGCACGCCGTCGACCTCGACGAGTCCCGGCTGTTCGCCCGCCGTCAGCGCGTACGGCGCCTCCGTCACCGCGAGCCGACCGTCGGCCACGTTGGTGACGACGTTGGCCACGGTCACGCTGTCGTTGAGCAGGAAGTCGATCCGCCAGAGGGCTCCCAGAATCACGAGCGTCGCCAGGAAGACGACCATGCCCGGCGTGCCGCCCATGGCCCGCCTGACGAAAGCGGCCGGACCGATCCGGTCGGACGACGCACGTCCCCCGTCTGCCGAAGACGAACCGCTCATCGGCCGACGACCACCTCGACTGAGCGATTCACGACGACGTGATCGCCGTCGAAGCTCTGCACCCGGACCTCGAGGTGCCCGTCGTAGGTCCCCGGTTCGACCGCCGTCCCTCCGTGGTCGTATCCCCGGGGCGGCAGCGCGGCGTCGGGATAGGCGAGTCGATGGGTACCCGAGCGGTGCAGTATCCGACTGACCGGCGGCGGGTCGATTCCGTCCGCGTCGACGGACAGGTCGGCGATCAACTGCGGCCGGCCGGACTGCTCACGCACGTCCACTACGAGGTCGGGAATCCGCAGATACGTCGCCTCGGTCCCGAACCGACCGGGCGTCGTCCGGAGCGTGAGAGAATCGTCCCCGGGCGCGTCCGCCCCTGCCAGGGCCGCCGGGGACACGACGGAGACCGTCGCCGTCCCGCCGCCGACCCCGGTGGGGGTCCCCCAGGCCGGTCCGGCGAGGACGAGCGCGACGAACACCGTCGCGACGACGAGCGCCCCCGTGCCCGGTCTCCAGGCCATGCTGTCCGAGCACGCGCGGCGGGGGACCAAAAGCGAACCGGTGGCCACGGGGCCCGAACATCCCGAACCGCTCGTCTTGTTCGTCGCCCGTCCTCAGAGCTGGACGCCGTCCTCGGCCTCGACGGCGGCGATCAGGTCGGCGATGGAGTCCTCGGGGCCGAGGTTCGTCGACTCGAGGATCCGCTCGAGGCTCCGCGGGGGGTACCGGACCGGGACGTTCGACTCCAGCAGCAGAATCCCGAGTATCTCCTCGACGGGCGTGTCGTCGTCGACGTGCTGGGCGTACCAGAGCACCAGGCTCTCGAAGCTCGTCACGACGTCGTTCGAGACGAGCCGCCGCTGGGAGACCGACCCGCCGAACGTCGCCGTGACGTCGAACCCGTAGCGCGAGGAGACGCTCCCCACGTCCTCTGCGAGCCAGTCGTGGACCGCGTCGCTGTCCAGCGTCGGGTCCGGGTCGCCCGCCGCCGGTTCGGGATCGGGTTCGGGTTCTGACTCGGGCGTGGCGTGCGCGTCGACGCCCACGGGGTCGTCGGCCGGCCGTTCGCTGGGGGAGACGACGAACCGTCCGTCGTCGATCTGAGTCACGTGCTCGTCTTCGGCGATGTCGAGTTCCTCGGGGGCCAGGATCCGGCCCGCGTCGGCGTCGCCACCGTCCTCGTCGTCGGGTGGCGTGGGGAACTCGGTCATAGTTGGTACTGGAACGTAGATCGGTATAACTCCGTCGGCGATAATAGAATGATTTGCAGATGCTCGATTAATAGGAAAAAGTGAAGTGGGTGATTAGAGCCTAACTGCCGATCCAGAGAGGGATTCTGGAACTTCGACGGTTACCGTCGAGGTCCCGCCAGATGCAGTTGTGATGTCAATAGTTGCCGATTCACCTGTTCCAAGGTTCTGGGCTATATCAGTCAGGGTTAGCGTAATCTTCGATACATCACTATCGGCCTCTAACACGTCAGCTGAGCTGCCCTGAACCGCCGTCGTGCTGACACCAGTGTCACCAGGCGAAACGTCATTTACATTACTCGGCCCGACGTAATGGATTGTCGCATCACTTAGATCGATTGGTCCAGCGCCAGGCGCCCGTTTCACGTTCATTTCGATTGTGGCAATTTCACTACCACTAATCGTTCCCACAGTTTCAGTGACCACGACTCTATCAGTCACTTGTTCGCTAGACTGTTGTCCGGTCTGTTCTGACTGGCTCTGCAAGAAGCCGGCCGTGTTGATCAGGACCCCCGCGGCGATCGCCGCCACGAGCACCATCGCGATGAACACGATGAGCGTCCCGATTCCGACCTGGCCTCGGCGAGTTTCTTCGTTGGATGTTGATTTTGTCATTGTTCAATTCAGTTTAGAGGTCAACGACGGTTTTATCTGACAGCGAACTAGGCGCCGAAAGCGTTACTGACGTCGTACCGCCAGAGGCAGTTGTGATTCTAATCGATGCCTCCTCACCGGCTGTTAGGTGAGCAGGCGGGCTTGGGCTACCATCTAACGAGAGCGAGATGGTGTAAACCTCCGAATCGGCAGATATCGTTGATCCACTACCATCAACCGGAGTTACACTAAATTGGTCATCGCTGCTGGTGTGGTCGCCTTCTGTAATGTCCACGGCACCATCAGGTCCAACCCATTGCAAGGTCGCCTGGGATAGGTCAATATCCCCAGCCCCAGGTGCGCGTTTGACGTTTAATTGTACTTCTGCAACACCAGTTCCATCGATACTCGTTGCAGTTTCGGAGATAACCGTAACCCGGTCGGTCACCTGCTGACTCGATTGTTGTCCGGTCTGTTCTGACTGACTCTGCAAGAAGCCGGCCGTGTTGATCAGGACCCCCGCGGCGATCGCCGCCACGAGCACCATCGCGATGAACACGATGAGCGTCCCGATTCCGACCTGGCCTCGGTCGTCGTCTGTGTTGCGTTGGTTCGCTTCCATAGTGTACCTCGCCTGGGCAGGGATCTGCCGCAGACTTACCTCGAAGGTTTCAGTCACACCTCTTAAGGATAACCCGCAAATTATCGGCGGTGAAAACGGTCAATCAGCGGTTCACACCCGCGATTCAGCTGATGATAACAATCGGTATCGGCAGTGATATCACAAGACGGCGGATAGCCGTCTCGGACCGGGGTCACTCGTAGGTGACCAGGCTGTACATCACGAAGATGAACCCGAAGGTGGTCAGGCCGCTGTTGACGAGCAACAGCGACCGGACGCCCTCGAAGTTGGTCAGGAACGCACTGATCATCGTCGCCGCCGCACCGGCGACCGCCAGCGAGAAGCCCAGCGAGAGGTGCATCATCGCGCGGCGCGACGTCTGGACGTAGGCCCGAACGGCCATGCCGACCATCACGAGCCCCGCGACGACGAACACGAGCGTCGATACCGCGTAGAGCACTTCGACGATTCCGGGTGACACTATGTCGGTCCTTCCGAACAGCGGCTATTAAATCCACCTTCGAAAATATCTCTCGTGATAATCTACGCGAGCGGCGGGTGAACCGGCCGTTCTTAGTGACTATAATCTCCCGCGTGCGCGGGAACAAAGATAAAATTATCTCGCCACACGGGCTCCACCCCGCGTCGGGAAACGGCCGCGTCCAGGACGGTCAGCTCTCCGAAAGCGTCCGCCAGGCCTCGTCGAGGGTGTTGGTGACCTCCGAGCGCTCCTCGACGGTGACCGACAGCGACTCCTCGAACTGGACCCGGACCTCCTCGACGTTGCGTCGGTAGACCTTGATCCGGCGGCGGTCGTCGGAGAGGATGTTGTCGTGGAGTTCCAGCAAGTCGTGTTCGGTCAGTTCGTCGATGCGACGGTAACACGTCGCGATCGGAATCCCCAGCTCGTCGCTCAGCTCCTGGGCCGACCGCGGCTCGTCCGTGGCGTCGAGGATCGCCGCGCTGTATTTGTTCCCCAGGGTCTGCAGCAGATCCGCACTTGCCATCGGTAGTATCAGATCATGAAGTACGGACTTATTAAAGCTATCGTGCATTGAAACAGCGTGAAAAGACCCGATAATCGGATTCAACGCCGTATACTCAGTATCGATAACTGGTAGCGGGCGGGAGACGGGCTGACGTTGCGGTGTGCGGGGACCGGTCGAAAAATGGCGGAATGGCGGGGGCGGGCGGCCTCAGATGGGGGAGTCCTGCTCGCTCATCATCGAGAACGCGCTGGCGTTCTTGTGGACGGTGATGCCGCCCTCGGCGATCTCCATGGGGAAGATGTCGGTGTCGATGTTCTGCTTGCGCATCTTCGCCACCCAGACGTAGCGGTTGACCCCGGAGTCGGTCGGCGTCTGGAGGAGGTAGATGTTCCCGTCGGTCAGGAAGTTCTCGAGGCCGATGTCCGTCTCCGGGAAGACCGTCCCCTGCTCGTTGATCAGGAGGGTCGTCAGGCCGTTGTCCCGGAGGATGTCGGTGAACTTCAGGAGGTAGGTGCGCTTCTCGCGTTCGTCGTCGAAGAACAGCTGGAACATCGTCAGCGAGTCGAGCACGAGGCGCTCGTAGTCCGCGTCGTCGATGTCGTCGAGCAGGATCTCGAGCGAGGAACTGAAGTCGTTCTCCCGGAGGAGGACCTGCTTGTCGTAGACCTTGATGTGGCCCTCCTCGACGTACTCGGCCCACCGCTCGAAGCCGATGGACTCGGCGGCCTGGCGCAGGTCCGCCTCGTTCTCCTCGAAGGTGAGGTAGATGCCGTCCTCGTCGAACTGGTCGACCCCGTTGTAGACGTACTGGAGGCCGAAGAGGCTCTTGCCGGCCCCGGGGTTCCCGCTGACGAGCGTCGTCGAGTTTCGCACGATGCCGCCGTTGAGAATGTCGTCGAGGCCGTCGATGCCGGTTTTCGTTAACTCGATCATAAATCTCCGGAGCGGGTTTAAGTAGGCTATCCTGTGTCGTGGGAGTACAAAAGGTTTGTTCCTCTATCGGCGCCCCGGGTGGCGGTCGGGTTGGTCGTCCGAACGCGGCGGCGGGCTGACGACGGTCAGGAGTGGACCTCGCTGGGGTCGACCCAGATGACGAACTGGCCCTCGTCGCGCTTGACGACACCGCGGATGGCGTCGTCGCCCTCGGCCGGCGAGGTGTCGACGTCGGCCTCGTCGACGGTGACGACGTGGAAGACCTCGTCGACCAGCCAGCCCGCGGCCCCCTGGTCGGAAACGATGCCGGGATCGAAGACGATGATGCGGCGTTCGGCCCCGTCTTCGTCGATGTCGAAGACGACCTTCGGATCGACGATGGAGGTCGTCCGCCCGCGCAGGTCCATGACCCCCCGGACGTGTGGCGGCGAGTTCGGCACCGAGGTGAGGTCGCCGACGTCGACGATCTCGGTGACGTAGTCGATGCTCACGCAGTACGTCTCCTCGCCCAGTCCGAATTCGAGTACTTGGTCGTTCGTGGCCGACATGTGGGTCCTCCGGGACGTGGCTGTGCCACCCGTCCGCGTACGTCGATGCAAGCGCGGTCGAGCCCATAAAGTTGCCCACCCTGCTATCAGAATTGAGTACCGCGGCGGAGCGTTTATTGCGAGTCTGTCCCGACGAAGGGACGACAATGGAGCCACGCGCGGACGGGTCGGGACGGCGTCTGTGCACGCGCGGGGGCGGTGACCCGTGAGCGGCCCGCGAGCGGTCGTCGCCGACGACTCCCACTTCATGCGGAGCGTCATCTCGAACATCCTCGAGGAGGGTGGTATCGAGGTCGTCGGCCAGGCGAGAAACGGGGCCGAGGCCGTCGACCTCGTCGCAGACGAGGCACCCGACGTGGTGACGATGGACGTCGAGATGCCCGAGGTCGACGGCATCGAGGCCACCGAACGAATCATGGCCGAGTGTCCGACGCCCGTCCTCATGTTGTCCGCGCACACGGACGAGAACGCGGACGTGACTTTCGAGGCGCTAGACAAGGGCGCCGTCGACTTCGTCACGAAGCCGGGCGGGGAGGTCTCGATGGAACTGTCCCGCCTGGAGGACCACCTCGTCGAGATGGTCCGGTCGGTCGCCGGGTCGAGCGGCGTCGAGCGAGCGGAGCGCCCGGAGGCGGCCACGCCGGAGACGCCCTCCGGGCCCAGCGCGACGACGAGCGAGGATCGGACGGTCGTCATCGGCTCCTCGACGGGCGGTCCCAAGATGGTCGAGCGGGTCCTCTCGGAGCTCCCGGTGGCCGCCGACTACCGGATTCTGATCGTCCAGCACATGCCCGACGGCTTCACGGAGCGGTTCGCGGCGCGCATCGACGATCGGAGCGACTACGACGTGCGCGAGGCCCGCGACGAGGAGTGGATCGAGGGCGGCGAGGCCCGCGTCGCGCCGGGCGACAGCCACATGCTGGTCTCGGACTACCGCGCCGGGCGCTTGCACGTGACCCTGACCGACGATCCGCCGGTCAACAGCGTCCGCCCGGCCGTGGACATGACCATGGGGAGTGCCGCCGAGGTGATCGACGATCCGATCACCGGCGTGGTGCTCACCGGCATGGGCAAGGACGGTGCGGCGGGCATCTCGTCGATCAAGAGCGTCGGCGGCCGGACCATCGCGCAGGACGAGGCGACGTCGGCGGTCTTCGGGATGCCCAAGCGCGCCATCGAGACCGGCCACGTCGACGAGGTCCTGCCGATCGACGACGTCGCCGCGGGGATCCTCGCCCCGAGTACAGAGGTGACCGAACCATGAACGACCAGTACCTGGACGCGTTCGTCCGCGAGAGCGAGGAGGAGATCACGAAGCTGAACAATTCGCTGCTGGCCCTGGAGACCGATCCGGGGGACGAGGCCGCCATGGACCAGATCTTCCGGACGGCCCACACCCTCAAGGGCAACTTCGGGGCGATGGGGTTCGAGGACGCCTCCGACCTGGCCCACGCGATCGAGGACCTCTTGGACGAGATGCGCCAGGGCGGGATGGCCGTCACGCCCGAGGTGATGGATCTGATCTTCGCCGGCGTCGACCAGATCGAGGCCATCGTCAACGAGATCGAAGAGCACGGCGAGGCGACCGTCGACACGGACGAGACCGTCGCCGAGTTGCGGGCGGTCCTCGAGGAGGGCGTCGAGAGCGCCGACGGCGCGCCGACTGCAGCCGACGGGCAGGGCGACGTCGCGACCGGGGGCGCAGGGGCCAGTGCTCCCGCCGTGGCCGACCTGGACCTCGACCCCGAGGACGTGGGCGGGACGCTCGTGCAGGCCGAGATCGACGTCGGCGACTCGGACATGGCCGGCGTCGACGCGATGCTCGCGATGGAGGCCGTCGAGGAGGTCTTCGACGTCGTGGCGACCGACCCGGAACGCGAGGCGATAGAGGACGGCGACTACGAGGAGACCTTCGCGCTGTTCCTCGACGCCGACGACCTCGGACGGGTCGACGCCGAACTCGACTCTGTGGGGAAGATCGAAGCGGCGGACGTGACGGACGTCTCGGACGCCCTCGGGTCCGACGCGGCGGCCGGCAGCGCTCCGGGCGAGGGCGACGACGACCACGCCGTCGACGAGATCAAGTCGGTCAGGGTCGACGTCGACCAGCTCGACGACCTCCACGGCCTCGTCGAACAGCTCGTGACGAGTCGGATCAAGCTGCGCCGGTCCGTCGAACAGGAAGACCTGGACGCCGCCGGCGAGACGCTCTCTGAACTCGACAAGATCACCGCGAACCTCCAGAACACGGTCATGGACATGCGGCTGATCCCGCTGAAGAAGGTCGTCGGGAAGTTCCCGCGGATGGTCCGGGACCTCGCCCGCGAACTCGACAAGGAGGTCGCCTTCGAGATAGAGGGCGAGGACATCGAACTCGACCGGACGATCCTCACGGAGATCAGCGACCCGCTGATGCACATCATCCGCAATTCGCTGGACCACGGGATCGAGGCCCCCGACGAGCGCGAGGCGGCCGGCAAGCCACGGCAGGGGACCGTGACGCTGCGAGCGTCCCGCGAGCGTGACCACGTCATCATCGAGGTGGAAGACGACGGCGCCGGCCTGGACGTCGAGCACATCAAACACCAGGCCGAGGAGCAGGGCGTCCGGTCGGCGGACGAACTCGAGGCGATGGACGACTCGGCCATCTACGACCTGATCTTCCACCCGGGCTTCTCGACGGCGACGGAGGTCACCGACGTCTCCGGCCGCGGCGTCGGGATGGACGTCGTCCACGACACCGTCACGCAACTCGACGGATCTGTCAGCGTCGACTCGACGCCCGGCGAGGGGACGACCGTCAGTCTCCGCCTGCCGGTGACGATGGCCATCGTCAAGGTCCTGTTCGTCCAAGTCGGCGGCGAGGAGTACGGCGTCCCGATCAAGAACGTCGACGAGATCACGCGGACGACGGACGTCAAGACGATCAACGGCCGCGAGGTCATCAAGCACAACGACGAGATCTACCCCGTCGTCGAACTCGCCGAGACCTTCGACGTGCCCGGCGAGACCACGTCCAACGGCGACGGCATGCTGGTGCGCATCCGCGAATCCGAGCGCCAGGTCGCCCTCCGGTGTGACGCCGTCAACGCCCAGGAGGAAGTGGTCGTCAAGCCCCTCGAGGGCATCCTCAGCGGGACGCCCGGGCTCTCGGGCACCGCCGTCCTCGGGGACGGCAACATCGTCCACATCCTCGACGTGGTGACGCTATGAGCGGCCAGGCCGACCGCGGGTTCGGCACGCTGCTGTCCTACATCGAGGCGAACATGGAGTTCGAGACGGGCTTTTACAACGACGCCTACCTGGACCGGCGGATCACCGCGCGCATGCGCCGCGTCGACGTCGACTCCTACCGGACATACAAGCGACTGCTCGAGCGCGACGGCGCCGAGCGCGAGGCGCTGCTCGACTCGCTGTCGATCAACGTCACCGGGTTCTTCCGGAACCCCGACGCCTGGGAGTCGCTGGCGGACGTCCTCGCCACCCTGACCGACGAGCAACGCCACGTCCGCATCTGGAGTGCCCCGTGTGCTGACGGGCGGGAACCCTACTCGCTGGCGATGCTGGCGATGGACGACGACGACGTCGCCCACCAGCGCGTCGAGATCCTCGGGACCGACATCAACCCCGACATCCTCGAGGTCGCCCGCGAGGGCCGCTACGAGACCTCCCAGACGACCGACATCGAGGAGGAACTCGCGCCGCTGTCGAACTACCGGCGGTACATCGAGCGCCACGAGGACACCTTCTCCGTCAGGGACGTCGTGAAAGACATGGTTACCTTCGAGCGCCACGACCTCATCCGCGGCGATCCCAAGACGGACTTCGATCTGGTCTGCTGTCGGAACCTCCTGATCTACATCGACGCCGAGTACAAGGAACCCATCTTCGAGACCATCCGTCAGTCGCTACGCGAGGGCGGCTACCTCATGATCGGCATGACCGAGACCCTCCCGGCCGCCGCCCGCGAGTACTTCGAACCGGAGGCCAAACGACAGCGAATCTACCGACGCACGTAATGAGCCTGTACGAGTACGAGCGCGAGGGCGACGCCCAATCCCTGATCGGGGTGCTCGACCGCTCGGAGAACCCGGAGATCCGCAGGCGTGCGGCCGAGGCGCTGGGACAACTCGAAGACCACGACGACCGGCGGGACATCGTGCGGGCCCTCGTCGCTGCCGCCGAGAGCGACGAGGACGCCGTCGCGTCGGCGGCCATCGACGCACTCGACCAGCTCGGCCAGGACGCCATCGAGTCGCTCATCGCGAGCATGGCCGACGTCGACTTCGACGAGGGTGCGGCCGACTGGGCCCGCGCGAAAGCCTTCACGCAGGCACTCTCCGCGGAGATCCCCGAACTCCGGATGGCCGCCGCCAACGCGCTGGGCGAGGTCGGTGACGCGGACACCGTGCCCCGACTCACGAACCGCTTCGAGGACCCCGACCCCCGCGTCCGGGCCCGTGCGGCGCGGGCCTGTGGCCAGATCGGCGACGCCCGGGCGACCGACGCCCTGACCGGGCTCCTCTCGGACCCGAAGGCCGGCGTCCGCCGCGAGGCCGCCGAGTCGCTGGGTCGGATCGGCAACCGCCAGGCGCTGCAGGCCCTGCTGTCCCTGTACCAGGACGACAGCGAGGTCGTGCGCCGCATCGCCGTCGCCGGGTTCGGCAAGTTCGACACCGACCGCCCGGTGGAGGCCCTCGTGGAGGCACTCGGCGATCCCTCGCCGGCCGTCCGGCGGACCGCCGTCTACGCGCTCATCGAGCTCCTGGCGAACGTCCCGACCGAGCAGAGCCACGAGATCAGGGAGACCGTCGTCGCGGAGCTGTCGGCCGGCGACGCGTCCGTCGTCGAGCCGCTCGTCGAGATACTGGAGGAGAGCACGCAGGTCGCCCAGCGGCGCAACACCGCCTGGCTGCTCGGGCGCGTCACCGAGGACGACCCCGACCGGGCCGTCGTGGACGCGCTGGTCGACGCCCTCGCCGACGACGACCCGATGACGAGCCAGTTCGCCGCCACGAGCCTCGCGGCCGTCGGCGGCGACCGCGTCGAGCGGAAACTGCTCTCGGTCGCCGAGGATCGGGACGCCGCAGCCGACGTCCGGGGCCAGGCGGTCTTCGCGCTCGGGAAGGTCGGCGGCGAGCGGGCCAAGCGCCGCCTGGAGACGATGCTCGAAGAGACCGACGACGAGACCGTCCGCAAGCAGACCTTCTCGGCGCTGTCCAAACTCGGTGGCCACGACGCATGACGGGCGCGCGAGGCGAGATGGTTTTTTACCACTCGGGATCGACCAGGCGCGAACGAGAGGGAGTGTCATGAGCGACGGGGAACAGCCGCTGGCCGACTCGATGGGCAAGTTCGCCAAGGTGGTCGTCGACGGCCACAAGGTCCCGGACGTCGAGTGGGTCGGTGGCCGCATCCTCCTCTCGACGAAGCGTCTGCTGCTCGTCACGAACGAGGGCAAGGCGACGATCCCGCTCAAGCGCGTCCGGAGCGTCCGCGCCCGCGAGAACGTCAACGAGACGATCGCCCAGGTCTCGGGCTACCTCTCCGTCCAGGCCGGCTCCGACGTCACCCTGCTCGCGCCCGAGGACCTGGAGGACTTCGAGACGGACCTGTTCCGGGCGCTCCTCGACAAGGAGGTCATCTTCGGGAAGCACCCGGCGGTCGAGGGCGGCGTCGTCCAGAACGAGAGCTGGCAGAAGGGGCGCCTGACCATCGAGGACGGGGAGGTGGCCCTGGCGCTCGGCAGCGGCCGGTTCGTCGAGATCGAAATCGACGACGTCGGCACCGTCGAGGAGTACGAGGGGACCGTCAAGGGGACCGAGCGACCCATCGTGGAGGTCGAACACACCGAGGAGGGGACCGCCGTCGAGACCCACGTCTCGGGCACCAAACGGCACGTGTCCGTCCTCGCCTCCCTCCTGGAGAAGGGGGCCGAGCAAAACACCGCCTCCGACGTGGAGTTGAGCGACGCCGAGAGCGAGGTGCTCATGGCGCTGTACTCCGGCGTCTCGCCCTTCCAGATCCCCGAGTTCGTCGGCATGGACGTCGACCGCGTCGAGGAGATCTACGACCAGCTCGTCGAGCAGGGGATCCTGGAGCGCATCAGGACGCGACGGGACGTCTCGCTGAAGGCACGGGGTCGGTCGATCGCGAGCGACGCGATGGGTGAGGAGTAGCGAGAGTCGACCGAACGGGAGACTCTCGGAGGAAGGCGAACGGTGAGCGAAGCGAGCCGTGAACAGCGAGAGTCGACCGGTGGGAGCGCCTCGGGCTGAGCGAGCGGGGGCGCCGCTGCACCGGTCTACGTGTTGACGTCCTCGAGGTGGTTCGAGACGACGACCTGGCCCTTCGGGGTGAGTTCGGTCCCGTCGGCGCCGTCGACGACGAGGCCCTCCTCCTCCAGGGTGTTCAGCAGCATCGTGACCTGGGACGCCTCCATGTCGAGGACGTCGGCGAGCGAGACGCCCTGGACGCCCGCACCCGAGTACAGCGCGACCAGGAGTTCCGTCTTGTCCGTCGTGAGGTCGATGTCGGAGAGTTCGCCGACGAGGTCCGAGTACTCGATCCGGAGGTAGCGCCCGATGATCGACATCTTCCGGGCCGAGGTCGTCGCGGCCAGCGTCGTCAGCGCCTCGCCGTCGACCATGTGGCGAACCTCGAGGACCGGCCGGCGCCGCTCGCCGATCTCCCGGGTCGTCCGGTCGAACTTGGTGACGTGCGAGAGGTCGATCTCGACGGTCCGGCTGTCGTTCCGAAAGCAGACGGCGCGGGGCCGCAGCGAGAGGCGCGCGGGGAAGAACGGTTCGTCGGTCACCCGGCCGCCGCGACGGGCCGGGTGTTTGACGGTCATCTCCGTCCCGTTGCAGATGGCTTTGAACAGGACCGTCGAGAACTTCTCGATCTTGTCGTCGCCGGCCTCGACGGCGGCGACGTAGCGGTCGCCCGACCGCTCGAAGGCGATCGTGACCGTCGAGTCGAAGAAGTTCCCGAGGTCCGGCGGCACGTGGCCGACGGCCACGTCGAAGATGTCGGAGAGGGGGATCGTCAGCCGGTGGTCGCCGTCCGCGGCCAGGACCAGCCGTTTCTGGCTGAGGACGATCCGGCCCGGCGTCGGCTCGCCGTGCGCGGACGTCTCCGCGTTGAACTTGCCGACGAAGTCAGCGATGACTGATTCCGACATCGACGCGTCTGGGGGGACGTACCGAGGGACGAATATTGAGGGTTTCGCGCCAGTATCATATCGGAAAATCGGCTGCGAGACCGCGAGTCGGCCACGATCGGCCCGCAGACGCCCTCACCCGTCCAGGTTGCGTGCGATGTCAGCGAGCGAATCCGACGGGGGCTCGAGTGCCTCGTAGACCACCCGGTCGCCGGGTCGCCGGATGCCGAAGGCATAGCCCGCAGTGACCACGTCGAGGACGACGGGGTCGCCGGGGCCGAGGTCCTGCTCCGTGACCCACTCGTGAAAGCGATCCGTGCCCTCGTCTGCCGTCCGCGCCAGCCGGGCGTTGTCGAAGGCGCCGGTGATCGCCAGGTCGCCACCGAGGGTCCGGCCGACCTGGGCGTGGGTGTCGGTCCCGGCGAGCGAGAGGCGGACGACGTCGGCCTCCTCGACGTCGAGCACCGCAGGAAGGGGCAGCCGTGGACGGCTGGTCGAGCCGACCGACTCGAGGTGGACCCGGTGGTCGGCGACGGCGTCGTGGTCGGAGGGGACGCGGTCGGTCACTCCTCGTCGGCGAGGAGGTCCGCGACGTCACCGTCGCCCGCGACGATCTGCGCGTTGATCTGGCGGGTCGCGTCGCCGACCTCGCGGCCGCGGACGGTCACGCGCTTGCGCTCGCCGTCGCGGGTGGGCTCGTAGCCGGTGCCGCCCTCGAGGAGAAGTTCGGACAGTTCGGCGCCGCGGACGTCGCCGCGCATCGGGCGGCCGGCGTCGTCGGAGCCGCCCGTGATCTCCAGGGTGAAGCCGTCGAGGCCGACGGCACCGCCCTCGACCTCGTCGCCGATCTCGCGGCCGACGAACCGGTTCGCGTCCTGGTCTGTGACGTCGATCTGGTGGGTCTCGCCCGTGTCCGGGTCCGAGACCGCGACGGTGAACTCTGCCATTGTCCACTCGAAGCCGGTCGGGACAGAAAAGCCCACCTGTTTGCGCCCGCGGCCGACGGCGCCCGGAACCGGTCGCTACGACCCGCCAGACTCCGGTCCGGGCTGTCTCTCCTCGGCCGACTCGCGGCCGCGCTCGACGTCGATCTCGACCGGGCCGCCGCGGTCCCGTCCACGATCACGCCGTCCTCGGCTTTCCCGGTCCTCGCTGCCGACCGGGAGTTTCTGGCGGAGGTCGGCCGTGATCGAGCGGACCTGGTCTGCCAGCGTGCTGATCTCCGCCTCGAACTCCTGGACGGTCCGCTCGACGTGGTAGACCCGCGTGGCCGGGATCCGCATGATGGTGTCCCGACCCTCGTCGTCCTCCCCCGTCTTGACGATCCAGTGGTCCTGGAAGTACGCCACGTGTTCGTTCTCGACGGTGCGCCTGACGGTTCCCTCGTCCGGATCCTCGTAGACGATGGTCGCCTCGCCGAAGTCTTCGTCGACCATGCAGTCCTTTCGGGCCGGACACGGGTGAACCTGCGGCCTGCAGACGGCGCCGGCAGTCGCTATCGACGCACCTCGACTACGTCTCGGCCTCCTCGGGGTCGTAGGGGTGGGCGTCGTCGACGGTGGGCGCGCCGATGGCGAGCGTCCGGACCGACGCGTCCGCGTCCTGGGGGTTGTGCGCCAGGTGGGGACTGCCCGGCTCGGCGACGAAGGCTTCGTCGGTACCGACCACGTACTCCCCCTCCGGCGTCCGGACGGAAAGCGTCCCCTCGAGGACGTAGAATACCTCGACCTGTTCGTCGTGGTAGTGGTAGCCGAGCGGCAACTGCTCGCCGGGCGCCGCCTCGTAGACGCGCATCCCCAGCGGGGCGTCCTCGTAGTCCAGATCCGCTGCCACGCTGATCGAGCGCACGTCGACCGGTCGGTCGTCCCACTGGTCCAGTTCCGCGGTGTCGACCTGATGATAGGCCATGGGAACCAGTCACGGCCCTCACTCCTGAAGCTTTGGCCGACTGCCGACGGAGACGGGCTACTCCATCGGTTCGTCGACGTCCTCGACGGGGTCGGCCAGCTTGCGGTGGGCGCGCCGGAGGGTGTTCGAGACGGCCGTATCCGAGACTCCGAACTGGTCGGCGAGGTCGACGCGCGTGGCGCCGCGGGGCCGTTCGTAGTACCCGGCGTCCGCGGCGCGTGCCAGGCTGCGGCGCTCGACCTCGGTCAACTGCCGGTAGGCGTCGAGCAGTTCCTTCGCCGTCCCGACGTTCTCGACTACGTCGACGTAGCCGTCCCGCGTGACGACCTCGCGGGACTCGACGCTGACCTCGTGCAGCCGGTCGAGGTCCGCGAGGGCGGCGTCGGCCAGCTCGGCCGTGTCGAACCCCAGGTACCACGCCTTGCGGCCGTCCTGGACCTCGAAGGGCGCGGTGAGGTAGCCGTCGTACTCGCGGACGACCCGCATCGCCTCGGTGGGGTCGGTACAGTTCTTGACGACCGCCCTGTCGTCCCACTTGGAGATGAGTTTGCAGAGGTTGACGCCCTCCGTCGCCTGGAAGGCGTCGAGGGCGTCGTCGACGGTGGTGCCGTCCGATCCGTGGACGAGCATCCGCGTCTTCAGTTTCTCCTTCGTCTCGACGAAGTCCGAGTACAGCCCCGTCAGCGAGACGTCGAACTCGCCCGCGGTCGCGGTGTACGGACAGTCGCCCTGGCTGAGGTCGAGTGTGAGTGAGATCATGGTTCCTGGCCCGGAGGGGCATCGTGGTCGTCCTGCGCACGCTGTTCCCTTGAATCCTCACGGGCGATCATGAACCGGGCGTCGGTAGTGAGCACTGTCTCCCCGGCGGAGTCGGACACGGTGAGGTCGAAGACGGCCAACCCGGAGTCGGGCCTGGATTCCATGGGCCGAGCCTCCGTCACTTCGGCGACGAGCGACACCGTCTCGTCCATCAGGAGTGGGCGGGGAAAGCGCAGTTCGTCGACGCCGAGGAAGGCCTGGACGGTCCCCGCGAGGATCCCCGTCCGGAGGAACAGTCCCGTCGCCACGGCGAAGGTGAGTGGGCCGTGAACGATCCGTTCACCGAACTCGCTCTCGCCGGCGGCCTCGACGTCGGTGTGAAGGGCGGTGAAGTCGCCGCTGACGCCCGCGAAGTTGACGACGTCGGCCTCGGTGATCGTCCGCCCGCCGGTTTCGAAGCGCTGACCCACGCTGAGGTCCGCCAGCGCGTGGGGTTCGTAGCTCTGGTGCATCGTGCAGTACCACGGAGGCCGCCCGGGTGAGTGCCTCGGTTGGACATCCAACACGTACGACGATGGGGCTGGTTCGCGTCTCTCGTACCATGCACGACCCACTGCTGGTGACGCAGTTCGTCGACCGGGCACGGAGAGACTTCGGCGACCACGAGGGCGTCCTGACGACCGGCGGCGAGTGGCTGACCTACGGCGAACTGGCCACGATGGCGGACCGGTTCTCAGCGGCGCTGCAGGACCGCGGCGTCGGGAAGGGTGACCGCGTCGCGGTGCTCGACCCGAACACCCACCACCACCTCGTGGCGGCCCACGGGACGATGCAGATCGGCGCCGTCCACACGCCGCTGAACTACCGGCTCGAACCCGCGGACCACGAGTACATCCTCGGCGACGCCGGCGTCGACGCCATCTTCGCCGACCACGAGTACGCCGAGCGAATCGAGGCGGTCAGGGACGACGTTCCCACGGAGCACTTCTTCACGAACGACCCGGGTCGGGTGGACGGCGACTGGGAGTCAATCGACGCGGTCCTCGCCGAAGCGGGGCCCGACTACGATCGGCCGGAGATGGCCGAGGACGAGATCATCACGATCAACTACACGTCGGGGACGACCGGGGACCCGAAGGGCGTGATGCGGACCCACCGGACGGAGACCATCCACGCCTACCTGATCGCCATCCACCACTCGATCTCGGACGACGACGTCTACCTCTGGACGCTGCCGATGTTTCACGCCAACGGCTGGGGACACGTCTTCGCCGTCACGGGCCTGGGCGCGCGGCAGATCTGCACGCGCGGCGTCGACGTGGCCGACGTCTTCGAGAGGGTCGTGGCCGAGGACGTCTCCTACCTCTGCGCCGCGCCGACCGTGCTGGACATGCTGATCGACTACTACGAGGAGCACGGACCGGAGACGGTCGGGGCGAACGACGTCCGCATCGCGACCGGCGGGTCGGCCCCGCCGGAGGCGACGATCCGGACGGTCGAGGAGGAGATCGGCTGGCACCTCCAGCACGTCTACGGCGCGACGGAGACGGGCCCGCTGACGCTCACGTCGGACTTCGAGCGGCTGTACGGCGCCGACGAGGCCGACGCCCACGCCGTCAAGAAGCGGCAGGGCATCGGCTACCTCGGAACGGACGTCCGCGTCGTGGACGAGGACGGCGAGGACGTCCCCCGCGACGACGAGACGCTCGGCGAGATCGTCATCCGGGGGAACCAGGTGATGGACGGCTACCGGAACCTGCCCGAGGAGACGGAGCGGGCGTTCAACGACCGCCTGCCCGGGTACTACCACTCGGGCGACCTGGCGACGGTCAGCGAGGACGGCCTGATCGCCATCCGCGACCGGAAGAAGGACATCATCGTCTCCGGCGGGGAGAACATCTCCAGCGTCGAGCTCGAGGACGCGCTCTACGACCACCCGGCAGTGGGTCGCGTCGCGGTCGTGCCGTCGCCCAGCGACGACTGGGGCGAGACGCCCAAGGCGTTCGTCGTGCCCGCGAACGGGGACGTCGACGCCCCCGGCGTGACGGCAGAGGAGCTCGCGGCACACACCCGAGAGCGGCTGGCGAACTACAAGACCGTTCATCGCGTCGAGTTCGTCGACGACCTGCCGACCACCGCGACGGGGAAGGTCCAGAAGTACGAACTCCGGGAGCGGGAGTGGGCAGACGAGGACGCCATGGTGGGCGAGGGGTAACGCCGACCGAGCACGATCACTGCCTGCGTCGTCGGGCCTCGTCACTGGCGGTGTCCACGACCAATCAATACCGTGCTCGACCGACCAACCGGGACCTAAGGGGTTTTTACCGGCCGACCGCCAGGCCAGAACGATGGTGTCGTCTGGCCTCCGCCGCGGCGTCAGGGACGTGGCGCCGCTCCTGCCGGGGATCGTGCCCTTCGGAATGGTCGTCGGGATCGCCGCGGTGAACGCCGGGTTGCACCTCGGCGAAGCGGTCTCGATGTCGGTCGTCGTCTTCGCCGGCGCGTCCCAGCTCGCGGCGATCGAACTCCTGGAGACGGACGCGCCGCTGCTGATCGTCGTCGTGACGGCGACTGTCATCAACCTCCGCATGCTGATGTACTCGGCCTCGCTCGCGCCGTACCTCCAGTCGATCAGGCGAGCCTGGCAGGGCGTGATGGCCTACCTGCTGACCGACCAGGCCTTCGCCCTCTCGGTCGTCGCCTACCGATCTGACGAGGGTGTCGACCGCCGGGCCTATTACCTCGGGGTCGCGGCGACGCTCTGGGTCGCCTGGCAACTGGCGACCGTTGCCGGGTACCTCCTGGGCACCGGCATCCCGGAGGCCTGGGGCCTGGAGTTCGCCGTCCCGCTGGTCTTTCTCGCCGTCCTCGTTCCGGCCGTCGAGGACGCCCCGGGCGTGGTCGCCGCGATCCTCGGGGGCGTCGTCGCAGTACTCGGGGCCGGCCTCCCGCTGAACCTCGGCCTGCTCGTGGGGGCCGTCGCGGGCATCGTCGGTGGCCTCGCCGCAGAACGGTTCGGGGAGGGTGAGTATGGCGACTAGCTACGGCCCGGCCGCGATTTTCGGCGTCATCCTCGTGCTCGGCGTCGTCACCTTCGCGATCCGGTTCTCGTTCATCGGCCTGTTCGGCTGGCTCGACGACATTCCGGACGGCCTCGAACGGGCGCTCCGGTACGTCCCGGCCGCCGTGCTCGCGGCCCTCGTGCTCCCGTCGTTCGTCACCGTCCAGGCCGACGGTGCCCTCGCGGTCGACAAACTCCTGGCGGGCGGACTCGCGACGGCCGTCGCCTGGCGGACCGGGAACATCCTGGCGACGATGGCCGCCGGCATGGTCGCACTCTGGATCGTCCGCCTGGTGCTGTGACGAGGGGCCGTCGACGTGCGGCGCTACCCGTCCTCCCACCGGAAGACGCCGTCGCGCTGGACGACCTCGCCGTCGACCAGCAGTTCAGTGCCCGACTCTCGCATGTCCGTGAGCAGGTCGACGTGGACGGCGCTCTCGTTGCCAGACTCGCCATCCGGCACGCAGTCGCTGTAGGCCCGCCCCAGCGCGAGGTGAACGGTGCCGGCCATCTTCTCGTCGAAGAGGATCGAGTCAGTCGGCCGGTCGATGCCGCGGTTCATCCCGATACCGAGTTCGCCCAGGCGGCGCGCGCCGTCGTCGGTCTCGATCACCTCGGTGATGGCGTCCTCGCCGGCACCGGCCGCCCAGTCGACGATCGCGCCGTCCTCGAACTCGAGGCGCACGTCCCGAACGGTGCGGCCCTGAACCGTCATCGGCACGTCGAAGTGGACGACGCCCTCGGTGGCCTCGGGAGCGGTGAAGACCTCGCCGCTCGGGAGGTTGTGGGAGTCGTACGCGACGGAGGCCGCACTGTTGATCGCGGTCCGCCCCGCGATGGACATCGTGAGGTCGGTCCCGTCGGCGTCCGTCCGGAGGCGGACCTCGCTGCCCGCGTCCAGAATCTCCTGCAGTTGGCTCATCTCCGCGGCCAGGGCTTCCCAGTCGCGCAGCACGGCTCCGTAGACGAAGTCCCGGTAGGCCTCGTAGGCCATCCCCGCCCGCTGGGCCAGCGCCCGCGTCGGGTGGACCGTCTTCACCCAGTCCGTGGCCAGCCTCGCCTCCCGAATCCGTTGGCGGGACCGGGAGTACGCCTGCCGGCGGTCGCCGGCCACGTCCGCGGTCGCGCTGACGTTGCGGCTCCCGCCGAGCGAGAGTACGCTGTCGGCCCGCTCGTAGAGTGCCAGTTCGAACGCCGGGTCGTCCTCGAACGTTCCCTCGTAGGAACTGAGGTAGGCCCGGGACACTTCCCCCGAGTCGTAGGTCGCGAGAAGGTTCGCCTCGCGCTCGCCGAGGGCCTCGGCGACGGCCACTGCCAGGTCGTGCGCTCCCTCGCCGACCGAGAGGACGACGTCGTCCCCGGAGTCGATCCGGGCGCTCCAGTCGACGAGCGTCTCGGCGTGCTCGCGGACGCGTGGATCCATGGCCGACGGGTGGGGACCGGTCCCAATACCGCTTGTCCTCCGCCCCGAGCGAGCACGGACGGGCGCACCTGGATGGAGTCCGCCACCCACCGACAGGTGTTATTGTGTGTGCCGCCATCGTGCCAGTAGTGACCGAGAAGCGATCGGGAATCGCCGGGGGGCCGGACCGCGACGAACCCGACGTCGAGGAACTGGTCGAGGACCTGGAGGAACTCGAAGAGACCGCCGACTCGGGGGACGAGCGGCGAGCCATCCGCACGGCGGTGAGCCAGCTCTCGCGGGTGTCGCGGCGGCGGGTCTTCGGGGTCGACGACCTGGCACAGCAGAGCGTCGGGGCCATCGTCCTGTCCGCCCCGTTCGTGGTCACGGAGGAAGTCTGGAATCTCGCCGCGGGGATGACCTGGGTCCAGTGGGCCATCACCGTCGTCATGGTGGTCGTGATCGGCTACGGCACGCTCTATCGCGCGGACGACGGCCGCGACCCCGACCGGGAGGAGTCGATCGGCGGGCTGCCCCTCCGGTTCGTCTCGCTGCTGGGAATCTCGTACCTCTCGGTGGCGGTGCTGGCGGTGGTCTTCGACGCGCCGACGACGTTCGGGGCGTCCGCGGCGACGACTGCGAAGGCCATCTCGATCGGGGCCATCTTCAGCGTCGTCGGCGCTGCGACGGCGGACTCGCTCTTCTGAGGTGTCTCGGGGCCACCCGGCCGACGCGCTCGCCGGGCGCGCCGCTCACCGTGATCGACTGCCAAAAAAACGTGGCTGTTCGTGGCCGATCAGTCGTCGGCGGGTGCCGCGCCGCCGTCCTCGTGCTGTTGCTTGACGTGGGTCAGCTTGCCGCCGTCCGCGAGGATCTGGCGCTCGCGCTCGGAGGCGTCGAGGGTGGCCGTCAGCTCCCAGTCGTCGTTCACGCGGACCGTGAACTCCTCCTGGCCGGAGCGGACCGCCTCGGCGACGTCGTCGACGATCTCGATGTCGTCGCCCTGCTCGATGTTCTCGTAGTCGTCGGCGTCGATCTCCAGGGGCACGATGCCGAAGTTGAAGAGGTTCGCCTTGTGGATGCGGGCGAAGCTCTGGGCGAGGACGCCCTCGATGCCGAGGTACATCGGGCACAGGGCCGCGTGCTCGCGCGAGGAGCCCTGGCCGTAGTTCTCGCCGGCGACGAGGAAGCCGCCGTCGGCGTCGAGTGCACGCTGCGCGAAGGTGTCGTCGACGCGCGAGAGCGTGAACTCGGAGAGCTTCGGGATGTTCGACCGGTACATCAGGATGTCCTGCGTGGCAGGGATGATGTGGTCGGTCGTGATGTTGTCCTCCATCTTGAGGAGCGCCTCACCCTCGATGTCGGGGTCGAGGGGGTCCTTCAGCGGCACGTCGCCGATGTTCGGACCCTTGACGAGGTCGTCGTCGACCGGGTCGTCGGGCGTGATGATGTCGTTCTCGGCGCCCGCGTACTCCTCGGGCAGCTCGAAGCCGGGATCCTCGAGGTCGCCGAGTTCGTCGGCGAGGTCGCGCGGGTCGACGATCTCCCCGGCGATGGCCGCCGCGGTGGCGACCTCGGGCGAGCAGAGGTAGACGTTGTCGTCCTCGATGCCCGAGCGGCCCTCGAAGTTGCGGTTGAACGTCCGCAGCGAGACCGAGTCGCTCCCGGGCACGTGGCCGATGCCGATGCAGGCACCACAGGTCGACTCCGAGTAGTTGACGCCGGCGGCCATCATCTCGGCCGTCCAGCCCTGGCGCGCGAGCATCTCGCTTGCCTTCTTCGAGCCGGGCGCGACGATCATCTCGGTGTCGGGCTGGATGGAGCGGCCCTCCAGCATCTTCGCGGCCGGGAGGATGTCCTCGTAGCCGCCGTTGGTACAGGAGCCGATGATGACCTGCTCGACGTCCTGGCCCGCGGCCTCGCTGACCGGGACGACGTTGTCGGGCATCGACGGCTGGGCGATCAGGGGTTCGAGCTCCGAGAGGTCGATCGTGATCTGATCGTGGTACTCGGCGTCCTCGTCGGGCTGAACCTCCTCGAAGTCCTCGGCGCGGCCGACCCGCTCCAGGTACTCCTTCGTGCGCTCGTCCGTGGGGAAGATGCTCGACGTCGCGCCGAGTTCCGTCCCCATGTTCGTGATGGTCATGCGCTCGGGCGCCGACAGCGTCTCCACGCCCGGGCCCGTGTACTCGAAGATCTTGCCGACGCCGCCCTTCACGGAGAGGCGACGGAGCATCTCGAGGATGACGTCCTTCGCGGTGGCCCACTCGGGCAGTTCGCCCTCGAGGCGCACGTTCGTGACTTCGGGCATGTCGATGTAGTAGGCGCCGCCGCCCATCGCGACGGCGACGTCGAGGCCGCCCGAGCCGATGGCGAGTTCCCCGAGTCCGCCGGGCGTCGGGGTGTGGGAGTCCGAGCCGAGCATCGTCTTGCCCGGCGCGGCGAAGTTTTCGCGGTGGACGTTGTGGCAGATCCCGTTGCCGGGACGGGAGAAGTAGGCGCCGAACGTGCCGGCCGCAGAGCGGAGGAAGCGGTGGTCGTCCGTGTTCTTGAAGTCGAACTGGTAGGTCTGGTGGTCACAGTACTGTGCGGCGAGTTCCGTCTGGACCTCGTCGAGGCCGAGGGCCTCGAACTGGAGCCAGACGAGCGTCCCCGTCGTGTCCTGCGTCAGGACCTGGTCGATCTCGATCCCGATCTCTTCACCGGGCTCGAGTTCGCCCTCGACGAGGTGGTCGTCGAGAATTTTCTCTGTAAGCGTCTGTCCCATAGCGTTCCGAGATGGGCCATCCGTAGACATAAATCATGTGTAATCGCGCGTCCCGCGCAAAACCCCGATCTCACCACCGTTTTTCCCGCCCGGTCCGGCATCGTCCGGTATCGCTAAGGCGCCGGTGGCCCCAGGAGCGGCCATGTTCAAGAGCGGACGGTTCGTCGCCGACCACGTCGACGCTCCCCGGGACGACCAGATCCAGCCCAACGGCGTCGACCTCACCCTCGCCGCCGTCTTCGAGCAGGTCGAACCCGGCCGAATCGGCCGGGACGGCAAGACCATCGGCGATCGCGAGGAGCGCGAGCCCACCGACGACGTCTATCGGCTCGATCCCGGTGGATACGTCGTCCAGTACGGCGACCGGATCCGCATTCCCGAGGGCCACGTCGGCTTTCTCTACCCTCGCTCCTCGCTCTTGCGCAACTCGTGCATGCTCGATACGGCCGTCTGGGACGCCGGCTACGAGGGTCGCGGCGAGGGGCTCCTCGAGGTCTACGAGCCCGTCGAACTCGAGCACGGCGCCCGGATCGCCCAGCTCGTCCTCGCCGAGGCCGCCCACGAGGAGACCTACGAGGGGAGTTACCAGCGAGAGAACCTGGATTGACTGGTCCGCAGTGCGACTAACGGAACGCGCCATCGCCAGGCGAGCCGCGAGGTCCACGTCCGCCCGCCACCGGCAATTTGCCATGAACTTTCATGCGTTACTTCTTTAGTGGTCCGGGGAGACGGGTACGATGCCGGGTAGGGGGGAGAGCGAACCGGACCGTGCCTCTGACAGATTCCTAACCGGCGACGTCATCCTCCATCCGGCCGGGGCGGGGCGGTCCCGCCCCACGATCGATCCGTCCAGCGACGGCTCTGGCGGTCCGCTGCCCTCGACCGGTCGCCGTCACCGCTGAATGTCGGTCGTCGGCCACATTTCCGGCACGGCTGCTTCAGATTGTGAAGTTCCTGGCCCGGAATTATAGGGGCGACTGCAGAACCTTCGATTCGTATGAGTTCAGAGGACGGCGAGGTCTACATCATGCGCGAGGGTGAGGACGGGGAGTGGGTCAACCCGACACCCGCCAGCGAGGCGATTCTCGAGGCGGTCGTGGACGCGACGGACCTGGCGAGCGACGACCTCGACGACCTGGACGCCGTCGTCGATCGGGACGAACTCCGAGCAGTGCTCGAGGGCGAGGCCGACGCCGCTACCTTCGACGTCGCGGACGCCGAAGTGACCGTCTCGGCGGACGGGTCCATCGACGTCGCCTGAGCCGGCTGCGAGCGGCCTCGCCCACACCACTCTCGCCGTTCCGACCGCGGAGCAATGGACAGCTCCGCAACGCTGACGGGCCGTCCCCGCGTTCGCCGACCCGGAGGATTACACATGCACATCACGAGCAGTGAGGACGCTCCCGCGCTGTCGCGCGGCGACGGCCTCGTCTCCCGGATACTCCTCTCCGAGCGCGACGTGCCGGACACCGACCTCACCATCACCCGGGTCGAGGTCGAGCCCGGTGCCGAACAGGTGATCCACAGCCACGACCCCGAGCAGGTCTACGTCATCCTCGCCGGCCAGGGACGGATGACCGTCGGCGGGGACACCGAGCGGGTCGAGGCAGGCGACCTGGTCCACGTCCCCTCGAAGACGGACCACGGCATCGAGAACACCGGCGAGGAGCCTCTGGAGTACGTCTCTGCCGCGACGCCCGCGTTCCCGATGGCGGAGGTCGACGAGTTCTACGAGGAGTAGGGACGTCGAGTCGGCACGGTGCAAATCCACCACGCGAAACTAGCGTACGCCGAGCGAAGCGAGGCGTTTCACCGGATGCGAGGCCGACGGCCGAGCATCCGGCTTTTTTCACCTAGTTTTTTGCGCCGAGCGGTGGCTCGCGGAGCGAGCCACCCGAGGCGTAAAAAAGAGGTATAGCGGGCCGGGAGGGATTTGAACCCCCGACCATCTGGTCTCTTCCACACCGACCGCGCGGTCGACTGCGTTAAAAGCCAGACGCTCTCCCTAACTGAGCTACCGGCCCTCGGGCAACAGTCCGAGAGTCGGCCTATAAGTCCTTACGGTCACCCGTCCTCGAAGGCGGTCTCGAGGGCCTCCGCGACCAGCACGCCCGGTTCTGCGTCCTCGAGCGAGGCCCGACGCCGTAGCTCGCAGTAGATCGCCGGCGGCAGGCGCAGCTCCAGTTCTCCGAGCGTGATGCCCTGCCGGGCCAGCGCCGACTCGACGTCGGCCCCGTCGTTGACGGCGCTGGCGACGGAACGGACCTGGCGGACGGTCATGTCGTGGTCGAGGACAGCCCACGCGAGGTGGAGGCGGGCTTCGCCGGAGACGCGGGCGACGTGCTTGGCGGCGGTGGGGGCGATCTCGCCCCTGGCGACGTGGCGGCGGATCGACCGGGGGAGGTCGTGGACACGGGACCACTTGCGGATGAACGAGACGGTGACGCCGTCGCCGGCCCGCTCGGCGGCGTCCTTGTACGAGCCCTCCCCGCGCACGAGTGCCGCGCACGCGGCCGCGCCGCGGAGCATGAACACGTTGTCGTCGGCCCCCGCCGTGTTGTCGGCGAAGGCGGCCACGGTGTCGGCCGCGAGCGCGAGGCTCTCGGGGTCGTCGGGGTCGAACGCCAGGGCCTCGCGGGCCCGCTCGCCGGTGAGGGACGGGTCGCCACGGATCACCGGTCTGCCGACCGGCGACTCCCGGTCGGTCGGTGCCTGCAGTTCGTCCCCGTCCTCGGTCATGACTGGTCGGTACGGATGGCGCGACCAAAAGCGTCCCGTCCGGGCACGGTCAGTCGTCGTCGCGCCGCTCGGAGAGGTGCTCCCAGATCTCGGTACAGCCCGCCCCGTCCTCGATCTCGTCGAGGTGGTCGTCGCCCTGCTCCTCCGTCGTCCGTGCGTCCGTTGCGCCTTGCGTCATCGTCGTTCCTCCTCGCCGACGCCGCGTCGCCGCCAGACGCGCGTCGGGTACGAGTCGGTCATCACCAGCGTCTACGGGCGTTCACCCCATAAGGCCGCGCTCTCCTGTAAACGCTACCCGCACTCCCGCCTACCGGCAACGACTGCTCGTATCTCCGACGCCCGGGCGGTCGCCCCCGTCCCGTCTCGCACGGTGTACTGTCGGTGTGGCGTCGCGGGGCCGTCCGGATGGTGTCACCTGGTCCTCCCTCGCCGGGGTGCTATCGGATCCGACACCGACCGCCCACCCGGGACGGCCGACCGGGAACCTCGCGTGGGTTCCCGCGACGGTGCTCGCCCCGCGTCGGACGTGTCGCCACCACGATGCGGCAACAAAAACCTGTTTTAGTGTGCGGGGGTCGTAACGGGCGAACGCCAACCTTTATTTCTCGCTCTCGCGGCGTCTGCAGTATGCGGACCCGCACCCGGACGCTCGTCGTAACGACCCTCCTCGCCCTCCTCGTGGCGGTTGCTGGGTGTTCGAGCCCCGGCGGTTCACTCGACGTGTCGAACGCCCCCGACGCCGGGGCGATCCAGGACAACGTCACGCGAACGATGCAGAGCGTCGAGACGGCGACGTTCACCATGGACATGACCGTCACCACGCCCGACCAGGAGGTGTCGATGAACGCGGACGGGGCGATGGACCGCCCCAACGAACGACTGCGGATGGCCATGGAGGTCAGCGCCGGCCAGAGCGTCGAGTCGACACAGTACGTCCTCGGCGACACGGCCTACGTCCGGATCAACGACCAGTGGCAGACGCAGAACCTGAGCGACCAGCGCATCTGGCAGGACGGCAACAACCAGCTCGCGGTCCAGCAGGAACTCCTCCGGAACGCTTCCCTCGAGGTCACCGGGACCGACACGGTCGGCGGGAATCCGGTCTGGGTCGTGTCGCTCCGGCCCGACCCGGCCGACCTCAGGGCGCTCGTCTCACAGCGGGCCGGAACCGGCGGGATCGGCGAGAACGTCACGTTCGACAACGTGACGGTCACGCAGTACGTCGACGCGGAGAGTTACCACGTCCGCCAGGTCGACGTGGCGATGGACCTGACGGCAGCGGGACAGCAGGGATCCGTCGACATGACGATGACCTTCGAGGCCTTCGACGAGCCCGTCACGATCGAACTCCCGGAGGATGCCCCGGCCTGAGCTGGGTGGTCCCGGACAGCGCAAACCGAAGGCGACTGTCGTCGAGCGCTCAGGCCGCCAGGGAGACGTCGAGGAACAGCATCACGACGACGCCGGCCATCGTGCCCAGGGTCGCCAGGCGCTCGTTCCCCCGGATGTGGGTCTCCGGGACGATCTCGTCGCTGATCACGAACAGCATCGCGCCCGCGGCAAAGCCCATCGCGTAGGGCAGGATCCCGGCGGCGACCCCGACCGCGACGGCGCCGAAGACGGCGAGGGGAATCTCGACCACGCCAGCCCGGACGCCCGCGAAGGCAGCGTAGAGGCGACGGTCGAGCCCGGCGTTGATGGCCGCGACGGAGACCGCCAGCCCTTCCGGGATGTTCTGGATGCCGATGGCGAGCATCAGCGCGAGCGCGTTCTCGACGTTGCCCGAGCCGAAGGCGACCCCGACCGAGAGACCCTCGGGCATGTTGTGCAGCGTGATGGCGAGGACGAACAGGACCAGCGCGGCGACGCGTTCGTCCGAGACGGGGAGCTCCTCGGCGGGGTTGGCGGCGTCCGCCCGCTTGCGGCCCGAGAGCAGGTAGTGGGCGTGGGGAACGAGGACGTCGGCGCGGTCCAGAAACAGCACGCCGATGGCCAGTCCGGTCAGGACCGGCAGGGGGCTCCCGCCCGGCGTCGCCTCGATGCCCGGCAGGATCAGGCTGGTGAAGGCGGCAGCCAGCATGATCCCCGCGGCGAACCCGAGTGCAGCGTCGAGCGCCCGCTCGCTCGGATTGCGCCAGACGAGGACGAGCGACGCCCCGAAGAGATTGAGGGCCGCGATGACGACGCCGCCGACCAGGCCCTGGACGACCGGATCGGTCCCGACGAGGTCGACGAACTGTTCGGTGGCCATCCCTTCGTAGCAGTACGTGGCGGACCGGCCTCAATAATCCCCGGTTCGCGGCCATCGGCCGCGTGGCAGCGCGCTCAGATCCAGTCCTGGCGCCGGAAGTACAGTACCAGGATCCCGACCGTGAGGGCCATCCCCAGCATCACGGCGGGATAGCCGTAGGTCCACGCGAGTTCCGGCATCGATAGCGGTGCGTCGCCGGCGAAGTTCATACCGTAGACCCCGACGACGAAGGTCAGCGGGATGAAGATGGTCGCGACGACGGTCAGCGCCTTCATCACCTCGTTGGTCGACTGCGAGAGGGTGTTGAGGTAGATGTCCCGGGTCCCCGTCGTCAGGTCGCGGTAGGTCTCGATCAGGTCGACCACCTGGAAGAGGTCGTCGGAGACGTCCCGGAAGTACTTCTCCGTCGGTTCGGTGACGTACTCGGGCTCGCCGCGCGCGAGCGAGTTCAGCGCCTCGCGGGAGGGCCAGGCGATCTTCCGGAAGGCCAGCAGGTCGCGCCGGACGGTGTTGATCTCCTCCAGGACGTCGATCTCCGTCGACGCGACCACGCGCTCCTCGATGGATTCGATCCCCAGCTCGATGCGCTCCAGGATGTCGAAGTACTCCCCGACGAGGGCGTCGACGACCCGGTAGGCGGCGAAGTCCGGGCCCCTGGCGAGCAGCCGCGGATCCTCCCGGGCGACGGCGTCCCAGACCCGGTCGACGGCCGGGACCGTGCCGGTCGCGATCGTCACGAGCCAGTCCTCGCCCACGTAGAGGCCGACCGACTCGGCGTCGATCTCGTCGCGGAACGCCTGCTCGCCCCGGCGCAGTTCGGCGTCCTTGAGGACCACGAAGGTGTAGTCGTCGAACTCCTCGGTCTTCGGGCGTGCGTCGTGGCGGACGTCCTCGACGGTGAGGTCGTGGAGATCGAGCGCCTCGGCGATCAGCGAGAGGTCGGCGTCGGTCGCTTCGGTCGCGCGGATCCAGGTCGTCCGGGACCGGTCGCGCGCAGCTTGGAGCGCCGCGGCCGAGTCGGCGTCGGGCCGCTCGACGCCATCGGGCCCGAAGCAGACGGCGTCGATCATTCCCACCCTCCGAGCGGCAGCAGCGTCAGGCCGACCATCAGGACGGTCAGCGAGAAGGCCCTGCCCTCGAAGGGAACCGCCACGCCGACGCCGTAGGCACCGATGCCGAGGAGGGCCAGGGCGACTCCGAGCCGCTGCAGCCGGTGCATACAGGGAGTGCCGCGCCGAGGGGCATAATGGTGTCCCAGCGATCGGCCGGGGTCAGACGGTGTGTTCGTCGCCGACCGCGGGTGCGTCGGCGTCGAAGCCGTCGGCCCGGAGGGCGCTCGCGAAGCCGGCACAGTCGTCGCCGTGGACGACGAGCACCTCGCTGTCCCGGTACGCCTCGAGGAGGGATCGCAGGCCAGCCTCGTCCGCGTGCGCGGAGAAGTCGAACTGCTCGACGCGGGCGCTGACGGGCAGGACGCGACCGTCGAACTCGGCGCTGCCCGTCTCGAGGAGCTCCCGGCCGGGCGTCCCCTCGACCTGGTAGCCGGTCAGCGCGACGGCGTTGACCGGGTTGTCGGCGATCGCGGGAACGTAGGTCATTGCGGGCCCGCCCGAGAGCATGCCGCTGGTGGTGACGACGACGGTGTTCTGGCCGGCGATGCGCTCGCGCTCCTCGCGGGACGCGCCACGTCCCGCTCGGAATCCGGGGGCAGAGCCCCCGCTTTGCCCGTCCCGCCCGTCCACGACGCGCGCGTTCGAGGCCGCCCGCCGGAGGGCGTCCGAATCGCGCACGAAGTCGGGGTGGCGGCGGAACAGGTCGGTGACGCGGGTTCCCATCCCGTCGACGTAGCAGTCCACGTCGTGAGCCTCGCAGATCAGCATGACCTCCTGGGTGCGGCCGATGGCGAAGGCGGGAACGACGACGGTCCCGCCCTCCCAGACGGTCGTCCGGAGGCGGTCGACGAACCGCTCCTCGACGGCCGATCGTGGGTCGTGTCCGACGTCCGCGTAGGTGCTCTCCGTGACGACCACGTCCGCGTCCGGTCGTGCGGTCGCTCCCGAAACGAGGCGTTGGTCGTCGGTATGGAAATCGCCCGTGTAGAGGAGCCTGGTGTCGCCATCTCGCGGGCTCCGCCCGCTCGATCCGTCCGAGGGCCCACGGCCCTCGCGGTCCTCTACCAGGACGTGTGCGCTCCCCGGAACGTGGCCGGCGTCGAAGAACGTGACCTCGTAGCCGGCCGCCTCGAAGGGCTCACGGTAGCCGTGGGTCTCCGAGACCTGGGAGACGCGACGGACGTGCTCGTCGGTGAAGGGGACCTGTGGCGAAGTCCCGTGGAGTTTCAGGGTGTCCTCGGCGAGGACCGTCGCCAGGTCGCGGGTCGGCGGCGTCCAGTGAATCGGCGGGCGCGCGTCGCCCGCGAGAAGCGCCGGCACCGCCCCCGCGTGGTCGAGGTGGCCGTGGCTGACGACGACGGCGTCGGGGTCGATATCGCCGACGGGATACCGGGGTGGCGTCGACGTCTCCATCCCGTAGTCAAGGAGGAGACGGTCGTCGATCAGGAGGGCACTCCGCCCGATCTCGCCGGCGCCACCCAGGAATTGCAGGTCCATCGGCGAGGGGTAGCCACTCGGCGGGTTTGCCGGCGTCGATTCGACGCGGACCGTCCGGCCGCACACACCATCATGAACGAATGTGATGGTTTCGGCGGGATTATATTTTCAACACTGGCCATTATCACTCATATTTATGCCATTATTGAAATAGTGTCCCAGGATACCACGCTGTTCGTGTCAGGGATCGGGGTAAACAGTTATAGTATTGCAACCCAATATGCTGACTATGGCGACACGCCAGGCGTCCACCGACACGTACCACACCTGTAGCTGTGGTGCCACCTTCGAGACGACTGACGACCTCCTCGAGCACGCGCGCGAGGAACACGGGTTCGAGGCGCGATAGGACGCAGGTGCCGCCGCGGCCGGTCGCTCAGTTCTCCTCGTCGACCGCGTCGGGCCGTACCCGGAAGCGGCGGTAGTCACCGTGCGAGAGGGTCAGTGCGTCCATCCACCAGTTCCACCGCTCGGCGAGCGTGCTGCCCTCGGGGGCGTCTGCGAGGTTCGAGACGACCGTCTCGACGGACAGGTCGACGTCGAGGTCGGCGGCCAGCTGGCCGGAGTCCGCGAGGTCGCGCGCCTGTCGGGAGACGATTCGGCTCTCCCGCGGGTCGGCGTCGAACTCCCTGGCGAGACGCTCCTGGAGGCGGGGACGGTCCACGGGCGGCCTGTCGGCAGTCGCGGCCTTGAAGCTTCGTGCGGACTCGCCGGTCGAGGGTGCCGGCGTCGTCCGGCCACTCGCACGGCTCGCGACGAAGAGCGGCTGAGGGGAGTAAGCCCCCTTCTGTTCGACCCGGCATTCGGCTGCGCGTCCGGTCCGGCGCCGTGTGGCGGTCTCCGGGCTACCTGCCGGACCGGGCTTGCACCGGCGAGGATTCGCCGTTCCATCGGTCCGCCGTCGTCGGGGTGGCCGCGAGGCCACCGTGCGGGCCCTCGGTGGGTTGGCTCCCCCGACCTTGATCGGTCCCGGAGGACCTCGGTCGGTCGGGGTTCGCGCACCTCATCGGTCGGACGGCGACGTGTCGTTGCTGTTCCAGAGCCAGCGGTCTCCCGCTCCGGGCTTGCGCCCGGTCGCCTGCCCGGACGGTGGGGGGACTTTCCTCATGCCCCTTGCGCGCCAGGTGACGCGGACCGGGGCACGGGGGCCGGGCTCCCTCTGCCGGATGTATCTAGGGCGGAGACGACCGTAAGCCGTTCGGTCACCGAACCCGGGTCGGACCCACGCGGACGGGCGCAGTTGCCGTTCCGCAGGAATGCGACTGTATCACGCGACCGCGGTGTCGAAATCGGGGGTCGACAGCGCGACGACGCCACGCCGCCAGCCGTTTCCCGCTGGCTTGGAACGTCCTGTCGACTACTTGTGACTGCCGGACGAAGCGTCGGCAGAGCGACAATGATCGACGATCTCATCATCGAAGGAATCGAGACCGCAGGGCCGAGTGCGACCATCGAGTCGCTGGCGATGCGCATGGAGCAGGCGGGCATCGGGAGCATCGTCATCGAAGAGGAGATGACGCCGGTCGGGATCGTCACGGACCGGGACATCGCCCTCAGAGGGGACGCGAGAGACCGCGATCCGTCGGAGGCCACCGCAGCAGACGTGATGACGCCGGATCCGGCCGTCGTAACGAGGGACGCGGGACTGCTCGACGTGACCCGCGTCATGCGGGATCGGGCAGTTCGCCGCCTCCCCGTCGTCGACGACGCGGGAACGCTCGTCGGCATCATCACCCTCGACGACTGTCTGCGGTTGCTCGGCCGCGAACTGGACAACCTCACCCAGGTCGTCGAGGCCGAGACGCCGGCGTACTAACACGGATCCGGCGGGCCGACGACTGCCGGTCGGGGGTTAGGCACGTCTCTCACCGGTCAGGGCGTTCGATTCGAACCGTCGCGCCCCGATTGGCACTGGAGAGTGGCGGTGAATCCGATGTGTCACCCGGAACATCACAAACGCTCATAGCTCTCGCCCCCCTACGCCTCACCATCAGATGACCCACCAGGAGAACGGTGCAGCAAGACCGAGACGGACCGACGTCGCCTCCGCGACCGATGAAATTCCGCAATTACCCGCTCTACCGACTACTGCAGCGACGAAACGACGGGAAGCGTGACCGCCGACGCAGACGGCAGTGCGACGAATGGCCCACTGGAACAGCCCAGCATCGCGGTCATCGAGGCTGTCGCAACCGCAACGAACCGGGATCCCATCGACCTGCCCTGCCTGCACGACGTCGTGGACCCCGAGGCCCTCGACGCGCTCACCTCGACCGGATCGGCCGACACTCGGGTCAGCGTGTCGTTCGACTACGACGGCCTCGAGGTGACTGTCGATTCCGTCGACGGGGTCGAACTCCGGGCGACGGGGCGAGACGGGAACTGACCACACAGGGGCTCGGTACGCACGGGGGCTAGCGCCACCAGCGAAAGAGGTCTTCGTGGCGTCGGCGGCGCCGTCCTGCTGTCGTCACTCGGATCCGGTATAGAAGCAAGCCAAGGGCCGGATTTGAACCGGCGATGGGCGGCTCTGCAGGCCGCTGCGTTCGGCCGGACTCTGCCACCTTGGCACGGGAGTAGTTCCGCAGTGAATCGATTTAGGGATTGTGATCAATGTGCGACCGTAGCGACGGGGATGGGCGGCTGTCGCGGTCGAACTCGTGAGAGCGCGACGTCGATAGACGAACGAAGTGAGTCTATCGGAACTGCAGGCCGCTGCGTTCGGCCGGACTCTGCCACCTTGGCGCAGTAGGTACTCCGACGCGTGTCGATTTATGAATTGTGAAAGGACGGCGACCGCCAGGCCGTCGTCCGACGAGCGCGTTCCACACGACGAACACCCACACACAGCGTCGCCACTGTGTGTGGGTGATGGATGGCCGGCGCAGATCGCGCCGGTATGAGTGGTAGGCGGCGAACCGAGTTTCCCAGAGGCTCTCGCACTCCAGTACTCACCGGAACGCTGGCGGGCTTAACTTCCGTGTTCGGGATGGGTACGGGTGTGACCCCGCCGCTATGGCCGCCTTAACGCCGACTCGCGGAGTCGAACCGCGACGCGGAGACGGTAATCCGTCCCCGCGCTCCAAAGGTCGGTCGGTCGATGCGGTGGCCGCGTGATACGTGCGATCCAG